>Ga0209794_1000378_pt1 | contig 75582 bp, 68 predicted proteins | sample EBPBio232013_DNA_FD_185869 | JGI IMG/M metagenome (GOLD analysis project Ga0209794, IMG submission 185869) | Wastewater treatment Type I Accumulibacter community from EBPR Bioreactor in Madison, WI, USA - Reactor 1_5/23/2013_ DNA (SPAdes)... | ecosystem: Engineered > Bioreactor > EBPR >...
CGAGAAGGAGAAGCAAGAAGCAGCGATGGCCGTATAGTTATCCACAACCGGGCATCAAAAAACCCGGTGCAGGCCCCTGGTCAAAATTCAATCGGCACGCCTGGTCAGATTTGAATCGGCGCCAACAGCCTTGCAGCTCGATCGCTACACAACGGCGTCGGAAGATGCCGCTAACCAATTGAATTTGTTCGACTTTTAACCGGACACTACTGATACGTACACTTAAAGTCATTCTAAAGGCGTCAGTGGATGTCCTTGGACATCACATTACTTCCCGATGCAGAAGTGGTGTTTCCACCGCATCCTATTGATTTTCAATGGTATTTTGGAATCCCTCAGCGCGCTTGGACCTATTCTTGGACCCAAAACGTCGACGTACCCCTTGATGATGCTCCAAGGTCCTCGACGAAATTGCTATGCCGACTACCAGAATGGGTGTAAACGGGTAGAGAAATGGCGCCCGCTGATTGGGTGTAAATGGGCATATTATTGGTTGCATGATCCGCACCAACTCCCTCCAGATCACCCCGGAGATCCTTGGCCTGATTGCCGGTATCGACGAGTTCAAGGGCGCCTGGCGCGCGCTGGGCACGCTGGCGCCCGACCGACTGTCGGCTTTGCGGCAGGTCGCCACCATCGAGAGCATCGGCTCTTCAACCCGGATCGAGGGCAGCAGGCTGTCGGACCGCGACGTCGAACGCCTGCTCTCCAACCTGCAGATCAGGTCGTTCGAGACCCGCGATGAACAGGAAGTGGCTGGCTATGCCGAAGTCATGGAGCTGGTGTTCTCGTCCTGGCAAGACATCGCACTGACCGAGAACCACATCCGGCAACTGCATCGCGACCTGCTGGCCCACAGCGACAAGGATGCCTGGCATCGCGGCAACTACAAAACCACCACCAACAGCGTGGCGGCATTCGATGAAGATGGCAAGCCGCTGGGTGTTGTGTTCGAAACCGCAACACCTTTCGATACGCCACGCCTGATGACCGAATTGGTGGGCTGGTTCAACGAGGAACGCAGCGGCGGACGCCTACATCCATTGCTGTTGATCGGCATCTGGGTCGTGGTGTTCCTGGAAATCCATCCCTTCCAGGACGGCAACGGCCGCCTGAGCCGGGTGCTGACCACGTTGTTGCTACTGCAGGCCGGCTATGCCTACGTGCCCTACAGCTCGCTGGAAAGCGTGATCGAGCAGAACAAGGAGGCCTACTACCTGGCGCTGCGCCAGACACAAGGCAGCATCCGCACCGACGCGCCGAATTGGCAGCCTTGGCTGGTGTTCTTCCTGCGCGCACTGTCCCAGCAAGTACGTCGCCTGGAACGCAAGGTCGAGCGCGAGAAGCTGGTGCTGGCCAAGCTGCCGGATTTGGCATTGCAGATCGTCGAATTCACGCGCGAGCACGGCAGGATCACCATGGCCGAAGCCATCCGCCTGACCGGCGGCAACCGCAACACGCTCAAGCAGCATTTCCGTTCGCTGGTGGAACAAGGGCATCTGACCCAGCAAGGCGGTGGGCGCGGGACGTGGTATGAGCTGGGCTAGTGGTGAGCAAAGGGGGATTGAGCATGCACATGCGGTGGCAGCATGACGGATCATCGCGACGAACTCGCCCGCCTTCGTGCCGAGAACATCCGCTTGGTCGGCCTGCTCAAAGCACATGGCATCGCCTGGCAAGCACCCGTACCGGCTCACATGCCCTCCGCAAACTCATCTCTGAGCACCGACGAAAAAGTCGCGCTCTTCCGCCGTCTATTCCGAGGACGCACCGACGTCTATCCGATCCGCTGGGAAAGCAAGGCCGGCAAGAGCGGCTACGCGCCAGCGTGTGCAAATGAATGGCGACCCGGTATCTGCGAGAAACCGCGCATCAAGTGTGGTGACTGCCAGCAACGGCAGCTGCTGCCATTGACCGATCAGGTGATCTTCGACCATCTGGCCGGGCGTCATGTCATCGGCCTTTACCCTTTGCTGACCGACGACCACTGTCACCTGCTTGCCGTGGATTTCGATGAAGCGGACTGGCGGGACGATGCCCAGGCGTTCGTTCGATCCTGCCGCGAACTGGACGTTCCCGTCGCCCTGGAAATCTCGCGCTCGGGCAATGGCGCCCACGCCTGGATTTTCTTTTCCGATCACATCACCGCTCGCGATGCACGTCGCCTGGGCACCGCCCTCATCAGCCATACCTGCGCGCGTACGCGGCAACTCAAGCTCGGCTCCTACGATCGCCTGTTCCCGAACCAGGACACGCTGCCCAAGGGCGGCTTCGGCAACCTGATCGCCCTGCCGCTGCAGAAGATCGCCCGAGAGCGAGGCGCCAGTGTCTTCGTGGACGACGCCCTGCAGCCGCATCCCGACCAATGGGCGTTTCTCGCCACGCTGCGGTCGATGGCCCCGCACGACATCGAACCCGCCATCCTGCGTGCCACCGGCGGTGCCCATCCACTGGATGTCACCTTCGCTACCGAAGAAGACCTGCACGAGCCATGGAAGCGCTCGACAGCCCCCAGGCAGCGTCTGCCCGGCCTGTTGCCAGCCTCGCTGACGCTGACTTTGGCCAACCTCATCTACATCGAAAAAGACACGCTGCCACCAGCATTGGCCAATCGCCTCATCCGCCTGGCCGCCTTCGCCAATCCCGAGTTCCACCAAGCCCAGGCACTGCGCCTGCCCGTCTGGAACAAACCCCGCCTGATCGGTTGCGCCGAGAATTTCCCCCGCCACATTGCCGTGCCGCGCGGCTGCCTCGATGCCATTCGCGCGCTGCTGCACGAGAACGGCATCGGCTGCGAAGTGCAGGACGAGCGCTGCGACGGACAACGCTTGGATGTCGGATTCGTCGGCCGGCTCCGCGATGATCAGGAGCAAGCCGTCAGGGCCATGCTCCGCTCCGACACCGGCATCCTGTGTGCGCCCACCGCCTTCGGCAAGACCGTCACCGCCGCCGCGTTGATCGCCCGACGGGGAGTCAACACGCTGGTGCTCGTGCATCGCACCGAACTGCTCAGGCAGTGGCAGGAACGATTGCAGACCTTCCTCGATGGCGACAAAGAAATGATCGGCGTGATCGGCGGCGGCAAGTCCAGGCCGAGCGGCTGCATCGACATTGCGGTCATGCAGTCATTGCATCGGCGGGGTGAGACCGCCCCCATCGTAGAGAACTACGGACACGTGATCGTCGATGAGTGCCACCACCTGTCGGCGGTCTCGTTCGAAGCCATCCTCAAGCGCGTGCGCGCCCGCTACGTGCTCGGCCTGACCGCCACACCGGTCCGACGCGACGGACGCCAGCCCATCCTGTTCATGCAATGCGGTCCGATTCGCCACATGGCGGCCCAGCCCGCAGGAGCACCGCAGACGCTGGAAGTCGTGCCAAATTACCTGCCGATGCACACACCATTTGCCGGTGATGTCCCCATCCAGGAAATATTCCGCCAGCTTGCCGCAGATGAAGCCCGTACGGCCGCCATCGCTGACGAGATCGCCCACTGCTTCGAACAAGGCGGCAAGGTGCTGGCCCTGACCGAGCGGACCGACCACCTCGATGCCCTGCACGCCGCCCTGGCCGACCGCATCCAGCCCTTGTTTCTTCTGCACGGGCGTCAGTCGAAGAAGCAGCGCAATGGCGTGACTTCCGCCTTGAACGCATTGGCTGTCGATGCTCCACGTGTGTTACTGGCCAGCGGCAGGCTGGTCGGCGAAGGTTTCGATCACCCGCCACTCGACACCCTCGTGCTGGCGATGCCGATCTCGTGGAAGGGCACGCTGCAGCAGTATGCCGGTCGCCTGCACCGCGAACAGGCAGGAAAACAACGCGTTCGCATCATCGACTTCATCGACGCCGGACATCCTTCGCTGCTGCGCATGTGGGAACGGCGGCGGCGGGGATATCAAGCCATGGGGTATCGAACGGTTGCGGGGGATGAACTGGATCTGGAGCTACCGGCACAAGCCGCATCCTCCCGCTTCAGACAATGAAAGCGGGTAGGGCACGGTTCGGATTGTTTGCTGCGGCAGCGGTGATGCCGGGGTGAGATGACGGCTCCTTTGGCCAGTTGGCCGATACCGACAGGAGCCTCACCATGTCACACCAAGCCTCAGACATCATCACCCCGAAAGCTCTGTTGCTCGATGAGCGGCTGACGCCGCTGGAGCGCAACGCGTGGCTGACTTTCCGTGCGCTGGCCAGCAGCGACGGCACCGTGGTCCTCAGTTACGACGCGCTGCGCAAATACCTTCCCAGCGCACCGGGCAGCAAGCGGGCTGCCCTTGAAACCGTGTCCAGGGCCGTGCTGTGCCTGCGGCTGTCCACGTGGATTGCGCTGGTCGAATACCGCCGCAATCCGATGACCGGCTTCTCGATGGCCAGCCGCTACGCGGTGCGGAATCAGCCCCTCGCGTTCGACGACGCCTGCATGGAGGACGAAGACTACCTGCCCCTGCTGGAACGGGCGCTCGGCCATGCCAGCGCGACGATTCGCCAACTGGCGCAGTCCATTCTCGATGAGGCCATGCGCCATCCGGACAGGTTGGAAAAGCTGCCTGCAACGATGCAAGAGCAGATCAGGCGCCTACAGCACCGTGGCGACGACCATGACCCGGGCAGTCCTGGTGGCTCAACTGCGCGCGATGCCCTCGTGCCCAAAGCCAGCGGCGGCATTCCGAAACCCGTTCCGGCATCTGCGACAGTAGTACGTACTGTACAAAAAGAAGTATTTAAAGAAGTACATACGTACCGGTCACCAACCGAAGTCCAGACATCACGGTCGGATGTGCCCATCCGCTTCCGGCAGCTCCCGCAGGATCAGCAGCAGATTCTCACCGCTCGTCTCAGGGGCTTGCCTCTGGAGCAACGTTTGGCGGTGCTGGCCGAGTGGGACGTGCGCTGCGAATCAGGTGGCGTGCACAACGCCATCGCCTACCTCTACGGGTTGATCAAGAAGGCCGTGGAAGGCGTGTTCAAGTTCTGGGCGGCGCGCAAATCCACTCCGCAGCAGACACCCGCGCAGACCATCAGCAACAGCCAGCATGGCTCGCCGCCTGCTCCTTCGCCATCGTCCAGCAGCCAAGCCGCAAAGCCTGCGTCGCGCGAGGTGGCGCAACGGCATCTGGATCAGATCAGGCGCATGCTGAAGACACCATCGCTGCCCATCGGGCAGATCATCGGGTGCATGGCTGACAGCGGTATGCTGCCAACAGCCCCGGGAAACACGCCTGCTGCTGCAACGCTGGGGCCACTGGGCTCGACGTGAGACAGATGGGCCGTCACTGCCCGCCGCAGTGACGGCCCGGCGAACTGCAGCAGCAATGCGGGTTGGCACAGCATCGCATTGATGGCTGCGCACGTGACGATGCCCCGGCACACTGGCCCAACAAAGACCTGCCGGTGGGTATGAACACCGGAACCCTGGCGCAGGTTCCTGCAAGCGCCGACCCGGTTCACCGGGCGGAACCACCCCAGGCACACCCCGGCTCGCTCTGTGTGCCGCCCTACCCATGGGCAGAGCCTTCCTCATCCTCGGCGTGGTTCGCCCCGCCACCGTCGCAACACACATCTGCCGTTCCAGGCACTCGTCGCGGGTCGCCCGACCTGCCGGCTTCTTTCCACCACTGCACAACAGGAGGTACCCATCCCAGCACATCGCGTTGTCGTCCCTTGCAACTCTTCCGCCCGGCCTTCCCACAGGAAACAAGGCGGACGCCTCATTCGAGGCCACAGGTGAACTGAGCACCTGGCCCTTGCCCTTCGGGGATCTCGCCTTGGCGAGTTGGCAAAAACACTGACCGTTTGCTTCTCAGCCCCGACAACCGATGGAACAGCACCGCGATGGACGACCTGACCTATACCCTGCGCCAGCTCTGCCTGCGCAACCGCGACGGCAGCCACGCCACCCAGGCCGACCGGCAACGGTCGCTGAGCCTGGCCGCACGCCAACTGCGCGAAGCGGGCTTTCGCCAGATGCGGGCCTCCTCGCTCAAGGGCAAGCATGTCGAAGCCCTGTTGCAGCGCTGGCAAGCTGAAGGCCTGTCGGCTGGCACGATCAAGAACCGCATGGCGCACCTGCGCTGGTGGGCAGAGAAGGTCGGCAAGGCAGGCATCCTGCCAGCGGACAACACCAAGCTGGGCATCCCTGACCGCCGCTATGTGACCAACGAGAGCAAGGCCAAGGGACTGGGCGACGGACTGGACAGGATCATCGATCCACACGTTCGCATGAGCCTGCGCCTGCAAGCGGCCTTTGGCCTGCGGCGGGAAGAGTCCATCAAGTTCCAGCCCCGCTATGCCGACCGTGGCGACCACATCGCCATCAAAGGCTCATGGGCCAAGGGCGGGCGCGACCGGACGGTGCCGATCACGACGCCGGAACAGCGGACGGTACTGGACGAGGCGCACCGGCTGGCAGGTTTGGGCTCGCTGATTCCGGCGAACAAGACCTACATCCAGCAGCGGCACGTTTACGACGGGCAATGCAAGGCAGCAGGCCTGAGCAACATGCACGGTCTGCGACATCGGTATGCGCAGATGCGGTATGAGGCACTGACGGGGTGGAAGGCGCCAGCGGCGGGTGGGCCGTCAGTCGGGGGGCTCAATCCAACACAACACATGGAAGACGGCCATGCTCGTCAGACCATCAGCCGCGAATTGGGGCACGAGCGCATTCAGATCACCGCCACCTATCTCGGCAGGTAGTCCAGTCGGCAACCGGTACCGCGATCAATGTGCTGCCCGGCACGAAAGCCACGAAATGTGATGTACCAAGCCTCTCTTTCCTTATGTCAGCCTGATAAACTGCCATCCATCTTTTTTTCGCCATCCTGCCCAAGATGAAGCGTTGCATCGTCGGCATACGCCGCCCCGAGGATCAGAGCCATTCTGCTGCCGGCCCTGGTCAGCCCTCGGTCTGGTTTCCGTCGATGGCGACGATGGCGGCGGTGCTGTCCGAGGACAACCGGGCCTTGCTGCGCGTGATCCGCGACCAGCAGCCCAAGTCGTTGACGGCGCTGGCGGCGCTCACCGGGCGGCGCGTCCCCAACTTGTCGCGCTCGCTGCGGATGATGGAAGGTTACGGGCTGGTGAAACTCAAGCGCGACGGGAACTCCGTCGAGCCTGTGGCACTGGCAACCACTTTCACGATTCTGATCGACTGAGGCAGGCATGGCGACGCAAAACGACATCCTCACCGAAGCAGACACCTGCCGCGAACTCGTCTCGCCCAAGTTGATCGAGGCGGGCTGGGGCAACGCTCCCTATGTCATTGGCGAGCAGCGCAGCTTCACCAACGGTCGCATCATCGTCGCTGGCGGCAGAGTCCGGCGTGGCCGACAGAAGCGTGCCGACTACCTGCTGTACTACCGCCGCGACTACCCGCTGGCAGTGGTCGAGGCCAAAGAGGCTGGCTTGCCTGCCGAAACCGGCGCGCAGCAAGCGCGCGAGTACGCCGAAATCCTCGGCCTCAAATTCGCCTACGCGACCAACGGCCACCGCATCATTGAAATCGACTACACCACGGGCACCGAGCGCGAAGTCGACCGCTACGCCACGCCGGAAGAACTGTTCACCCGCCTGACCGCTGCCGCGCATCTGCCACAAGCCGTCACGCCACATTTGCTGGAACCGTTCAATCTGGTGTCGGGCAAAGTGCCGCGCTACTTCCAGCAGATTGCCATTCAGCGCGTGATCGAAGCCATCCTGCTCGGCCAGAAGCGCATCCTTGCCACGCTGGCCACCGGCACGGGCAAGACCAATGTGGCTTTCCAGATCTGCTGGAAGCTATGGAACAGCCGCTGGAATCGAACCGGCGAATACCGTCGCCCGAAAATCTTGTTCCTTGCCGACCGCAACATCCTGGTCGATGATCCGATGGCCAAGATGTTCGCGCCCTTCGGCGATGCTCGGCACAAGATCACCGGCAGCGATCCGAGCCAAGGCCGGGACATGTACTTTGGCATTTACCAGGCGCTCACCACCGCCAGTGCCGATGTGTTCCGTCAATATCGCCCGGACTTCTTCGATCTCATCATCATCGACGAATGCCATCGCGGCTCCAGCCGCGACGAAAGCGCGTGGCGCGCGGTGCTCGACTATTTCGCACCTGCCGTGCAGTTCGGCATGACGGCCACACCGCTGCGCGAGGAGTCGCGCGACAGCTACGAATACTTCGGCAACCCCGTCTATACCTACAGCCTGCGCCAAGGCATCGAGGATGGTTTTCTCGCGCCATACCGCGTGCATCGTGTCATCACGACCGTCGATGCAGCAGGCTGGCGGCCCAGCAAGAACGAGATTGACCGCTATGGCCGGGAAGTGCCGGACGAGGAATACCAAACCAAGGACTTCGAGCGCGTTGTAGCACTGCGTGCCCGCACCAAGGCAATGGCCCGGCACCTGACCGATCTGCTCAAAGGCACCGACCGCTTTGCCAAGACGCTGGTGTTCTGCGTCGATCAGGAGCATGCCGCCGAAATGCGGCAGGAGCTCATCAATCTCAACAGCGATCTGGTCGCGCAGTACCCCAACTACGTCTGCCGCGTCACCGCCGACGAGGGCGACATCGGCCTCAAACACCTGGCCGACTTCCAGGATGTCGACAAAACCACACCCGTCATCCTCACGACGTCTCAACTGCTGACCACCGGCGTCGATGCCGAAATGGTCAAGAACGTGGTGCTGGCACGCGTGGTCGGCTCCCGCTCCGAGTTCAAGCAGATCATCGGGCGCGGCACGCGACTCAATGTCGATTACGGCAAGGAATACTTCAACATCATCGACTTCACCGGGACTGCCACACAGCATTTCGCCGACCCGGACTTTGACGGTGATCCGGCGCGCATCGAACAAGTGATGGTGGACGAAGCTGGGGCGCAGGTCGGCAATGCAACCATCACCGAGCCGGAACCGCCGCAGGACGACACGAGGTATCCGCCAACCGAGGAGCAGATCGGCCCCGGCGTCGGGCTTCTTCTCGGCGAACCTACGGCGGAGCCGCGCAAGTTCTACATCGACGGCGGCGAGGTCGAAGTCATCGGTCATCTGGTCTACGACCTCGACACCGATGGCAGGAAGCTGCAAGTTGTCAAATACACCGACTATTCGGGCCGTGCCCTGCGCACGCTGTACCCCACGCGCGAGGCGCTGCAATCCAAGTGGACCAATCCCGACACGCGCGCCGAGGTGCTGCGCGAGTTGACAGAGCGCGGCATCAGCTTCGAGGAATTGGCGTCCAGCAGCGCGCAACCCGACGCCGACCCGTTCGATCTGCTGTGCCATCTGGCATGGAACGCCCCGCTGCTCACCCGACGCCAACGCGCTGAAGCCGCCAAACGGCGTACGCAAGACCTGTTCGCGCAATACGGCGACACCGCACGCGAAATCCTCACGCTGCTGCTCGACCGCTACATCGAGCGCGGCATCATCCAGTTCAATGCGCTGTCCGAGCTGATGAAGGTGCAACCCTTCGACCGCTACGGCTCCCCGTCCGAAATCGCCACCCGTCACTTCGGCGGCGTTCAAGGAATGCGGGAGGCTGTCTCCAGGCTCCAGACCGCGCTCTACCAGTAAGAAGAACCAGATCCGATGGCCAGGACAAAAACCACTACCGAAAAGAAGCCGCGCGCCGCACGCGCGCCAAAGGCTCCGCTCACCACCCGGGAGAACCTGTCCGCGTTGATCGGCAGCGCCCGCAAGATTCTGCGCAAGGACAAGGGCCTGAATGGCGACGTGGATCGCCTGCCGCTGCTGACCTGGGTGATGTTCCTGAAATTCTTCGACGATCTGGAAATCCGCCACGAGGAAGAAGCCGAGCTCGACAGCAAACGTTACCAGCCCATCATCGAAGCACCGTACCGATGGCGCGATTGGGCCACGCGCGAAGACGGCATCACCGGCGACGAGCTATTGGCATTCATCAGCCAGGAAATCACCACACGCACGGATGGCAGTGTTGGGAAAGGCTTGTTTGCTTATCTGCGCGGTCTGGCGGGTGAAGGTGCCAAGGGCAGTCAGCGCGAAGTCATCGCCAACGTATTCAAGGGTGTGCAGAACCGCATGGTCAGCGGCTACCTGCTGCGCGACATCCTCAACAAGATCAACGGCATCCATTTCAGCGCCAGCGAAGAGATCCACACCCTCTCGCACTTGTACGAATCCATGTTGCGCGAAATGCGCGATGCGGCGGGTGATTCGGGTGAGTTCTACACGCCGCGCCCCGTGGTGCGTTTCATGGTGCAGGTGACCAACCCGCGCCTGGGTGAAGCCGTGCTCGACCCGGCCTGCGGCACCGGCGGCTTTCTGGTGGAAAGCTACGACCACATCGTCCCGCAGGTCGAAACGCCTGACCAGCGCCGCACCTTGCAACAAAGCACCTTGTACGGGCAAGAGGCCAAGCCACTGCCTTACATGCTGGCGCAGATGAACCTGCTGCTGCATGGGCTGGAAGCACCGCAGATTGCCTACGGCAACACGCTGGATCGGCGCATCGCCGAAATCGGCCACGGCGAGCGCGTGGACGTGATCCTGACCAACCCGCCCTTCGGCGGCGAGGAAGAGGCAGGCATCAAGAACAACTTTCCGCCCAATATGCAGACCAGCGAAACCGCGCTGCTGTTCCTGCAATACATCATGCGCAAGCTGCGCGTGGCCGGCGCGCCGGTGAAACGTGGCAAAGCTGCGGAACGAGGCGGCCGCGCGGCCGTGGTGGTGCCCAACGGCACCCTGTTCGGCGACGGCGTGGCCGCCGTCATCAAGGAAGAGCTGCTCAAGGAATTCAACCTGCACACCATCGTGCGCCTGCCGCAAGGCGTGTTTGCCCCCTACACCGACATCCCGGCCAACCTGCTGTTCTTCGAGCGCGGCGGGCCGACCGAGACCATCTGGTATTACGAACTGCCGTTGCCCGAAGGCCGCAAGAAATACAGCAAGACTGCGCCTTTGCAGTTCGATGAGTTCGCACCCGTACGGGCATGGTGGAGCCAGCGCGAGGAAGGCCCGCACGCCTGGCAGGTCAGCGCCGCCGACATTGTCGCCAATGGCTACAACCTCGACCGCAAAAATCCCAACGCCAAGGCGGGACTGGAGCATGCCAACCCGAAAGACCTGATCGCATCGATGCGCGGCCACGAAACCGAGATCATGAGGCTACTCGGCGAAATCGAAGCCCTGGTGAACGAGGTGCAAGCATGACCAGGCGTGCTCCCGCCAAAACCATCAAGGCGAAGCAACCGGCCAAGGCCACTGCTCTCGTACCATCGGGCGGAGCCTACAGCGGTATCCACGGCGACATCGTTGCCCTGCTCGAAGCCGCGCGCAGCGCCGCCGCACGCAACGTCAATGCCCTCATGACCGCCAGCTATTGGGAGATCGGGCGCCGCATCGTGGAGTTCGAGCAAGGAGGGAAGGAGCGGGCCGAGTACGGCGAAGACGTCATCAAGCGTCTGGGCGATGACCTCAGCAAGCAATTCGGTCGTGGCTTTGGCTGGCGCAATCTGGCCCAGATGCGTGCGTTCTTCCTCGCATGGCCACCCGAACAGATTTTGCAGACACTGTCTGCAAAATCTTCCGGCATCTCAATCCGCCAGACACCGTCTGGCAAATCTCCCGACCTCGCCACCCTCGCCAAGGCCTTCCCGCTCCCATGGTCGGCCTATGTCCGCCTACTTTCCGTCAAGAACGAACAGGCCCGCAGTTTCTACGAAACCGAGGCCTTGCGCAGCGGCTGGAGCGTGCGCCAGCTCGACCGGCAGGTGAGCAGCCAGTTCTACGAACGCACCGCCCTGTCCCGCAACAAGGCCGCCATGCTCGAGAAGAGCGAAATCGCCGCACCCGGCGACGCCATCACGCCCGAGCAGGCCATCAAAGACCCCTTCGTGCTGGAGTTCCTGGGCCTCAAGGACGAATACTCCGAATCCGAACTGGAAGACGCACTCATCCACCATCTGGCCGACTTCCTGCTGGAACTGGGCGATGACTTTGCTTTCGTCGGTCGCCAGCGCCGCCTGCGGCTGGATGACACCTGGTTTCGCATCGATCTGCTGTTCTTCCACCGCCGCCTGAAATGCCTGCTGGTCATCGACCTCAAGGTCGGCAGGTTCAACCACGCCGACGCGGGCCAGATGCACCTGTACCTGAACTACGCCCGCGAGCACTGGATGAAGCCGGGCGAAAACCCGCCCGTGGGCCTGATCCTGTGCGCCGAGAAAGGCGCGGCCGAGGCCCACTACGCGCTGGAAGGCCTGCCCAACAAGGTGCTGGCCGCCGAATACAGAACCGCCTTGCCGGACGAAAAGATACTCACCGAAGAAGTGGAAAAGACGCGACGTGAGCTGGAAGCGCGACGCATTGCGCACGATGGCGAGGTGGACAAGTGAAGGCGTGGCCAAAAGTGGCGCTTGGTGAGCTGCTACGTCGCTCTGACGAAGCGGCATGCATCAATCCGGCCACGGAATACCATGAAGTCACCATCAAACTGTGGGGCAAGGGTGTCGTCAGTCGCGGCAGAGTACGCGGCAGCGATGTGGTCTCCGTCCGGCGCATGGTGCGGGCCAATCAGTTGATCCTGTCCAAGATCGACGCACGCAATGGCGCGATAGGCTTGGTTCCGCCCGCACTGGACGGAGCCATCGTCAGCAACGATTTCCCTTCGTTCGAGTTCCGCGACAAAGACCGCTGTGACCCCTCTTTCATGGGTTGGCTCGTTCGCTCCACGCCTTTTGTCGAACTGTGCAAGGCCGCCAGCGAAGGAACGACCAACCGGGTTCGCATCAAGGAAGACCGCTTTCTCGATCAGCAGATCGCATTGCCGCCGCTCATCAAGCAGCAATCCCTCGTCGCACGCCTCGACGCGCTGGCGGAGAAAACCCGGCAACTTGAAACACATCTGGAAGCTGCCGAACGCGACGCTGAGCATCTGTTGGCGCTGCGGTTCCGCGATGCGATCGCCAACGCACCACTGCGCCCAATGGCCGAAGTCGCACCATTGGTTCGGCGCGAGCAGTCCATCACGCTCAATGGAAGCTACCCCGAACTCGGCATCCGCTCGTTCGGCAAAGGTACTTTCCACAAACCGCCGCTATCGGGCAGTGATGTAGGCACCAAACGCCTATACCGCATCGAGCCGGGTGACCTGCTGTTCTCCAACGTATTCGCATGGGAAGGCGCGATCGCCATCGCCCAACCCGAAGACGCGGGACGCTTTGGCTCTCACCGTTTCATTACCTGCCATGCCGACTCCGAGCAGACATTCGCCGAGTTCTTGCGCTACTACTTTTTGACCGACGAAGGCTTGTTAAAGATCGGCGAAGCTTCACACGGCGGTGCAGGCCGCAATCGCACACTGGGGCTTGAGAAGCTGATGGCCATCAAAGTACCTATGCCATCACTACCCGTGCAGCAATCCTTCGAGTGCCTGCAAACCGAAGTCACAGCACTCAAGGCTAAGCACACTGCTATCCGTACCGCCAATGCCGCGCTACTGCCCGCAACGCTGGAACGGGTATTTTCATAACCACTCGGGAGACAGACATGGCTGACGACAAGAAAACCACGCTACACGAGCCGCCAGCTCCCGAGTCAGTCCAGTCGCATCCGACCTGGTTTCGATTGATCGATCAATTGAACTGGTACGACCGCAAGAGCCAACGCTGCCAGCGGTGGTACAAGGGATTGAAGTTTGTGCAGATCGGACTGGCGATCTTGATTCCCGTCACCAGTCTGCTGCCTGCTGAGTGCGCGAAATGGACGGCATCCATTGCCGGGGCGGCCATCGCCCTGCTGGAAGCCGTTCAACAGATGAATCAGTATTCGGTCTTGTGGTTCAGCTATCGAGCAACTGCTGAACGCCTGAAGCACGAGAAATATTTATTTCTGTCCGCCGCCGGCCCTTACAAGGGATTGGCCGAACCAGAGAGGCTAGTTGCATTGGCTGAAAGGGTTGAGGAGCACGTTTCGACCGAACACGCCAACTGGTTCAATGAAACACGCCGCGCAGCAGCAGCACAGAAAAAGGAAAATACATGATGACGGTTGTACGCGCTGCGGAATTGAGCATCGGCGCACGGTCTTTGCCGCTGCCTGTGTACTTTCCATCCATTTCTTCAGTCAAAACGGCTCTTCGCCCGCAGGACTATTTACAGTTGCTGTCATCGCTGGGGGGCTTGAACGGCCAGTTTCTGGTGTCCGCCTTCGATCTGGCCGGTGTCAAACAGCCTCAGCCAGTTCAAGCGGTGCTGTCCTCGGCACGACAGGCGGGTGTTGTCACGCTGATGGATTCGGGCAATTACGAAAGTTTCTGGAAAGATGCGCAGAAGGATTGGAAGCAGGCGGATTTCCACAAGATGCTTGCCGATTTCCCTTGCGATCTGGCCTTTGGTTTCGATGAGCAACAGCCGCCGGTCAACGCAGATGATCACATCGCTTTGATAGAGGAACGCTGGCGGGCAGATCAAGCCACTGCGGGCAGTTGCCAGATCATTCCAATCATCCACGGCTCAGCCAGAGAATTGCCCGTGCTGTGTGCAGCAGTTGCCATCAAGACCGGCGTCACGATGCTGGCCGTTCCAGAACGTAGGCTGGGCGATGGTGTTCTGGAGCGCGCCAGTGCCGTGAAGGTGATCCGAGCAGCGTTGAATGAGCTTGGTCGCTACGTCGTGCTGCACCTACTGGGTACAGGCAACCCTATCTCGATTGCCCTGTACTCAGCGATGGGTGCTGACAGTTTCGATGGGCTGGAGTGGTGCCAAACCGCGGTTGACCACGAAACAGGCCTGCTCTACCACCTGTCGCAGGCCGACTTCTTCGCCGGGCAAACTGCGTGGGGCGATGGCAATAATCTGTCGTTTCAAGCGCGCACGCTGGCCCACAACCTCGAATTCTTCTCTGACTGGATGCGAAGACTGCGTGATGCGGTAAATCAGGAACGATTGCCTGAATTCTGCCGAGCCAATCTTCCGTCCCGCGCCTTTCGCCACATTGCAGAAGTTGCTGGCTGGATCCAACCATGAGCGTGGACGTCATCAACCAAACCATTCGTGCGATGTGTCATGAGGTCAGAATGCAAGCGTCAGCCATGAAGAACTGGGAATTGATGGCGGAAGAAGAATTGCTGTACGAAGCGGCTGTCTGCATCTTTGGCAGCCAAATGGTTTTTGAGATGGCAGTGGCGACAGCGGATCGGTTGCGCGAACGGAAGCTGCTTCAGCTTGCGCCACGCAGTCGGAGCGTGGAAGTCATTGAGCGGAAGGTCGTTGATGCCCTGTCCGATCCGTTGCCCATACCCAAGGGCGACGGAACGCAGCGGTGGGTTCGACCACGCTTCAAGAATCGGCTGGCATCCCTGCTTGCCACGACCATCGTCGAGATTTACGGGCAGTCCCGAACAATTCGTGGATTCTTGTTCGACGCCGAAAGCGCAAGGGAAGCGCGGGAAACCTTGACTCGGCACGTTTGGGGGTTCGGTCCCAAACAGGCCAGTTTATTCCTACGGCGTGTGGGCTACTGCGCCGACCTCGCTGTGCTGGACGTTCATGTGCTGGACTACCTGCAACTGGCGCGTGGCTTATCACTGTCGCCCAGCAAGCTGGGGCGCCTGTCGTTCTACGAGGAAATCGAGGAGACCTTTCGGGAAATTGCCGCCGAGTTCGGCCATTCGGTTGGTTGTGTCGATCTGGCAACGTGGCTGACCATGCGCGTGGCCAAGAAGGAGGCGTTCCTGTGAGCTTCGTGAGCTTGGTTTCCGGTGGTCTTGATTCGACGCTCGTCGGTGTGATGGCAAAGGAAGAAGGTATCCAGAACTTCCCGCTGTTCATCGACTACGGCCAGCGGGCCGCCCGCAAGGAATGGGAAATTTGCAGGCTCGTCCATGATGCCTTGGGGTTGCCAGTGCCCAAGCGGATGGATTTATCAGGATACGGGAAAGTCATTGCATCCGGTTTGACCCGTCGGGAACTGGATATCAAGGCTGATGCCTTCACGCCCGGCCGCAACCTGATGTTCTTGCTGATGGGCAGCGCGTATGCCTATCAGCTAGGGGTATCGTCAGTAGCCATTGGTCTGTTGGCGGAAGAATTCAGCCTGTTTCCCGACCAGAAACCGCAGTTTGTAGCACAGGCGGAATCCACCATATCGGCAGCGATGGGGCGACAGATCAAGGTGCTGACGCCACTGATCGAGTTCGGTAAAGCGGACGTGGTCAGGCTCGCGCAGGCCAAGGGTATCACTGGAACGTACTCGTGCCACACTGGTAATTCCGAACCTTGCGGGCGGTGCATCGCTTGCTTGGAATTTCAATTCGACGAGGAGAAATGACATGGGCGGAAGTTATGGCGGCGGCTTGGGGCATCTGGATATCCAAAGCCTTTCCGAAAAGGTGAAGCAGAAGCTCACCGATGCCCAAAGCGATACCAGTAGGCACGTATTTATCAGCTTCGACCATGAAGACCTGAATGAAGTGAATCTGCTTCGTGGGCAAACGAAGAATGACAAAGTCGATCTGCAATTCGACGACCACTCCGTCAAGGAGCCATTCGACAGCACCAACGCTGATTACATCAAACGACAAATCCGCGAGAAGATCGACCGCTGTTCGGTGACGGTGGTGTATCTCTCAGAAAAAACTGCTTCCAGCAAATGGGTGAACTGGGAAATTGAGGAAAGCATCAAGCGAGGCAAGGGCGTCATCGGTGTATACAAGGGCGACAAGGCTCCTGTTAGTGTGCCGCCCGCGTTTCAGCAAAATGGTTGCTCCACTGTGAAGTGGGAACACACGGCCTTAATGAAAGCCATTGAGAACGCGAGTACGAAGAGATGATCTGGATCGTTCGTCTGAATATCCTCTCGCTCCGATATCGCTCATGGCCGACCATACGCTGTAGCTGACGCCGTCAAATATGGAGTTGTCAACCAATGGTTGATAACTGCCCCGACAACAAGGGCCTCATACTAAATCGCATTCAATAAATTAGATATGATCTGATTCCACGCGACTCATGGAGGCGTGGATGAAGAATCTGATCGTTGTTGGCGACAAGCTCACCATCGAGCGGTTGGCTGAGCGCTTGAAGACTGCGCAGTCGCACTCGGAGTACCAGCGCATCCAGTGCGTCTTGCTGCGCGCCACCCTGGGCTCAACGGCGGCACAGATCGCCCAGGTGCTCGGCTGGGCTACCGCCACCGTGCACGTAATGCACTCGCGCTGGGCCAAGGAGGGCGATGCCATCTTTGATGTGCGACGGCGTGGCGGACGGCACCGCCAGCACATGACGGCCGAGCAGGAAAGTGCCTTCCTGGTCCCCTTCACCCAGCAGGCCAAGGCGGGCGGCGTGCTCAGCGCAGCGGAGATTCAGCGCGCCTACGAGGCTTGCACCGGCAAGCCGGTGGCCGCCTCCACGATCTACCGACTGTTGGCGCGCCACGGCTGGCGCAAGGTCAGCCCGCGCCCGCGCCACCCCAGGGCCGATCCGGCGGCCCAGGCCGCCTTTAAAAAAACTGCGCCGCACGCTGCGCCGTGAGGTGGCCCGCCAGGCCAGGCGCGGCCGGCCGGTGCGGCTCATGTTCCAAGACGAAGGCCGCTTTGGCCTGCTGGGCTCGCCTCGGCGCTGCTGGGCGCCACGCGGTATGCGCCCGATCGTGGGCGCACGCCTGGAGCGCCAGTACCTCTACGCCTTTGCCGCCGTCAGCCCCCACGATGGCGTGATGGACAGCCTGGTGCTGCCCTGGGTGAACGCACACACGATGTCGTTGTTCCTGGACGAGGTGGCGCAGCGCCACCGCGATGAGTTCGTGCTGATGGTGATGGATCAGGCCGGCTGGCACATTGCCGGCGAGCTGGTGGTTCCCGAGAACATGCGCCTGGTGTTCCTGCCGCCCTACAGCCCTGAGCTCAACCCGGCCGAGCACCTATGGAAGGCGCTACGCGAGGACTGCTTTGCCAATCACGTGTTTCGTGATCTTGATACCGTTGAACTGCTGCTGAGCGAGGGCTTGGCTGCCCTGGAAGCAGATCCAATCAGAACCCAGTCGATGACAGGGTTTGATTGGATTGTTTCTATATCATTGAACGCAATTTAGTATCAGAGCGCAAAGGGAAAGGCAAGGGAATGGTGCCCAAGGGACAACGGCCCTGCCCGGAAAAGGAAAAGGCCGCCCTCAAGCCGAGGCAGCACCGATCACCAGATTCCCCGACGATGCCAGCCCGTCGATGTAGTCCGACCACGCCTGCAACATCTCCCGCCGCTGCTCGGCGTACTCGGCGCGGTTGTAGACACCGCGCACGCCGCCGATGGTGTGGTTCAGCGCCTTTTCCACCACATCCGAAGACCAACCCTGCTCGTGCAGCAGTGTCGATGCGGTGCGTCGCAGGTCGTGGATGGTGAAGGCCGGGATCTCCTGCCCCTGCAATGACACCTTCAACGCCTGGTTCAGTGCATTGCTGGCGAAGGGCTTGGCCAGGGTGCCACGGCCCGGCAACACCCAGACGCTGCTGCTGGCCAGCGGCTTGAGTTCCTTGAACAGCGTCTGCGCCTGGGTGGACAGATAGACGATGTGCGGTTTGCCGGTCTTGGAGTTCTCGACCGGGATGTGCCATTCGCCCTCGTCCAGATGCACGTCCTTCCACTGCGCCAGCATCAGCTCCGACTTGCGCACCAGGGTCATCAGGATCAACTGGAAGGCGATCTTGAACTGGCGGCGGATGTTGGAGGTCTGCATGGCGCGCAGGAACCGCCGGATTTCGTCCGGCGTCAGCGCCCGGTCGCGGGCGGCGGCGCGGTAGACGTGCCGCATGGGCAGGGCCATGACCGGGTTGGCCTGGATCAGGCCGCAGGTGAGCGCGTAGTCGAACATGCGCTTGAGCAGGCCGCGCACCTGGCCGGCGGCGGCATCGAAGCCTTGTTCCTTCTTGCGCCAGATGACACTGCGCACGTCCTCGGCGGTGATGTCCCGGATCGGCTTGCTGCCGATATGAGGCAGGATGTCCTTTTCCAGGTAGCGGCGGGGCATGGTCACGTTCTTGCGGTCACGTGACTGGATGTCCTTGAAGAAGCGTTCGGCGAATTCGGCCACGGTGGCGTCTTCTGCACCGGCCACCTTCTCCTGCTGCTTCTTCTTTGCCGGCGACTCTCCCATCGCCACCTGGTGGGCCGCCTCGTCCCGCTTCAGGCGTGCGTTCTTCAGCGTCAGCGCCGGGTACTTGCCCAGTGTCAGCTTCTCGTACTTGCCATTCAGCCGGTAGCGGTAGCGCCAGACGATGCCCCCGGTCGGGAAGACCTCCACATACAGCCCCCTGTCATCGGTAACCGTATAGGTCTTGTCCCTGGGCTTGAGCGCCTTGAGCGCGGTGTCGGTCAGTGCCATCTCATCCTCCGTATGTCCAAGCAAAGGGATGAGAGACAAGAACCCAGCTACTTGGAACCAAACTTGGACATAAAAACGAATGGCTTCGACTGTATCACCGAATCACTCAGTAGACAAAAATTCCTTTATTTATGCGACTTACAGGCGCATCAGCAGACTTCAGTGGACGCCCCTGGATCCAACATCACTTGCCGATGCAAAAGCGCGCGAAGATGGCGCCCAGCAGGTCGTCAGCGCTGAAGGCGCCGGTGATCTGGCCCAGCGCCTGCTGCGCCAGCCGCAGCTCCTCGGCCAGCAGGTCGAGCGCGGCGGCGCCGTCCAGATGCGCCTGCGCGGCGTCCAGGTGCTCGCTGGCGCGCGCCAGCGCCTGCAGGTGGCGCTGGCGCGCGATGAACAGCCCTTCGCCGGCGCCGCCCTGCCAGCCGACCAGCGCCAGCAGGTGCTGGCGCAGCGCGTCCAGCCCCTCGCCTGTGCGCGCCGACAGGGCAATGCCCTCGGGCGGGATGCGGGCGCCGGGCATGGCGTCGTGCTTGTTCCACAGGTGCAGCACCGGCACGGCGGCCGGCAGCCGCTTGGCCAGGCCGCGCGCGATCCGTGCCTCGGCCTCGGCGTAGTCGGGCGCGCCGTGGCGCGTCAGGTCGTGCAGCCACAGCACGGCGTCGGCGGCCTCGATGTGGCCCCAGGCGCGCTCGATGCCGATGCGCTCGACCTCGTCGCCGGCCTCGCGCAGCCCGGCGGTGTCCAGCACGTGCAGCGGCACGCCGTCGATCTGGATGGTCTGGCGCACGGCGTCGCGGGTGGTGCCGGCGATCGGTGTGACGATGGCCAGCTCGGCCCCAGCCAGCGCGTTCAGCAGGCTGCTCTTGCCGGCATTGGGCTGGCCGGCGATCACCACCTGGATGCCCTCGCGCAGCAGCGCGCCCTGGCGTGCGCGCGCCCGTACATCGGCCAGTGTTTGCTGCAATTTCGATAGCTGACCGCGCACGTCGTGGGCGGTCAGGACGTCGATTTCCTCTTCAGGAAAGTCCAGCGTGGCCTCGATCAGCAGGCGCAGCGCGATCAGGCCGTCGACCAGCCCGTGAATCTGGCGCGAGAACTCGCCCGCCAGCGAGCGGCTGGCCGAGCGCGCGGCGGCCGCCGTGCTGGCGTCGATCAGATCCATCACCGCCTCGGCCTGCGCCAGGTCGAGCTTGTCGTTCAGGAACGCCCGCTCGGTGAACTCGCCCGGGCGCGCCAGGCGCAGGCGCGGCAGGCGCGGCGCACCGCTGTCCGCGTCCGGCTCGGCCGCCGCCTGCAGGCAGCGCGCCAGCAGCAGTTGCAGCACCACCGGCCCGCCGTGCGCCTGCAGCTCCAGCACGTCCTCGCCGGTGTAGGAGTGCGGGGCCGGAAAGTGCAGCGCCAGCCCGTGGTCGATGGGGCTGCCGTCGGCTTCGGTGAACGGCCCGTAGTGGGCGTGGCGCGGCGCCAGCGCGCGGCCCCCCGTGAGGGCGCGCGCCAGCGGCATCAGGCCATGGCCGGACACGCGCACGATGCCCACCGCGCCGCGGCCGGGGGCGGTGGCAATGGCGACGATGGGGTCCAGCGCGGCGGTCGACATGGCATGATTGTGCGCGACCCCGCTGCACCGACGTTGGCCATGACGAACCTGATCCTGTTCCAGAACGTGCACGTGCTGGACGTGCGCCACGGCCGGCGCCGGGCCGGCCAGGTGCTGGTCGAGGGCGACGCCATCCGCGCCGTGTCCGACGCGGCGCTGCCCGCCGAAGGCGCCCGCGTCATCGACGGTGGCGGGCGCACGCTGATGCCGGGGCTGATCGACTGCCACGCCCACGTCACCTTCTCGCAGACCAACCTGGCGCTGCTGGCCGACACGCCGCAGACCACGCTGACGCTGCGCGCGCTGCCCATCCTGCGCGACATGCTGGCGCGCGGCTTCACCACCGTGCGCGACGCCGGCGGCGCCGACTGGGCGCTCAAGCAGGCCATCGACGACGGCCTGGACGGCACGGTGGCGGGGCCGCGCCTGTTCGTCAGCGGCCCGCCGCTCAGCCCCACCGGCGGGCACGGCGACTTTCGGCCGCGCTCGGACCGGCTGCGTCCGCTGGACTGCCCGAGCTGTGGCGTGCTCCAGCGCCTGGCCAGCACGCGCGTGGTCGATGGCGTGGACGCCGTGCGGCGCGCCGTGCGCGAGCTGCTGCAGATGGGGGCCGACCAGATCAAGATCATGTCCTCGGGCGGCGTGGCCTCGCCCACCGACCCGATCGACGCGCTGGGCTATTCGGTGCAGGAGACGCGCGCCATCGTCGACGAGGCGGCGGCGCGCCACAGCTATGTGCTGGCCCACGCCTACACGCCGGCGGCGATTCGCCGCGCGGTGGAATGTGGCGTGCGCAGCATCGAGCACGGCAACCTGATCGACGCCCCGACGGCGGCGCTGATGGCCGAGCGCGGCGCCTACGCCGTGCCGACGCTGATCACCTACGAGGCGCTGGCGCAGAGCGGCGTGCGCCTGGGGCTGGGCGCCGAGAGCGCGGCCAAGATTGAGCGCGTGCGCGCCGCCGGGCTGCGCTCGCTGGAAATCTTCAAGACCGCCGGCGTGAAGCTGGCGCTGGGCACCGACCTGCTGGGCGGCTCGCATGGACTGCAGAGCGAGGAGCTGCTGATCCGCGCCCAGGTGCAGTCGAACCTGGAGGTGCTGCAAAGCGCCACCCTGATCGGCGCCGAGCTGCTGGGTCAGGTCGGCCGGCTGGGCGAGATCACGCCCGGCGCCCGCGCCGACCTGCTGCTGGTCGACGGCGATCCGCTGCAGGACCTGCGCTGCCTGACCGGCCAGGGCGAGCAGATCGCGCTGGTGATGCAGGCCGGCCGCGTCGCCATCGACCGTCGCGCGACGTAACGGCGTCCCCGACGCACCAGCGACCCCAACATTCGAAAGGCCGCGGAGCAGGCCATGCCAGCGAACGCCATGCACGGGCTTGTACCGGGCATCGGCGTTGCCCCCCCTCGCGCAGCAGAGGGGGAAGCCGCGTCAGCGGCACAGGGGGGTGTTGCTTATTTGACCGTCGTCCAGATCACCATCGGACGGTCATCGGCGCGGTGCACCGTGGTCACGCCCTTGCGCATCGCCCAGGGGCGGATCTGATCGTGCAGCGGCAGGTAGTTGTAGTTGTCCTTGACCAGCTGCAGTGCCTGGTGGATGTCGCCCGTGCGCTTCTTGGCGTCCATCTCGCTCTTGATCTGCTGAATCAGGCCGTCCACCTTGGCATCGCTCATGCGGCCGCAGTTGAAGTTGCCGGCCGCGCCGCCCTGGGTGTCGACGGTGCTGATGAGCGAGTCCAGCGAATACAGCGCGTCGAAGGTGGCCACGCCCCAGCCCAGCAGGTAGGCGCTGACCTCGAACTTCTGGATCTTGGCCGAGTGGATGGCCATCGGGTTGGTCTGCAGCTTGGTCTTGACGCCGATCTTGGTCCACATCGAAGTGATGGCCTGGCAGATCGCCTCGTCGTTCAGGTAGCGGTCGTTGGGGCAGTCCAGTGTCAGCTCGAAGCCCTGCGGGTAGCCGGCGTCGGCCAGCAGCTTCTTGGCCGCCTCGATGTCGAACTTGGACGCTCGCGCGGCCAGCTCCTTGGTCCAGCCGTTGACCATGGGCGCGATCATGGTGCCGGTGGGCTTGCCCAAGCCGCGCATCACGTTGCGCTCGATGGCGGCGATGTCCACCGCCTGGTACAGCGCCTGGCGCACGCGCTTATCCTTCAAGGGGTTCTTGCCCTTGATGTTGGAGCCCAGCAGCTCGTCGCGGAACTGGTCGAAGCCGATGAAGATGGTGCGGTTCTCGGCGCCCTCGATGACGTGGATGTTGGGGTCGCGCTTGATGCGCTCCAGGTCCTGCACGGGTGGATCGACCACCATGTCGACCTGGCCCGACAGCAGCGCCGCCGAGCGCGTGGCCGCCGCCTTGATGGGGGTGAACACGATGTTGTCGACATTGCCCCTGGGCTTGTCCCACCAGGCGTCGTTCTTCTTCAGCGTGGTCTTGGTGTCGGGCTGCCAGGCCTCCAGGATGAAGGGACCGGTGCCGTTGGCGTTGCGGGCGGCGAAGTTCTCTTCCTTGGCCTTGTAGTCCTGCGCCTTGACGGAGTTGTTCTTCTCGGCCCAGGCCTTGTTCATGATGCGCGCGTCGGTCAGCTCGCGCAGCACGGTGGGGCTGGGCGCCTTGAGGATCAGGTCGACCGTGCCGTCGTCCACCTTCTTGACCTCCTTGACGCTCTGCACGTAGGCCGTCATGTTGGACGGCGGGGTCATGACGCGGGTGATGGAAAACACCACGTCGTCGGCGGTCAGCGGCGCGCCGTCATGGAATTTGACGCCCTTGCGCAGCTCGAAGCGCAGCTGCGTCGGCGTGACGAAGGTCCACTTGGCGGCCAGCGAGGGCTCGACCTCGTATTTTTCGTTGTAACGCACCAGCGCCTCGTACACCATCTGCTGGTAGGCCAGCGTGGTCTGGTGGTTTTGCGCGTGCGGATCGAACGACAGGATGTCATTGGCGCCGGCAATGCGCAGGGCGGCCGCCTGGGCGGCGCCCGTCAGGGCCAGGGCAGCCAGCGCCACGGCGCCACGAACGAACAAGGGACGAGCCATGAAATCACCTTCCAGTGAAGTTGGAAAGCGCCGATGCTACCGAAGAATTGGCCTCGAATTCGGGCTCCCGGGGGTTTCCCCGGGGGTCGACATGATCGACGATTACTATGAATTCAATAGCTGCTTGCGCGCAACAGCCAAGCGCTGGGGCTCTAATTCTTCAACGGTTCGATGCCGTTCGGGTCCACCGACCCGCCGCCTGCGCCGAGGCGCCCCCGCGCCTCGGCGCAGGGCTCAGAACTTCGGCAGGTTGAACTGCGGCGGCACGCCCATGCGGGTGTTGATGACCCACTGCTGGGCGATGGTCAGGATGTTGTTGGTCACCCAGTACAGCACCAGGCCGGCGGGGAAGAGGAAGAACATCACGCTGAACACCAGCGGCATGATCCACATCATCTTGGCCTGCATCGGGTCGGGCGGCAGCGGGTTGAGCGCGGTCTGCAGCAGGGTGCTGAGCGTCATCACCACCGGCAGGATGAAGTACGGGTCCTTCACCGACAGGTCCTTGATCCACAGGATCCAGGGCGCGCCGCGCATCTCCACGCTGGACAACAGCACCCAGTACAGGGCGATGAACACCGGGATCTGGATCATGATGGGCAGGCAGCCCCCCATGGGGTTGACCTTTTCCTCGCGGTAGATGCGCATCATCTCCTGCTGCATCTGCTGCGGGCTGTCCTTCAGGCGCTCGCGCATTTCCTGGATGCGCGGGTTGATGGACTTCATCTTGGCCATGCTGGCGTAGGCCTTGGCGTTGAGCCAGTAGAAGGCGATCTTCAGCAGCACCACCAGCGCCACGATGGCCCAGCCCCAGTTGCCCAGCACGCCGTGCAGCTTGTCAAGCAGCCAGTACAGCGGCTTGGCCAGGATGGTGAAGTAGCCGTAGTCCTTGACCAGTTCCAGACCGGGAGCGATGCCTTCCAGCACCTTCTCGTCCTGCGGGCCGATGAACAGGCGCGTCTCGACCGCCTGGCTGGCGCCCGGGGCGATGGCGCCCAGCGGCGCGATCATGCCGGCGGCGTACAGCGCGTTGTCCAGCTTGCGCGCGAAGTTGTCGTGCGCCATGCCCGGCGGCAGCAACCAGGCGCTGGCGAAGTAGTGCTGCACCATGGCCACCCAGCCGTCGGGGGCCTGGGTGACGAACTCGGCCTTGCCCTTGTCGATGTCGGCGAACTCAACCTTCTGGAACTTCTTGGCGTCGGTGTAGAAGGCCGGCCCGGTGAAGGTCGAATAGAAACTGGTGCCGCCCGGCGCGGGGTTGCCGTCGCGCACCAGCTGGACGTACAGCTGCGGGCTGACCGGCTCGCCGCCGGCGTTGACCACCTCGTGGCGCACCCGCGCCACGTAGTCGCCGCGCTTGAGCGTGTAGGTCTTGACCAGGCGCACGCCGCCCTGCTCAGGCGATTCGAAGCGCAGCACCAGCTCGTTGGCGCCGTCGGCCAGGGTGCGCTCGCCGCTGAAGCGCATGGCCGTCTTGTGGGTCGGGAACGCCCCGCCGATCAGGCCCGACTGCGCCTGGTAGGTGCGCGCTGCGCTGTCGTCCAGCAGCACGAAGGGCTGGCCGGGGTGACCGGTTTCGTCGAACTTGCGAAACTCGCTGCGCACGATCGAGCCGCCCTCGGTGTCGAACACCAGCTTCAGCACGTCGGTGCTGACCTCGACGCGCTCGCGCGGGGCCGCCGGCACCGTCGGCGCCGCGCTGGCTGGCGCCGCGGCGGTGGCAGCGCCCGGAACCGCAGCCGCAACCGCGCCCGGCAGCGCGCCGGCCGGCGGCACCGCCGATGCAGGGGCGCTGGCCTGCGTGGCCGGCGTCGGCGCGCCAGGGAAGAACGTGGCCTTGCGGCCGTTGTGCACCTGCCATTGATCCCACAGCATGACCAGCGAGAAGGCAAAGATCACCCAGAGGATGGTGCGGCGAATGTCTTTCATGACGGCTGACGGGGCGTTGGCGAGTTCGGCCGCTCGGGGTCGACCAGGCGGGTGAAGGGGCGGGGCGGATGCTCGGGCACCGGGTCGCAGCCCCCGTCACAACCCGGGTGGCAGCGCGCCAGCCGGCGCAGCGTGAGGTAGCTGCCCGCCAGCGCGCCGTGCTGTTGCAGCGCGCCGATGGCGTACAGCGAGCAGGTCGGCTCGAACCGGCAGGACGAGCCCAGCCAGGGCGACAGCAGCAGGCGGTAGGCCTTGACTAGGCCGATCAGCAACGTGCGCATCACGCGCTCCGGCCCTGCGCGAACAGCTGGCACAGCTCGGCGCGCACCGCGCGCCGCAGCGCCTCGGAGCTGGCGCTGGTGTACTGCGACGGCGCAAACGCCGCCCGCAGGCGCACCAGGTGCGCGCCCTCGGCCAGCGGTGGCCGCAGGCTTTCACCCACGGCGTAGATCTGGCGACGAATCAGGTTGCGCGTGACCGCCCGACGCGCCCAGCGCTTGGGCGCCATGGCGCCCAGCCAGGCGCCGTCGGCCGGACAAAAAGCGCCGGGCGCCGCGCCGTCCGCGCGTTCGGGCAGGGCTGCAAAGCCCAGGCGATGCAGCGCGAAGTGCGCCGTGCGCGCCACCGGCCGCAGCCCCAGCAGGAGCTGGAACTGCTCGCGGCTGCGCATCCGGCGCGCCAAGCCCGGGCGCAGCGCCGAGGCGGCGGGCGCTTCGACGCCGCTGACCATGCGCAGTCTCAGCCGGCAGGCTCAGACCGCCAGACGCTTGCGGCCCTTGGCGCGGCGTGCGTTGATGACCGCGCGACCGCCGCGGGTCTTCATGCGGACCAAAAAGCCGTGGGTGCGCGCGCGGCGCGTCTTGGAAGGCTGGTAAGTGCGTTTCATGACGAATCGTCCTTGAAGTGAATAGAAATCGGATCGTCCCGGCCCGCCGCCTCGTCATGCGGACGGCCGTCTGGCGTGCCGCGCGAACCAGCGACTGCCTCGGCGCACTGTCGCACTGTGCGCCATGGGCAACCCCTGCCGCGCCGCCACGGCCACGCCAAACGCGCAGCCCCCTTTTGCCCAGCGGATCCAGGAAAACCCGTCATTATCGCAAATTTCCACCTTTCAGCCAAGGCCGCCGCCGCGCGTCATCCGGCGACAGCCGCTGGCCGGCGGGTTGCGTCGTCTTGCGGCCGCCGCCGACATGTGGATAATTGACCCCGACCGACCGCGTCAGGCGCCCGCGCCGCGCCACTTATCCACAACGCCATCGACCCCCATGCACATCGAAGAACCCCTGCGCGCCGGCGCCGTCCACGGTGCCGCGCTGTGGGACGCCTGCCTGGACGCGCTGGCCCGGGAACTGCCTGAGCAACAGTTCAACACCTGGATCAAACCCCTGTCCGCCCAGTTGAGCGCCGACCCGGCGCGGCTCACGCTGTACGTGGGCAACCGCTTCAAGCTGGACTGGGTGCGGGCCCAGTACGCCACGCGCATCGCCGCCCTGCTGGAATCCCTGCACGGCCAACCCGTTGCACTTGAGTTAGCGCTTGCACCCAGAACAAGTACCGTCAAATCGTCATCTTTCGATCATGTCGGGGCAGCATCACAGAGCACACCGGCAACCGCCCAGGCGCCTGACCCGATCGCCGTGCCGACTGCGGCGGACAGCGAGGCCGGCCAGGTTCGCAACCGGCTCAACGGCGCGCTCACCTTCGACACCCTGGTCGAGGGCACGGCCAACCGAATGGCAAGAGCGGCGGCGCTGCATGTGGCGGGCGCGCCCGGTCATCTTTACAACCCGCTGTTCATCTACGGCGGCGTGGGCCTGGGCAAGACCCACCTGATGCACGCGGTCGGCAACCGGCTGCTGCAGGGACGGCCGGGCGCCAAGGTTCTCTACATCCACGCCGAGCAGTTCGTCTCGGATGTGGTCAAGGCCTACCAGCGCAAGACCTTCGATCAGTTCAAGGAGCGCTATCACTCGCTGGATCTGCTGCTGATCGACGACGTGCAGTTCTTCGCCAACAAGGACCGCACGCAGGAAGAATTCTTCAACGCCTTCGAGGCGCTGCTGGCCAAGAAGAGTCACATCGTGATGACCAGCGACACCTACCCCAAGGGCCTGACGGACATCCACGAGCGCCTGGTGTCGCGCTTCGACTCCGGGCTGACGGTGGCGCTGGAGCCGCCCGAGCTGGAGATGCGCGTGGCCATCCTGATCAGCAAGGCCGCGGCCGAGGGCGCCGAGATGCCGGAAGAAGTGGCCTTTTTCGTTGCCAAGAACGTGCGCTCCAACGTGCGCGAGCTGGAAGGCGCGTTGCGCAAGATCCTGGCCTATTCGCGCTTCAACCAGAAAGAGATCTCCATCGCCCTGGCCAAGGAGGCGCTGCGCGACCTGCTCAGCATCCAGAACCGCCAGATCAGCGTCGAGAACATTCAGAAGACGGTCGCCGACTACTACAAGATCAAGGTTGCCGACATGTACAGCAAGAAGCGCCCGGCCAGCATCGCCCGGCCGCGCCAGATCGCCATGTACCTGGCCAAGGAGCTGACGCAAAAGAGCCTGCCCGAGATCGGCGAACTGTTTGGCGGGCGCGACCACACCACCGTGCTGCACGCGGTGCGCAAGATCGCCGGCGAGCGCCAGCAGCTGACCGAACTCAACCAGCAGCTGCACGTGCTGGAGCAGACACTCAAGGGATGACGCTTGCGCAATCGAAAGGCCACGAAAACCGGCGACAATGCGGGGTTGGCTTGCGTCTGCCCCAGGGAGCGGCGATGCGGGACGCGCCGACGATCATGACAAGGATCAAGAGGAAGACATGATTGTTCTGAAGACCACCCAAGACAAGCTGCTGGCCGCGCTGCAGTCGGTATCGGGCATCGTCGAGCGGCGCCACACCCTGCCGGTGCTGGCCAACGTGCTGCTGCGCAAGAATGGCGGCTCGCTGCAGCTGACCACCAGCGACCTCGAAATCCAGATCCGCACCACGGCCGAGCTGGGCGGCGATGACGGCGCCTTCGCCACCACGGTGGGCGCGCGCAAGCTGATCGACATCCTGCGCACCATGCCGGCCGACCAAACGGTGAGCCTGGAGAGCAACCAGGCCAAGCTGATCCTCAAGGGCGGCAAGAGCAAGTTCACCCTCACCAGCCTGCCGGCCGAGGACTTCCCGCTGGTGCAGGAAGCGCCCAACTTCGGCCCGAGCTTCCAGGTGCCGCAAAAGACACTCAAGCGCCTGCTCGACCAGGTGGCGTTCGCGATGGCGGTGCACGACATCCGCTACTACCTCAACGGCATCCTGTTCGTGGCCGAGGGCAAGCAGCTGTCGCTGGTGGCCACCGACGGCCACCGCCTGGCGTTCGCCAGCGCCACGCTGGATGTCGAAGTGCCCAAGCAGGAGGTGATCCTGCCGCGCAAGACCGTGATCGAGCTGCAGCGCCTGCTGTCCGACGCCAGCGTGCCGGAAGGCCAGCAGGCGCCCATGATCGAGATGCAGTTCGCCGCCAACCAGGCCAGATTCAGCTTCGGCACCATGGAGTTCGTCACCAAGCTGGTCGAAGGCAAGTTCCCCGACTACAACCGCGTCATCCCCCGCAACCACCGCAACCACGTCACGCTGGGCCGCGCACCGCTGCTGGCCAGCCTGCAGCGCACCGCCATCCTGACCAGCGAGAAGTTCAAGGGCGTGCGCCTGAACTTCGAGCCCGGCAGCCTGCAGATCGCCTCCAACAACAGCGAGCAGGAAGAGGCGGTGGACGAACTCGACATCGACTACGACGGCGAGCCGATCGAGATCGGCTTCAACGTCACCTACCTGATCGATGCCCTGGCCAACATGAACCAGCAGGACATGGTCCGGGTCGAACTGCAGGACGGCAACAGCTCCGCCCTGGTCACCCTGCCCGATGACCCCCACTTCAAGTACGTGGTGATGCCGATGCGGATCTGAGTGCGCTCCTGATTCAGGAGCTGCCCGCGCCCGCAACCCGCCGTCCATGGCGGGTTTTGGCTTTCAAATGAGCGAGAAATGACGATGACCGACCCCCGCCAGACCCCCGAGCAGCCGCTGCCCACGCCCCCGCAGACCGGGGCCGAGGGCTACGGCGAAGGCGCCATCCAGATCCTGGAAGGACTGGAGGCGGTGCGCAAGCGCCCCGGCATGTACATCGGCGACACCAGCGACGGCACCGGCCTGCACCACCTGGTGTTCGAGGTGGTCGACAACTCGATCGACGAGGCGCTGGCCGGCCACTGCGACGACATCGTCGTCACCATCCACAGCGACGGCTCGCTGAGCGTGGTGGACAACGGCCGCGGCATCCCCACCGGCGTCAAGATGGACGACAAGCACGAGCCCAGGCGCTCGGCCGCCGAGATCGCCCTCACCGAGCTGCACGCCGGCGGCAAGTTCAACCAGAACAGCTACAAGGTCTCGGGCGGCCTGCACGGCGTGGGTGTGAGCTGCGTCAACGCGCTGTCCAGCCGGCTGCATCTGGTGGTGCGGCGCGAGGGCAAGAAGCACGAGATCGAGTTCAGCCGCGGCTTCGTGCAGAACCGCCTGATCGACACGGTGGACGGCGTCGAGATCTCGCCCATGCGCATCACCGGCGACACCGACAAGCGCGGCACCGAGGTGCGCTTTCTGCCCGACACCGAGATCTTCAAGGAAAACCACGACTTCCACTACGAGATCCTGGCCAAGCGCCTGCGCGAGCTGTCCTTTCTGAATAACGGCGTGCGCATCCGCCTGATCGACGAACGCAGCGGCAAGGAGGATGACTTCTCGGGCGCCGGTGGCGTGCAAGGCTTCGTCGGCTTCATCAATGGGGCCAAGAAGGTGCTGCACCCCAACGCCTTCTACGCCAGCGGCACGCGCCCGGCCGAAAGCTATGGCGGCATTGCCGGCACCGAGATCGGCGTCGAAGTGGCCATGCAGTGGAACGACGGCTACAACGAGCAAGTCCTCTGTTTCACCAACAACATCCCGCAGCGTGACGGCGGCACCCACCTCACGGGCCTGCGCGCCGCCATGACGCGCGTAATCACCAAGTACATCGAGGCCAACGAGCTGGCCAAGAAGGCCAAGGTCGACGTGTCGGGCGACGACCTGCGCGAGGGCCTGGTGTGCGTGCTCAGCGTCAAGGTGCCCGAGCCCAAGTTCAGCAGCCAGACCAAGGACAAGCTGGTGTCCAGCGAAGTGCGCGCGCCGGTCGAGGACATCATCGGCAAGGCGCTGGCCGAGTTCCTGGAAGAACGCCCGAATGACGCCAAGATCATCTGCGGCAAGATCGTCGAGGCCGCCCGCGCGCGCGAAGCCGCCCGCAAGGCCCGCGAGATGACGCGCCGCAAGGGCGTGCTCGACGGGTTCGGTTTGCCCGGCAAGCTGGCCGACTGCCAGGAAAAAGACCCCTCCCAGTGCGAGATCTACATCGTCGAGGGCGACAGCGCCGGCGGCAGCGCCAAGCAGGGGCGTGACCGCAAGTTCCAGGCCATCCTGCCGCTGCGCGGCAAGATCCTGAACGTCGAGCGCGCGCGCTACGAGAAGCTGCTGACCAGCAACGAGATCGTCACCTTGATCACCGCGCTGGGCACCGGCATCGGCCGCAGCGCCGAAGACGGCAGTGGAAACGGCAATGGCAAGAGCGGCGCCGACGACTTCAACATCGACAAGCTGCGCTACCACCGCATCATCATCATGACCGACGCCGACGTTGACGGCGCCCACATCCGCACCCTGCTGCTCACGTTCTTTTATCGCCAGATGCCCGAGCTGGTCGAGCGCGGCCACATCTACATCGCCCAGCCGCCGCTGTACAAGGTCAAGGCCGGCAAGGAAGAGCTGTACCTGAAGGACGGCGCGGCGCTGGACGCCTTTCTGCTGCGCGTGGCGCTCAAGGATGCCGTGGTGCACAGCGGTGGCGAGACCGGGCAGCAGTTCACCGGCGACACCCTGGCCGAGCTGGCGCGCAAGCACCAGCTGGCCGAGGCCGTGATCGAGCGCCTATCGGCCTTCATGGACGCCGAGGCCCTGCGCGCCATCGCCGCCGGCGTGGCGCTGAACCTGGACAGCACCGGCGCCGCCGAAGCCAGCGCCCTGGCGCTGCAGCAATACCTGCACGAGCAGCAGTCGGGCGGCAGCGCGCCCGAAGTCGCCAGCGAATTCGACGCCCGCACCGACAAGCCCGTGCTGCGCATCAGCCGCCGGCACCACGGCAACATCAAGAGCAGCGTCATCACCCAGGACTTCGTGCACGGCGCCGACTACGCCGCGCTGGCCGAAGCCGCGCAGACCTTCAAGGGCCTGCTGACCGAGGGCGCCAGAGTCAGTCGCGGCGAGGGCGAGCGCCAGCGCGAGGAGCGCGTGAGCGATTTCCGCCAGGCCATGCAATGGCTGCTGGCCGAAGCCGAGCGCACCACCGCGCGCCAGCGCTACAAGGGCCTGGGCGAGATGAACCCCGAGCAGCTGTGGGAAACCACCATGGACCCCACCGTGCGCCGCCTGCTGCGCGTGCAGATCGAAGACGCCATCGAAGCCGACCGCGTGTTCACCACCCTGATGGGCGACGAGGTCGAACCGCGCCGCGCCTTCATCGAAACCAACGCGCTGCGGGCGGCGAATATCGACGCTTGAGGGCAATGCCACGTCGAGGTGCGCCAGAGGCTCTCGCGCCACCATGTCGGCAGCGGAATCGGCGACGCCCGAACAGATCGCCTTGAGGTTGCCCTCCGGGGTTCAACGTGGATTCGCAGGAGCCCGAATGCTTCCGGTCCATCATCGCGCACGGGGGCTACCAACGTGCGGTTCGCACGCGTCGTCGACGAAGCTTGACACCTACCGCTGCACGGACGCATCAACCCAGCATGGCATCCAGCCGCTCCTTGGTCTCGGCCAACTCCTGCAGCATGTCCTGCACCACCTGGCGCACTGACGATTCCTCGTTCATGTCACCCACCAACTGCCCGACCGGGTAGGTCAGGAACGCCTCAGCCTTGACGCGCTCCACGCGCGTGCGGCCGTGGGCCCACCACAGCATGTTTTGCAGAGGTGCCGGCAGTGTCTGGGGTGCGCCGGGCTGGTCCCACGCCTCGGTGAAGGCGTTGCGCAGCGTGCGACAGGATTTTCCGGTAACGGTGGGCGTCAACACCGCATCACCCTCTCCCGCCGCCAGCAGCTTGGCGCGGATCTCGGGCACCAGCTCGCTTTGCACCGTCTTCAGCCAGATCGAGCCACACCAGACCCCTTCGCAGCCCAGCGCCAGCGCCGCGGCCAGCTGGCGCCCGCGGCCCACACCGCCGCCGCCCAGCACCGGCAGGGGCGCCACCGCGTCGGCGATACGCGGCCACAGCACCATGGAGCCGATGTCCCCGGTGTGGCCCGCCGCCTCGGTGCCCACGGCCACCACCAGGTCACAGCCAACGGCGCGGTGCTTGAGCGCATGCCTGGCCTTTCCGGCCAGGGCGCCCACCTTGATGCCCAGTCCATGGGCTCGCTCGACCAGCTCACGCGGCGGGCTGCCCAGCGCATTGACGATCAGCTTGATCGGGTGGCGCAGGCAGACCTCGAGCATGCGCAGGCTTTCCTGCGGCGTCATGTGAAAGCCCGCCAGCAGCTCGCGCGCCGCCCGGTCGGACTGCTCCGGCGGCAGGCGCGGGATGCCGGCATCGTCCAGCAGCTTTTGCACAAAGGCCACGTGTTCGGCGGGCAAGACGTCGATGTCCACCTCGGCCACGTCCTCGTAGGTGGCGGGCATCAGGATGTCCACGCCATACGGGCGGCCGCCGATGTGCGCATCGATCCAGCGCAGGTCCTCCTCGACGCGGTCGGCATGCGCGCGCGCCATGCCCAGCACGCCCAGGCCGCCAGCCTTGGACACTTCGACCACCACGTCGCGGCAGTGTGAAAAGGCAAAGATCGGCGCTTCGATGCCGAACATCTCGCACAGGCGGTTGTTCATCGTCCGCTCCAGTGCGGGGCGCGCTTTTCGGCAAAGGCGCGCGGGCCTTCCTGCGCGTCCTCGCTCAGGTAGACGCTGTCGAACAGCGGGTAGGCGGCGCGCAGCGCCGCCGAGCGGCCCATTTCGCTGGCCAGGTAGACCAGCTCGCGCGCCGCGCGCACCGTCAGCGGCGCGTTGGCGGCAATGCTGCGCGCCATGGTCAGCGCGGTGGCGCGCAGCTCGGCCAGGGGCACGACGGCGTTGACGTAGCCCAGCGCGTGCGCGCGCTGCGCCGTCATCGGCGCGCCGGTGAGCAGCAACTCCATCATGATGCGCTGCGGCAGCATGTGCGCCAGCGGCGCCGCCCACGGCATGCCGCGGCCGACCTTGGCCTCGGTGATGCCGAACAGCGCGTTCTCGCTGGCCACGCACAGATCGCACATCTGCGCGAACAAAAAGCCCCCCGCGTAGGCGACGCCGTTGACGGCGGCGATCACCGGCTTGTCCAGCCGCACCGCATCGCCCAGGATCGGGAACATGTCGCGCGGCGGGATGCGCAGGCCGGTGGCGGCCGCCTGCTTGAGGTCCATGCCGGCGCAGAAGGCCTTGTCGCCGCTGCCGGTGAGGATCGCCACGCGCAGGCTCTCGTCCTGCCCGAAGCGCTGCCAGGCCTGGCGCAGGCCGTCGATGACGCCGCTGTTGATGGCGTTGCGCGCCTGCGGCCGGTCGATGGTGATGACGGCGATGCCGCCGTCTTCCACTTCAAACAGGATTTCGTCGTTCAGCTTCATACGTTTTCTCCCAGGACCTGGCGTGCCTCGGCCAGCAGCCGCTCGCGGTGTTCGGGCGCGGCGATCTGCACCAGGGCGCGCACGCGCTGGCGCAGGCTGCGCCCGCGCAGCTGCGCCACGCCGTGCTCGGTGGCGACCACGTCGACATCGCTGCGGGCGGTGGTCACCGGGCCCGACAGGCGGCTGACGATCCTGGATTCACCGCCCTTGCCGCTGGCGGGCAGCGCGACGATCGAGACGCCGCCCTCGGACAGCGCTGCCGCGCGGATGTAGTCGACCTGGCCGCCGACGGCGCCGATGTGATCGCCGCCAATGGCCTCGGCGTTGATCTGGCCCGTCAGGTCGACCTCCAGCGCCGAGTTGATGGAGACGAAGTTCTTCAGCCGCCCGAGCACACCGATGTGGTGCGTGTAGCTGGTCGGGTGCAGGCGAATCTGCGGGTTGCGCGCCGCGTAGTCGTAGAGCCTGCGCGTGCCAAACAGCACGCCGCTGACGGTGACGCCGGCGTCCATGCCCTTGTGCGCGTTGGTGACGGCACCGCTTTCCATCAGCGTCACAGCCGAGTCGCCGATCATGCCGGAGTGGATGCCCAGCTCGCGCCGGTCGGCCAGCATGCTCATGATGGCCTCGGGAACGCTGCCGATGCCCATCTGCAGCGTCGCGCGGTCGCCGATCAGCTCGCCCAGGCTGTGCGCGATGCGCTGCTCCAGCGCGCCAAAGGGCGCGGCCGGCAGCTCTAGCGGCGGCCGGTCGGTCTCGACAGCCACGCTGATGTCGTCGGCCGTGAGCAGCCGGTCGCAGTGCACCCAGGGCACCTGCCGATTCACTTCTGCAATCACCACGCGCGCCTTGCTCATGGCGGTGCGCACGTAGTCGTTGACCAGGCCAAAGCTGTATTCGCCGCGCTCGTTGGGCGGACTCACCTGCAGCAGCACCACGTTGGCGGCGATCACGCCGCTGCGCAGCAGGCCCTCGATCGAGGAGATGTGGCAGGGAATGGGGTCGAGCGCGCCGGCGCTGGCGAGCTTGCGCAGCGTGCCGATGCCGCCGATGCCGGTGAAGCGCAGGTGGTCGGCGTGCTCGGGCTGGAAGGTGCGCGAAAAGCCCGAGCCCATGAACAGCGTGGCGCCGCTGTAGGCGGCCCGTTGTTGCACGAATTTTTCTGCCAGGCTGATCGCCTCGCCGCAGCCCTGCTGCAGGATCACGCCGTCGCCCGGGCGGATGTAGCGCGCCAGCTCCAGGCGGTCCAGGGTTTCGTGGCGCATCACTGGCCCTCCACAGGCAGCGCCAGCACCTGCTGCGCGCGCTTCAAGGTGGGGCCGTCGATCATGCGGCCCTCGAAGTCGATGGTGCCCAGGCCCTGGGCCATGGCCGCCTCGTAGGTGTCCACCAGGCGGCGCGCGTAGTCGCGCTCTTCGGGGGTGGGCGAGAAGGCGCGGTGCGCCAGCTTGACCTGGCCCGGGGTGACGCAGATCTTGCCCTCGTAGCCCAGGTCGCGCCCGCGCGTCGCGTCCTCCAGGAACAGGGCGTCGTTGCGGATGTCGATCACCGCCTGGTCGATGGCGATGCGCCCGGCCGCGCACGCCGCCATCACCACCATCGAGCGCGCGGTGTAGACCTCGTCGCCGCGCGGCGTGCGCCGCCCGCCGATGTCGGCGGCAAAGTCCTCGGCGCCGAAGAACACCGCGCCCAGGGCGTCGATGTCGCGGCACAGGGCGACGGCATTCAGCACCCCGCGCACCGACTCGATGCCGCCGACCAGGCTGCGCGGCTGCGCGCGCGGCGCCTGCGCATCGCGCTGCGCGATCCAGTGCTGGGCCGGGTAGGCCTGGGCGCAGGTCTCCAGCTTGGGAATCACCACGCCGTCGATGTCGCTGGCGAACGCCGCCTGCAGGTCGGCCAGGTAGTGCTCGGAGTCGGGCACGTTGACGCGCACCATCAGCGTGCCGGCCAGCCCCGCGGCGCGCACCTGGGCCACGGTGTCGGCCAGCATTTCGCGCGCGCGGCGTTTTTCGCCTGGCGGCGTGCCGTCCTCCAGGTCGATGACGCAGCAGTCGGCGCCAAAGCGCGGGAACTTCAGCACCAGGTCGGGCCGGTTGGCGGGGGCAAAGAACAGCGATCGGATCATGGTCAGGCGCCTGCAATGGAAATGAAGGGGTGGGCCGCGGCGCGCGGCGCGGCACGAGCGGCCGCGCGAGCGGCTTCAGAACTTGGAGAAGTCGGGCCGGCGCTTTTCGACGAAGGCGTTCACCGCCTCCTGGTGCTGCGGCGTCTTGTGCGCCAGCGCCTGCAGGCCGGCTGACAGCTCCAGCAGCGCCGGGAAGTCGAGCCGCTCGCCCTCGCGCAGCAGCTTCTTGGCCATGCGCAGCGTCACCCCCGGCTGCGCCGCGATCTGCGCCGCCAGCGCCTGTGCCTCGGGCAGCAGGCGCTCATGCGGCACCACGCGCGAGACCAGGCCGATGGCCAGCGCCTCGGCGGCGTCGACGTTGCGGCCGGTGTAGGTCATCTCGGCCGCCATCGCCCGGCCGACCATGCGCGGCAGCAGCCAGGCGCCGCCGTCGCCCGGGATCAGGCCGACCTTGAGAAAGCTCTCGGCAAACACCGCCTTGTCGGAAGCGATGCGCAGGTCGCACATGGTGGTCAGGTCGCAGCCGGCGCCGATGGCCGGGCCGTTGACGGCGCAGATCACCGGCACTTCCAGGTTGTAGACCGCCAGCGCCAGGCGCTGCACGCCGTGGCGGTACCAGTCGCGCAGCTCGGCCGGGCTGCGCTCGAACAGTTGCTGCATGTCCTTGAGGTTGCCGCCGGCGGAAAACGCCGGGTCGGCGCCGGTGAGGATGGCCACGCGCACCGAGGCGTCGGCGTTGATGCGCGAGCAGACCTGGGCGAATTCGTCGGCCGCGCTGTTGCCGGTGAGCACGTTGCGCGTCTCGGGCGAATCGAGGGTCAGCGTGACGACGGGGCCGCTCTGCTGGTAGCGAATCAGGGATTTCATGGCTCAGGCTCCGGTGGGCAGAAGTCGCTCGCGCATGAAGTCGAGCGTCAGGGGTTGGTGGGCGGCCAGCACGGCGCGGCCTAGCACGCGCTGCCAGGCCAGCTCGGAGCCGTACTCGCCGCGCCATTGGTGCAGGCGGCGCGTGTAGAGCTGCAGGTCGAACTCGGCGGTGACGCCGATGGCGCCATGCACGGCGTGCGCCATCGGCGCCACCAGCGCCGCCGCCTCGCTGGTGCGTGCCTTGGCCACCGCCGCCTGCAGCGCGTCGGGCAGCGGGCCGGCGCCCTGGCAGCCGATCTGCGCCGCGATGCGCGCGGCGGCCACGTGCTCGGCCATCACCGCCAGTTGGTGCTGCACGGCCTGGAACTTGCCGATCGGGCGGCCGAACTGCTCGCGCTGGTTGGCAAAGGCCACGCTCAGCTCCAGCACGCGTTCGAGCGCGCCGACGATCTGCGCCGCCCAGACCACGGCGCCCAGCTCGCGCGGCAGCTCGTCGCGACCGATGGCGCGCGCGGCGATCTCGCGTGCCATCGGCACCGGCAGCGCGTGGCGCCCCTGCAGCGTGAACAGGTCGAAGGCCTCCGCCAGGGCCAGGCCCGCGCCGTCGCGATCCAACGGCACCATGGCGTCGAGGAAGCCCGATTGCTCCAGTGCCTGCCACAGCGGCGCCGCATCGGCGCCGCGCTCGATCGCGCGCACGCGCGCCGGCGGGCACTGCTCGGCCAGCAGCCGGTCCAGCGATTCAGCAAACTCGTTCATGTGCGTGCTCCTTGGCTGGTTGACGCGCGGCGCCTCAGCGCAGCCCCAGTCCGCGCGCGACCATGCCGCGCAGCACCTCGCGCGTGCCGCCGCGCAGCGAGAAGGTGGGGGCAAACTGCGTCACGTAGGCCAGGGTGCGCGCCAGCTCGGGCGGCGGCGGCGCGTCGGCGGCGCCCAGCAGGTCGGCGATCAGGATCGGCAGCTGCTGCTCGAACTCGGTGCCCAGGTCCTTCACCAGCACGGCTTCGGTCATCGGGTTGGCGCCGGCGGCCAGTTGCATCGTCACCGCCAGCGACATCGAGCGCAGCGCCGCCAGCTGCGCCACCAGGCGCCCGGCCAGGGCGATGGCGGCGTCGTCCTGGCTGCCGTCGGCGCGCAGCTGCGCGAGCCAGGCGTCCAGCAGCACGATGCTGGAATAAATGCGCTCGGGCCCGCTGCGCTCCCAGGCCAGCTCGGCCGTGACCTGCTGCCAGCCGCCCCCTTCCTCGCCCAGCAGAGCGTCGGCCGGTAGCAGCACGTCGTCGAAGAAGACCTCGCTGAAGTGGTGGTCGCCGGTCAGGTCCTCGATCGGCCGCACCGTGATGCCCGGCGTGCGCAGGTCCAGCAGCAACTGCGACAGGCCGCGCTGGCGGTCCTCCGGCTGGCCCGAGGTGCGCACCAGGGCGATCATGTGGTCGCACTCGGGGCCGTTGGTGGTCCAGATCTTCTGCCCCGACAGGCGCCAGCCCTCGGCCGTGCGCGTGGCGCGCGAGCGCACGCTGGCCAGGTCGGAGCCGGCCTGCGGCTCGCTCATGCCGATGGCAAAGAAGGATTCACCGCGGCAGATGCGCGGCACGTGCAGGCGCTTTTGCGCCTCGCTGCCGTAGCGCAGGATCATGGGCGCGCTCTGGCGTTCGGCGATCCAGTGCGCCGACACCGGCGCGCCGCGCGCCAGCAGCTCCTCGACGACGACGAAGCGCTCGAGCTGGCTGCGCCCGCCGCCGCCGTACTCGCCGGGCAGCGCCAGACCGATCCAGCCGCGCCGCCCCAGCTCGCGGCTGAAGGCGGCGTCGAAACCCAGCCAGGAACGCGCGCGCAGGTCGGCCGGCATGCCGGCCAGGGCCTCGTCGAGGAAGGCGCGCAGCGGCGCACGCAGCGCCTCGGCCTCGGGTGGCAGTTGCTGCAGCGACCAGCTCGATGTCACTTGAGGCTCAGCCCGGCCTTGAAGGCGTTGAGCACCTCGGTGCCGCCCTTGCCGCGGCGATCCAGGTTCTGTGCCCACTCGGTCGCGACCTGGGCGGCAATCGGCTCCAGCGCCTGCTGATCAGCGGCCGACAGCGGCGTGAGCTTGACGCCAGCGGCGCGCGTCTTCTCGATGTCGGCCGCCTCGTCCTGCTCGACCTTCTTGCAGACACTGCGTGTGAGCTCATCGCCCATGGCCGTCAAATCCTTCTGCAGGGCGGCCGGCAGCGCCTGAAAGCGCTTCTCGCTGATGACCCAGTTGGCGACGTAAGAGCCGAAGTTGGAGCCGATGGTCCCGGTCTTGGACAGCTTGTCCACTTCGTACGGCGCCAGGCTGTTGAAGGGGAACAGCACACCGTCGATGGTGCCGCGCGAGAGGGACTCGTACACCTCGGGCGTGGGCATCAGCACCGGCACCGCCTTGAGTTTCTTGAGCAGCAGCTCCTTGGCCGAGCCCGAAGCGCGGATCTTCATGCCTTCCATGTCCTTCAGGCTGGCAAAGGGCTTGCGGGTGATGACCTGATACGGCGGCAGCACGATGGTGAACAGCAGGCGCACGCCATTGGGCGCGAACTCCTTCTTGTCCAGCAGGCCGCCAGGTTTGGACAGGTTCCAGTAGGCCAGCGTGGCCTGGCAGGAGCCGGTGTAGGGCAGGGGCAGCTCGGCCACCACCGACAGCGGCATCTTGTCCGACACGAAACCGGGGCCGACGTAGGCGATATCCACCAGGCCGGATTGCGTGAGCGTCAGCATGTCCTTGGCCTTGCCCAGCTGCTCGGCCGGGTAGTACTCGAAGCTGTAGTCCTTTGCGGCCGGATCGGCCTTCAGCCGCTCCATCATCGGCGTGGTGAAGTACTTGGGCAGGTAGTGGCCTACCGGGAACGAGTCGGCAACCTTGATCTTGGTCTGGCCCGCAGCCATGCCGGCGGCACACAGGGTGGCCGCAGCGAGGCCAGTCACGAGCAGCTTGTTCATGTCTTGTCTCCTTCTTCGGGTTAAAAATTCATCCGCCCATCTGCGAGGGCAGCCACAGGATGATTTGTGGAAACGCCACCAGCACCACCACCAGCAGCAAATGGCTGAAGACGTGCGGCCACACGCCGCCAAAGATCTCGGCCAGCGGGCGCTTGGCATAGCGCGCCACGACAAACACGTTCAGGCCCACAGGGGGCGTGACCAAGCCCACCTCGGCCATCAGGATCACGATCACGCCAAACCACACCGGGTCAAAGCCCAGGGCCTTGATCACCGGCAGCACGATCGGCACGGTGAGGATCAGGATGGCGACCTGGTCCATCAGGCAGCCCAGGATCAGGTAGCCCAGCAGGATCAGCGTCAGAATGATCCAGTGCGACACATCCAGGGCGCTGACCCAGGCCACCAGCAGCTGGGTACTTTGCGTCAGTGTGAAGAAGTAGCCGAAAACCTTGGCGCAGACGATGATCATCACGATCATGCAGCTGGCGTGCGCGGCATGCAGCAAGGCCCTGGCCAGGCCCGCGCGCGTGAACCGGCGCTCCCACAGCACGATCAGGAAGGCGCCAAAGGCGCCCAGACCCGAGGCCTCGGTGGGCGTGGCAATGCCGGTGTAGATGACGCCGGTCACGGCCATGAACAGAAACAGCATCGGCCCGACCACGCGCAGCGACGCCAGCTTCTCGCGCAGGGTGTAGGCGCGTCCGTGAGGCGCCGACCTGGGCTCGATCAGCACCAGCACCCACACGGTGCCGATGATCACCAGCGTGACCAGAATGCCCGGGATCACGCCACCAATCAGCAGCGCGCCGATGCTGACGTCGGCAATGATGCCGTACAGGATGAGCGCGATGGACGGCGGAATCAGCATGGCCAAGGTGCCTGAAATGGCCACGACACCGCCACTCAGCTTGGGGTCGTAGCCCTGCCTGAGCATGGCCGGCAGAGTGGTCGACGACAAGGTGGCCGCCGACGCTGTGCTGGAGCCCGAGATGGCGCCAAAGCCGGCGCCTGCCAGCGCAGTGGCCATGGCCAGTCCGCCCGGCACGCGCCCCACCCAGGTGGCGGCCGCAGCAAACAGCTTGTCGGCCACGCCACTCATGATGACGAACTCCGCCATCAGGATAAACAGCGGCACCGAGATCAGCTCGTAAGACTCGACACTGGACAGCGGCGCCGTCGCCAGCACGCCCGACACCGCCTGCCAGCCGCCCACCGCGTACAAACCCAGGGCACCGGTGAAAGCCAGCGCGAAGGCCACGGGCATGCCAATGGCCAGAAGGCCGAACAAAAGCAGGGTGATCAGCGCGGCGGTCATTCGGCGCCCTCCTCGGTCCCCGAGATCGGTGGCAGGACCTTGATCGCACGTCCCGTGGCCAGGCTGCAGGCATAGCCAATGGCGTTCAGAGCCAGGCGCAGGGTCAGCATGCCAAAACCAATCGGCAGCACCATGTTGATGGTCCAGGTGGGCACGGCCAGGCCACTGCTGGCTTCGGCTGCGGCGCGATATTCGTCCAGCGTGTTGCAAAGGCCCAGCCAGGTGGCCAGGCCAAACACCGGCACCGCCAGCACGGTGCCCACCAGTTCGAATCCATAGCGCCAACGTGCGCCGACATAGTTGTGCAGGATGTCCACCGCCACGTGCGCATGGGCCTTCAAGGTGTGCGAGACGGCGTAGAAGAAGATGCCGGGCATGAGGTAGTGGTTGATGACTTCGTAAGACCAGCCAATCGGCGCGTTGAACACATAGCGTCGTCCCACGTCGGCCACCACCAGGCACATCAGCGCAAACATCAGAACGCAGCCGATACTGACCAGCACACCGTCGATGGCATCCACCATGCGGGTCAGGCGCTGATACCAGGCGGGTGCCGCACCGGATGAAGCGGGCTCGGCGCTCATGGGGCCGGCCTTCTGCGCATCAGTGCAGTGCGCCGGCACACGGCCACCACCTCGTCGCGCTGATTGAGCCCGGTGTGCTTGAACTCAACCAGGCCGGTGTCAGGCCGCGACTGGCTGGCACGCACCGACAGCACCTCGGTGCGGGTGCGCAGGGTGTCGCCGTGAAACACCGGCTTGGGAAAGCGCACATCACCCATGCCCAGATTGGCCACCGTCGTGCCCAGCGTGGTGTCGTTGACACTCATGCCGACCAGGATGCCCAGGGTGTACAAGCTGTTGAACAGGCGCTGCCCCCATTCGGTCTGCGCCGCAAAGTGCGCGTCCAGGTGCAGGGGCTGCGGATTCATGGTCAAAAGCGAGAACAGGGTGTTGTCCATCTCGGTCACGGTGCGCGACCAGGGATGGACGAACTGCTGGCCCACATGAAACTCCTCGAAATACAGTCCGGCCATGGGACTCCTCAGTTCAGGGTTGACAAGATTTCGGGCGCCACGCCCCAGGCCAGGGCCCAGTCGCGGGCGTCACCACCCTGGCCGGGCCCGCTGGGCACGCCATTGGGTGTGACGCTGAAGCGCGGCGCGGGCGCCGGCTGCGTGACACCATCGACCTGCACGAAGCTGCCACGCGCCGCATGGTGCGGATGGTCTGCGGCGGTGCGGACATCGAGCACCGGTGCCACACAAGCGTCCGAGCCCTCCAGGTGGGCACACCAGTGGGCGCGCGGCTGACTGGCGAAGATGGCGGCCAGGCGGGCGCGCAGTTCGGGCCAGCGCGCCCGGTCGTCAAAATCCGGCAGGCCGTCGACGGCCGCGCCCGCGCCGCGCAGGCGCTCGATCAGCACGGCGCGAAACCTCTTCTCGATGGGCGCGACCGAAAGCCACGCGCCATCGGCACAGGCATAGACCTCGTAGTAAGGCGCGCCCGAATCCAGCACATTGGTGCCGCGCGGCCCGGCGTGTTGGCCGGCCATCTGCATGCCGTGTAGAGGCGCCATCAGCGCCCCCACGCCGTCGATCATGGCTGCGTCCACCACCTGGCCCTGGCCACTGGTTCGGGCATGCAGGATGGCCGCCAGCAGGCCCATGGCCAGCAGCAGCGAGCCGCCGGCGTAATCGCCCAGCAGGTTCAACGGCGGCGTCGGTGGCTGGCCCGAGCGGCCGATGGCATCCAGCGCGCCGGTCAGTGCGATGTAGTTCAGGTCGTGGCCGGCCACCTGCGCCAGCGGCCCTTGCTGGCCCCAGCCAGTCACGCGGCCGTAGGCCAGCCGGGGATTGTCCTGCAGGCAATCCTGGGGGCCCAGGCCCAGGCGTTCCAGGGTGCCGGGACGAAAGCCCTCGATCAGGGCATCGGCCTGGCGCACCAGCGCTCGCGCTGCGGTCAGGCCCGGCGCCGTCTTCAAGTCCAGTCGAAGCGTGCGCTTGCCGCGCTGCGCCAGATCAAACGCCAGCGGGCGTTCGATGCCCACATCGTGCGCGCCCAGCCGCTCAAGACGGAGCACCTGCGCGCCCATGTCGGCCAGCAACATGCCGCACAGGGGGCCGGGGCCGATGCCGGCAAACTCGACCACACGCACGCCGCGCAGTGGGCCACTTGCGTTCACGCCTTGGCCCGCAGACTTCATGATCGCTCCTGCGCTGCCACCGCCGCAGCGGCGGCGCGCGTCTGCAGCAACTGCTGCACCTCGGCGGCGCTGAAGCCGGCCTCTTGCAGCACCTGCTCCGTATGCTCACCCAGATTGGGGGCCAGCCGTGGCGCCGGGATGCGCGCCGCCTGCCAGCGCGGCGCCAGACGCATGGAGCGCACGGCGCCTTCAGTGGGATGCTGCACGGTTTCAAAGAATCCCGTGGCCTGCAGGTGCGGGTCTTGCAGCACGCTGTGCAGGTCGTGCATGGGCATGAAGGGCACGTCGGCAGCCTCGAGCAGTTCAAACCATTGCTGCGTGCTGCGTTGCTCGAACACCTTGGCCAACCAGCCATAGACGTGGTCGATGTGCTGCGCGCGGCTGGCAAAACTGGCAAAGCGCGCATCCTGTTGCGGCAGGTCGCTGCGCCCAATGCCCGCCAGAAAGCCCGCCCATTGCTTGTCGTTGTAGACCAAGGCGCAGATATAGCCGTCGCGGGTGCGGTAGGGCCGGCGTTCGGGCGAGAGCTGTCGGGCGTAGCCGCCCCTGTCCAGTGGCGGCTCGAATGTCAGACCGCCCAGGTGATCGCCCAGCACGAAGCCGACCATGGTCTCGAACATCGGGATGTCCACGCGATCGCCAAGGCCCGTGCGCTGACGCGCCAGCAAGCTGGCCAGGATGGCCCCGACCGCCGTCTGGCCGACGATGCGGTCGGCCATCGCCGTGGGCACGTAGCGCGGGATGTCGCCGCTGGCGCGCGCCATGAGATGCGGCAGGGTGGCCGCACCCTGAATCAGGTCGTCGTAGGCCGGGCGGGCGGCATAGGGCCCGTCCTGCCCGAAGCCAAACACGCCGGCATAGACCAGACGCGGGTTGATGGCGCGTACGCTGTCGTAGTCCAGCCCCAGACGGGCCATGGCCTGCGGCCGGACGTTGTACAGCAGCACGTCGGCCGTGGCCAGCAGGCGCCGCAGCGCAGCCAGACCATCAGGGCGCTTGAGATCCAGCACCACGCTGCGCTTGTTGCGGTTGGCATTGAGGAAGATGGGGCCCATGCCCTCGTGGCGCAACGGGCCGATCTGGCGCACCAGGTCGCCCGCCGGAGCCTCGATCTTGATGACATCGGCGCCCATGTCGCCCAGCGCCTGGGACGCGAACGGTCCCATCAGCACCGAGCTCATGTCGATGACGCGAATGCCGTGCAGCGGCGGCTGCGCGGCCTCGGGTGTGGGTGCGGCGGGTGGGTGGTTCATGGCTTTTGGCGTCGCTTCGGCTCAGACATACAGGCCCGTGCCCTGCATCACACCGTCGGTCAGCACACCCAGGTGGTGAAAGCGATCACCCCGGCTGCGCTCGAGCGCCAGCAGGCGCCGCACTTGGTGCGACAGCGCCAGCTCGTCGGTCATGCCGATGCCGCCGTGGATCTGCACCGCCTGCTCGCCGACAAAGCGGCAGGCCGCACTGACCTGGGCCTTGCAGGCCGACAGCTGCGCGCGCTGCTGCGGCTCCGGCGCTGGCACGCACACCAGGGTGGCGGCCAGCTGCGCCATCGAGCGCGCCAGCTGCACCTGGATGAACAGGTCCACCAGCCGGTGCGCGATGACTTGAAAGCTCGACAGCGGCACACCAAACTGATGGCGCGTCCGGGCATAGTCGCGCGTCGCCTGCAGCACCGCCTCGAGGGTGCCCACGGCCTCGGCGCAGTCGGCGGCCAGCAGCAGATCGTGCGCCCGGCTCAGGCCGGCCAGGGCGCCACCCGCCGGCTCCAGCCGGGCCTGGCCTGGCACCCACAGCCGATCCAGACGCACATCGACCAGCGGCTCGCCGGCAATGCCCTCGCGGCGCTCAAAGTGCAGTCCGGCACTGCCGGGCTCGACCATGAACAGCGCGATGCCATCCTCGTCGTCCAGGGCGCCACCAAGCCGCGCAGAGATCAGCAGCGCGTCGGCGTCATCGCCCCAGGGCAGGGTGCACTTGCTTCCGCTCAGGAGATAGCCATCGGCCACCGCACTGGCCCGCGTCTGCACACAGGGCAGCGCGTGACCCGACCCCGCCTCGGCATGGGCCAGCAGCAGCAGGGCCGAGCCGTCGCACACAGACGGCAGCCAGCGTGCCCGCTGTTCGGCGCTGCCTGCGGCTTGCAGCAGCTGGGCCGCCGCCAGGGCCGGCGCGTAGGGGGCAGCGACAAACTGGGCGCCCATGGCCTCGACCAGCGTCAGGGCCTCGCGCGGAGACTGGCCCAGGCCGCCCGACTCTTCGGACAGCATCACACCCAGCCAGCCCATTTCGCCCAGCTGGCGCCACAGCGCGCGATCCAGACGGACTCCGGGCTGTCGCTGCCGGTGGCGCGCAAAGCTGCACTGCTGAGCCAGAAAGCGCACGGCACTGGTTTGCAGGGCGCTGGATTCGAGACTGGAAGACTGCATCGTCTACCTCTGCTTCACAGGCCCAGCGCGAACTTGGCCATGATGTTGCGCTGCACTTCGTTGGAGCCGCCGTAGATCGACAGCTTGCGCCAGTTCAGGTACTGCCGCACCAGGGCCGCGAAACTGGGCAGATCGTCACCCGCAGCAGACACGGCACCGGCATCTGCGGCCTCGACCAGCAGCTGCGACAGTTGCTGCGCGATCTCGGTGCCACGAACTTTCAGAATCGACGGCTCGACACCCAGGCTCTGACCTGCCTGCGCTGCCGCGATCAGGCGCAGCGTGGTTTGCTCCAGGGCCAGCAGGTCGACCTCGGCTACGGCAATGCGCTCGGCAAAGCGCGCGTCCTGCAGCAGACAGCGCCCCCGGGCATCGGGCTGCGCCGCCAGGCGTTTGAGCAAGCGCAGTTCGCGCAGCGAGCGGCCGATCTTGCCGGCATTGAAACGCTCATGCCCCAGAAGGGCCTTGGCATAGCTCCAGCCGTGGTGCAGCTGACCGACGACGCGCTCCAGGGGTACGCGCACCTGATCGAAAAACACCTCGTTGACCTCGTGCGCGCCATCCAGCAGGATCAACGGGCGCACCGTGATACCTGGGGTATCCATGTCCAGCAACACGAAGGAAATGCCCTCTTGCGGCTTGGCCTGCGGGTCGGTGCGCACCAGGCAGAACATGCGGTTGGCGTAGTGGGCGTAGGTGGTCCAGGTCTTCTGGCCATCGATCACCAGCGTGTCCCCCTCGATCCGGGCGCGGGTGCGCAGGCCCGCCAGGTCCGAGCCGGCACCCGGCTCGGAATAGCCCTGACACCACCAGTCTTGGCTGCTCAGGATGCGCGGCAGAAAAAAGTCCTGCTGCGCAGGCGAGCCGTGCTGCATCAGCACCGGCGCCAGCATCTTGGGCCCGAAGGCAAACACCTCGGGCGCGCCGGCCAGCCAGCATTCCTCTTCAAAGATGTAGATCTGGCGCGGGCTCCAGCCCGTGCCGCCGCGCGCCACTGGCCAGGCCGGCACCAGCCAGCCACGGGCGTTGAGGATGCACTGCCAGGCCACGTAGTCGGCCTTGTCCAGCGACTCATGGGCCAGCACCTTGCGCCGCAGCGCCTCGGGCAGGGACTGGCCCAGAAAGGCGCGCACCTCGACTCGAAAGGCATGTTCCGCATCCAGATCGTGGGGGTGCATGGCGTCTCAGTCGATGGAGATGTTGTGCTGGCGGATCAGTGCGCCCCAGCGCTCACGATCGGCCTTCAGGTATTCGTCGACCTGCGCCGGGCTCATGGCCGGCAGCATCAGCACACCGGCCTTGGTGAAGGTGGCGCGGAACTTCTCGTCCTGGGCAAAGCGGACGATCGCCTCCTGCAGGCGGGCGACCACCTCGGGCGGGGTGGCTGCGGGCACGGCCCAGCCCAGCCAGCTGGCTGCATGGAACGCGCCATACCCCGACTCCTGCAGCGTCGGAACGTCGGGCAACCAAGGCAGGCGCTTGTCCGATGGCACGGCCAGTGCCTTGAGTTTTCCACTCTGAATGAAGGGCAATGCGCCGGGCAGCACATCAACGTAGAACTGCACGTCGTTGGCCATCAGCGCCGTCAGCGAGGGCGCGCTGCCCTTGTAGGGTACTTCGGTCATGCGCACGCCCAGATCACCCTCGATTTTCTTGGCGGTGAGGTACAGAACGTTGCCCTGTCCCAGCGAGGCGTAGTTGAGCTTGCCGTCGTTGGCCTTGGCGTAGGCCGCGAAGGAGCGCAGGTCGGTGGCGGGCGTCTGCAGGTTGGTCACTGCCACGGTGGGTATCTCGCCCACGACGGCGATCACGCGCAGCGCCTTGATCGGGTCGTAGCTGAGGTTCTTCATCACCAGCGGCGTCACGGTCATGTTGCCGTTGGATGCCATCAGGAGCGTATAGCCGTCCGCAGGAGCATTGGCCACCATGCCGGTGCCGATCATGGCGCTGGCGCCGGCCTTGTTGTCGACCACGATGGGCTGCTTGAGCTCGCGGCTCACACCCTCGGCCAAGGCCCGGGCCAGGTTGTCGGTGATGCCACCCGGGGCGTAAGGCACGACGAGCTTGATGGGCTTGTCGGGGTACGTGGCCTGGGCGGCACCGGCGAACAACAGGGCGCAGGCGGTTGAGAACAGGGTCTTGATGAGAGGGTGCATGTCGTCTCCTGGTTGAAGTTGCAGGCAGGGCCGTCTTCAGCGGCCGGTGAAACGCGGTTTGCGCTTGGCGCCAAAGGCGCTCACGCCCTCGGCAAAGTCATCAGTACCGAACACCACGGCCTGCGCCAAACTCTCTTTCAGCAAGAATTCGCTGAAGCTGTCCTTGTAGGAGCCGGCCATCAGGGCCCGCGCCAGGCCGAACGAAACGCCCGGGCCGGCGGCAATGCCGCGGGCCAGCTCCAGCGCCTGTTCGAGAAAACCCGCCTGCGGCAACACCCGGCTGACCAGGCCCAGGGCCAGGGCCTCGGGCGCCGGCACGCGCCGGTTGCTCAGCAGCAGATCGCTGGCCTGCACCCGCCCCACGGTGCGCGGCAGGTGGTACAGCAGCCCCATGTCAGGCAACACGCCGACATTGGCAAAGCCGGCCATGAAATACGCGTCCTCGGCCGCCACCACCACATCGCCCATCAGCGCCAGCGACAGGCCGGCGCCCACGGCCGCGCCATTGATGGCGGTGACGATGGGCTTCTCGCATTCGGCCAGCAGGCGGATGCTGGCGTGCGTGAGCGCCATGCGCCGGCGCACCCCGACGGTGCTGCGGTCGCTCTGCATGGTGCGCAGGTCGCCACCGGCACAAAACACGGCATCGCAGCCGGTGATCAGCAGGCAGCGCAGGCTGTCGTCGTCGACAAAGCGCCTGGCCTGGGCATGCAGCGCCTGCTTCATCTCGGCACTCAGCGCATTGCGTACCTCGGGTGCGCGCAGCTGCAACTGCAGCACGCCGTCGGTGACCTGCGCGTCCAGGATGGTCTGCGTCATGCCGCGGCCTCCTCGTCCAGCGCATGGTTGCGCGCACCCAGCAGCGAGATGCCTCCATCGACCGGGATCAGGGCGCCGGTGATGTAGCTCGCATCGTCGGAGCCCAGAAACAACGCCATCGCCGCGATGTCCTGCAGGCGTCCCAGCCGGCCCAGCGGCACGCGCCGCGCCATGCCGGCGCGGGCACGATCCGATGAAAGTTTGGCCAGGCCGGTTGTGCCCTCCACCGGACCGGGCACGATGGAGTTGACACGGATGCCCTGTGCGCCCCACTCCATGGCCAGCACGCGCATGATCTGGTCCACCCCGGCCTTGGCCGCGCAGGCATGCACCTGCAGCGGCGCCGGGTTGTAGGACTGCGGCGCCGAGATGTTGATGATCGAGGCGCCGGGCTGGCGGAGGTAGGCGTGAGCGGCGCGCAGCACGTGAAAGGTGCCGATGAGGTCGATGTCGACCACGGCCCGAAAGCCGTTGGGCGACAGATCGAGTGCACGCGCCAGGAAGTTGCCCGCCGCGCCCGACACCAGCACGTCGATCGCGCCCCAGGCGGCATGCACCTCGGCCAGCACCTGCTGCACGCGCACGGGGTCGCGCACGTCACCCGTGTGCCCCAGCACCGGCTGGCCGTGGCGTGCCAGCTGCGCCTGGGCCGCGGCCACGCGATCGGGGTTGCGGCTCATCACCGCCACGCGCGCGCCCGCTGCGGCATAGGCGTCGGCAATGCCCAGGTTGATGCCGCTGGTGCCGCCCGAGACGAACACCGTGCGGCCGCTGAAGTCGTAGCGGGGTTTCACGGCGCCTGCTCCTGCGCCGGGGCGCCCTGAGTCTGAGCCAGCGCGTCGAGCGCATAGGCACCCTGGCCCGCCGGCAGGGCCAGCACCGGGTTGAGGTCAATGCTCTGCAGGCTGTCGCCGGCGCAATGCGCGAACACCGACAGGGCGGACAGCAGGCGCGCCAATGCCGGCACGTCGGCGGCGGGCCGGCCCCGCAGGCCACCCAGCACGGCCGCGCCGCGGATCGAGCGGATCAGGCGCTCGGCCTCGGTCGCATCAAACGGGCAGCGGCGCAGCACCACGTCACCCAGAGCCTCGACAAAGATGCCGCCCAGGCCAAACACCGCCATCGGCCCGAACACCGGGTCGCGCTGGACACCCATCAGGCATTCCACGCCGCCGTGCAACTGGCGCGCCACCAGCACGCCGTGGATGCGCGCCGCGGGCACATGCTGCGCGGCGCGCTGGCGCAGCAGCTCGAAGCCGGTGCGCACGGCGGCCTCGCTGTTCACGCCCAGCAGCACGCCGCCCATCTCGGTCTTGTGCGCGATGTCGGGCGACACGATCTTGAGCACCACGGGCCAGCCCAGTTCACGCGCCGCGTGGGCCGCGGCATCGGCGTCGCGGCACAGACGCTCGGGCGCGAAGGCAATGCCGTGTTCAGCCAGCAGCTGCTTGGCCTGGACCTCGGACAGCGGACCGGCAGGCAGCGCGATGGCAGACTGGTGTGGCGGCGGTGCCAGGAGCGCACGTGCAAAGGCTTCGCCCAGCCGTCCCATGGCGGCAATGGCCCGGGTGGCGCGGGCCGCGTCTTCCAGCACCACCAGGCCGGCTGCGTCATAGGCCCGGCGGCGTTCGTCGCTCATCGTGGCCGAAACCACGAACAAGCGATCCGAATGCTGGCGCTGCACGGCGCTCAGATCGGCCAGCAGGCGATCACCCACCTCCGGCACGTCGGCCAGCTGCGCGTAGAAGCTCAGCACCGAGCGGTAGCCACCGTCCTGCACCATGGCCGATGTGAAGCGGCGCACCAGACTGGAGTCGTTGACCGCCTGCGCCGTGCAGTCGACCGGGTTGGCGGGCGAGGCGTAGGGCAGCAGCGCGCGCAGACGCTCTTGCGCGGCGGCGGGCATGACCGGCATGGCCAGACCTTCGTCCTCGGCGATGTCGCTGATGAGCACGCCCACCCCGCCACTGACCGTGGCCACGCCCAGGGTGTTGGCGGCTGGGTAAATGCGACGCGTGGCGACGTAGGCAATGTCAAGCAACTCTTCTGCCGAGCGCACCTGCACCACGCCAAACTCGCGCAGCACGGCCTGGGTGACGGCATCGTTCCCCGCCAGCGATGCCGTGTGCGACTGCGCCGCATGGTGGCCGACGGCGCTGCGCCCGACCTTGAGCAGCACCACCGGCTTGCGCGCACGCTGGGCCGCCGCCAGCGCCGCGACAAACACCTCGGCCTGCGTCACGCCCTCGACATAGGCAGCGATCACGTCGACGTTCGGGTCCTGTACGTACCAGTGGATGATCTCGCCCACCGTGACATCGGCCTGGTTGCCGGTGGTCACGCACTGCGGCGTGCCGATGCCTCGGTTGCGCGCCAGCGTGACCAGGTAGGAGCCAAAGGCCCCCGACTGGCTGACCACGCCAATGCGCCCCGGCAGGGGCCAGCCGCCTTCAAACGAGGAGGTGAAGGTGGGATACCAGCCCAGCGGGGCGTTGAACAACCCCAGGCAGTTGGGCCCCAGCAGACGCATGCCGTGCTGGCGCGCGGCCCGTGCCACCTGCTGCTGCAGGGCCGCGCCCTGCGCGCCCACCTCGGCAAAGCCGGAGCTGAAGACCACGGCCGCGCCAACCCCGCGCGCGCCCAGGGCTTCGACGGTGGCCAGCACCTGGGGCGCGGGCACGGCGACGATGGCGGCCTGGGGTGTGGCGGGCAGGGCGTCGATGGACGCGAACGAGGGCAGGCCCTGGACCTCGCTGCGCGTGGGGTTGACCGGGTAGATGGCGCCCTGAAAGCCGGCGCGCTGCATCCAGGCGATGGGCCGTCCACCAATGCGCCCGGGGTCGGACGAGGCGCCGACCACGGCCACGCTGTCCGGCGCCATCAGGCAGCGCAGGCTGTCCATGCCAAGAGCGCTGGCGTTCATATCGGGTCCCAGCTGAACACGTCGCTGGAGCGGTCCACGCCGACAAAGCTGGCGCGCAGCGCCGGCATGGCGTGCTCGGCCACGGTTTGCGGCGTCCAGCCCTCGCCCCGGTGCACCGAGCGCAGCGGCCGCGGCTGGCTCATCAGCACGATCTCGTTGTTGCGCACGGCGAAGACCTGGGCGTTGACGTCCCGTGCCGCGTCGCTGGCCAGATAGACCGCGACGGGCGCGATCTTGTCGGGCGTCATCTGCTTGTTGCGCTCCACGCGCGCGGCCTTCTCGGGGGTGTCGGTGGGCACCGAACTGGTCATGCGGCTCCAGGCAAAGGGCGAGATGCAGTTGGAGCGCACGTTGAAGCGCGCCATGTCCAGGGCGATGGACTTGGACAGTGCCACGATGCCGAGCTTGGCCGCCGAGTAGTTGGCCTGGCCCATGTTGCCGATCAGCCCCGAGGTCGAGACCATGTGCACCAGACTGCCCGACTGCTGCTCCTTGAAGAAGCGGGCCGCGGCCCGGCTCATGTAGAACGCGCCATGCAGGTGCACCTGGATCACGGCCTCCCAGTCGGCCACGCTCAGGTTGTGGAAGATGCGGTCGCGCAGGATGCCGGCGTTGTTGACCACGCCGTCGATGCGGCCAAAGTGATCGACCGCGGTCTGCACGATGCGCTCGGCGCTGCTGGCCTCGGCCACGCTGTCGGTGCTGAGCACGGCCTGGCCGCCAGCGCGGCGAATCTCGTCCACCACCTGCTGACCGGGTGCGTCGTCGCGGCCGTCGCCACCCAGGCCGGTGCCGATGTCGTTGACCACCACCGCCGCCTGCTCGCGCGCCATGGCCAGCGCGATAGCGCGACCGATGCCGTTGCCGGCGCCCGTGACCACCACCACCTTGCCTTGCAGCATGCCTTCTGTTGTCAAGAACCCGCTCCTTGCTGAATGTGCTTCAAACCGTGGCCCCGGTGCCCAGGATCACCGTGGCCTGGCTGGACAGCTCGCCACCGTTGCCATGCGCCAGCGCCACTTCGGCGCCGGTGATCTGCCGCTCGCCCGCCTCGCCCGCCAGCTGGCGCGCGGCCTCGACCAGGGCGAACAGGCCGTACATACCCGGGTGCACGCACGACAGGCCACCGCCGTTGGTGTTGACCGGCAAGGCGCCACCGGGGGCCATGCGGCCGCCCTCGACAAAGCGGCCGCCCTCGCCCTTGGGACAGAAGCCCAGGTCTTCGAGAAACAGGATGGTGTTGATGGTGAAAGCGTCGTACAGCTGCACGACGTCGACATCGCGGGCATGGATGCCGGCCTGGGCGTAGGCGCGTGCGCCGGATTCAACCGCGGCGGTCACGGTGAGGTCGGGCGCGGCCGAGATCATGCGGTGGTGCGTGGCCTCGGCCGCGCCCAGCACGTAGACCGGGCGCAGGCACAGCTCGCGCGCGCGATCGCCGCGTGTCATCACCAGGGCGGCGGCGCCATCGGTCACCAGGCAGCTGTCGCGCACGCTCAGGGGCGTGGACAGCATGCGGGCGGCCAGGCACTGCTCCACGCTCAGGGGTTCGCGTGCAAAGGCCTCGGGGTTGCGCTGCGCCCACTGGCGCGCCGCCACCGCCACCTGCGCCAGCTGCGCGCGCGTGGTGCCAAACTCGTGCATGTGGCGCGAGGCCGCCAGCGCATAGGCCGAGGCCGGCACCAGGGCCTGGTAGGGCGCCTCGTAAGGCGAGGGCAGCAGTGATCTCACCAGCTTGCCGCTGGCCGTGCGCTGGTTGCTGCCGTAGGCGATCAGTGCCACGTCGCACTGGCCCGCGGCCAGCGCCAGGGCTGCCCACAGCACATAGGTCTGGAACGACGAGCCGCCGACGCGGTTGTTGTTGGTCAGGCGCGGATGGATGCCCAGGTATTCAGCCAAGCCCAGGCCCGAGAAGAAATCGGTGGGCAGGCAGACAAACAGGCCATCGACATCGGCCGGCTTCAGGCCCACGCGGCCCAGTGCCAGCAGGCTGGCGCGCACGGCCAGCTCCATCGAGGTCTGCCCCGGCGCCTCGCCAATGCCATGGGTGGCGGTGGAGACGATGGCCGTGGCGGCGCGCGGAAAGGCGTCACGCATGGGCGTGCTCCCGCGGATAGAAAATCAGGGCCGGCACGCCGTCGATATGGCCCACCTGCGCCGTGACAGCCAGGCCGATGGCCACCTGATCCGGCGCCAGGCCTTCGACGCGGCCCATCACGCGCGGGCCTTCGACCAGATCGATCAGCGCCACGGTGTAGGGCGCAGCCGGTGGCCGCGGGCTGATGACCGTGACGGCATACACCACGCCCTCGCCGCAGGCGGGCACCCATTCCAGATCGGTGGCGCCGCTGCGCGGCTCGGCGATGCGCGGCGGAAAGATGAACTGGCCGCTGCTGATGCAACGCTGCAGCAGGAACTGGCCCTGCTCCAGCGCCGCCAGCCAGCTGCGCTCGGGCAGCAGGCCGGCCGGGACGGACACGTCGGTCGTCATGCTCAGTACGACTTGGGCAGGCCGAGCACGCGCTCGGCGATGTAGGACAGGATCTGCTCGCGGCTCACGGGCGCGATGCGCGCGATCATGACCTCGCGCAGGTAGCGCTCGACGTGGTATTCCTTGGCGTAGCCAAAGCCGCCGTGCGTGAGGATGGCGCGCTCGCAGGCGTGAAAGCCGGCCTCGGCGCCCAGGTATTTGGTGGCGTTGGCCTCGGCGCCGCAGTCGCGCCCCTGGTCGTACAGCCAGGCGGCCTTGCGCATCATCAGGTGCGCGGCCTCCAGCTCCATCCAGTTGGCGGCCAGCGGGTGCTGGATGCCCTGGTTCTGGCCGATGGGACGGTTGAACACCACGCGCTCCTGGGCATAGGCGGCAGCCTTGCGCAGCGCCACCTGGCCGATGCCGATGGCCTCGGCGCCGATCAGCACGCGCTCGGGGTTCATGCCGTGCAGGATGTACTTGAAGCCCTGGCCTTCCTCCCCGATGCGGTCTTCCACCGGGATCTCCAGGCCGTCGATGAACAGCTCATTGGAGTCGACCGCCTTGCGCCCCATCTTGTCGATCAGGCGCACGGCGATCTTGCCGCGGTCCAGATCGGTGTAGAACAGCGACAGGCCGTGACTGTGGCTCTTGCAGTCCTCCAGCGGCGTGGTGCGCGCCAACAGCAGGATCTTGTCGGCCACCTGGGCGGTGGAGATCCAGACCTTCTGGCCATGCACCACGTAGCGGTCGCCCTGGCGCACGGCGCGGGTCTTGAGCTGGGTGGTGTTCAGGCCGGTGTTGGGCTCGGTGACGCCAAAGCAGGACTTGACCTGGCCCGACACCATGGGTGGCAGAAAGCGGCGCTTTTGCGCTTCGGTGCCGAACACCAGCACCGGCATCAGGCCGAAGATGTTGATATGAAAGGCCGAGCAGCCACTCATGCCGGCGCCGGTGGCGGCCACGGTCTGCATCATCAGCGCGGCCTCGGTCACGCCCAGGCCCGAGCCGCCATAGGCCTCGGGGATGGCGATGCCCAGCCAGCCGGCCTGCGCCATGGCGGCATAGAAGTCACTGGGGAACTCGCCCGTGCGGTCGCGCTCGAGCCAGTAGTCGTCGCCGAAGGGCGCGCAGGACTGGCGCACGGCCTCGATGATGGCCTGCTGGTCGGGAGTGGCTTCAAAAGACATGGGCTGGAGCGCGCGCGAATGCGACGTGGTCAAATTGGGGATCTCGGGGTTATTCCGATATACGAATGAGCATTTCGATAACAGAATTATGAAAACCATGTCCGCGCGCTGTCAACGGCCCTGCGGGTAATTCCCGATCTCACGCTTCCAGCACCTGCCTGCTCCCGCCATGACCAAACCGTCCCCTGACACCGACAGCGATCGCCTGGCCCCGCCGCGGGCTCCCGTGCGCGTGATGCAGGTCATTGCCGCGCTGGCCGGCCAGCGCGACGGCCTGTCGCTGGCGCAGCTGAGCGAAGCGCTGCAGCTGCCCAAGACCAGCCTGTTCAGCCTGCTGCGGGCGCTGGAGGCGGGCGGCTACGTGATGTCGGAGAACGGCCACCATCGCCTGGGCCCCGAGACCTACAGCCTCGCCGCCGCGATCCAGAAGACCGACGGCTTTCCCGGCAACGTGCGCCCCTGGTTGAGCGAACTGCACAAGGCATGCAATGAAACGGTGCTGGTCGGCGTTCCGTCCAACGACTGGACGCAGCTGATCTACGTCGACGTCATCGAGGCCAGCAGCTGGCTGCGCTATTCGGCCAACGTGGGCGCGCGCCGGCCGCTGTACTCCACGTCTCTGGGACTGACCATGCTGGCGTTCGCCTCGCCCGAGCGACAGCAGCACTACATGGCATCCACCCCGCTGAACGCGGTCACCCACCACACCATCACCAGCCGCACGGCCTTGCAGCAGGCGCTGCGCCGGATCCGCGCCGAGGGTTGCGCCTGCAGCAGCGGCTCGATCGAGGGGGCGACGGGCGTCTCGGCGCCGGTGTTCGACAGCAGTGGCGAGCTGCAGGCCGCGGTCGGCATGGCCGGGCCCACGGCGCGCTATGAACGCGATGCCGAGCACTTCAAGAACCTGGTGGTGCGCTGCGGCGAGCAGATGTCTCGCGCCCTGGGCTTTACCGGCGACTACCCCAGCGGGCCGCGGACCGCGCCCGCGGCGCAGCGCAAGGCTCGCACCTGATCGATGCCGTTCGGCTGAGGACCACCCCCTGCCGCCAGGGAGCAAGTGGCGCCCAGGCGTCCCTCCCGCCCTTCACCGAAACCAAGGCGCTGCGGGCGGCGAATATCGACGCTTGAAGGACCGCGCGCCTTTCACGATGTCGGCTGGCGGCCACAAACACCGCCAGTTTGACCCGGCGTCGTGTAAATCTTGTTACATGGCGAATAAAATCACCTTTTGGATTGCATGGTTTGCACCGCAAGAGGGGGTTGTGATGAGGCTTGTTCGGGTTCTTCTGCTTTCGCTCGGCGTGCTGCTGGGCTGGGGTTCGGCATCGGCGCAGACGGCCGTCAACCACCCGCACAACACGGGGCTTGCCACCTACACGCTCAATTCGGGGCCCGGTACTGCCTGGTTCAACTACTACGACAGCGGCGGGCCGGGGGGCAACTACGCCGACAACGCCAACCGGACGACCAGTGTCGTCACCTTCATGTCGGCGCCGGGCACCACCATCGACGTGGCGTTCGGGGCGTTCCAGGTCGAGGCCGGTTGGGATGGCTTGTTCATCTACGACGGCGCCAGCACGGCCGCGCCGCAGATCGGCTCCGGCAATGCCTTCCCGCCGGCGTGCGGGGGCACCGCGGGCGCGTGGTGGGGCAACGGGCTGCCCGGCAACGCCGGCCCGGGCCTGGTGCGCTCCACGGGCAATGCGATCACGTTCGCGTTCTGCTCCGACGCCTCCGTGACTGGATTCGGCTGGACGGCCCAGGTCCGCACCACCGAGGCGATCGTGCTGACCAAGACCGTGGGCACCACCCCCGGCGTGTGCGCGGCCACCAACAGCCTCTCGGTCGATACCGGGACGACGGTGTACTACTGCTATACCGCGACCAACAGCGGCAGCACGACACTGAACACCCACGGCCTGGTGGACGACGCGCTGGGCACGATCTTCAGCGGCCTGAGCCACAGCCTGGCGCCGGGAGCGAGCATCGACACCGTCACGCTGGGCATCAGCGTGCCCGCGGTCATCGCCAGCACCATCACGAACACCGCCACCTGGACTTCGGGCAGCCTGTCGGCCAGCGCCAGCGCCACGGTGACGGTGCCCAGCTACAACGTGTCGGCCGCCGTCAGCGACCCGGCCGCCGGCAGCGCGGTCTGCGCGCCGCCCACGGTCCTGTCGGGCGCCGGCAGCACCTGCACGGCCACGGCCAACCCGGGCTATGTGTTCACCGGCTGGTCGGGCGATTGCACGGGCACCAATCCGGTATGCACGCTGAGCGCGATCCGGCGCGACATGGCGTCCACGGCCAACTTCCTGCCTGCCTACAACGTCACGGCCAGCGTCAACAACCCGGCCGGCGGCAGCGCGGTGTGCGTGCCCGCCGTGGTGGCGGCCGGCGGCAGCAGCACCTGCACGGCCACGGCCAACCCGGGCTATGTGTTCACCGGCTGGTCCGGCGCCTGCTCGGGCACCAACGCGGTGTGCACGCTGAGTGGCATCGCGGCCCACCAGGCGGTCACGGCCAGCTTCGCCCCGGCGACGGTCCAGCCGGTTCCGACGCTGGAAGCCTGGGGCCTCATGCTGCTGTCCGGCCTGCTCGGCTGGCTGGCCTACCCGCGCCGCCGGCGCGGCGGCTGAAGCGGCGCGCCCGGCGAGGGCTGAGCGCGGTTGCCGATGGGCCCGCGCTCAGCGCCCGTCCTGCCCGCCCATCACCTCCAGCGCCAGGCACAGGTCCTGCCAGGCCTTGGCCTTGTCGGGCAGGGCGCGCAGCAGGTAGGCGGGGTGGTAGGTGACGATGACGGGCACGCCGGCGTAGTGGTGCACGCGGCCGCGCAGGCGGCCGATGGGCTCGCTGGTCTTTAGCAGCGACTGCACGGCAAAGCGCCCCATGGCCAGGATCACCCGGGGCTGCACCAGCGCCACCTGGCGGCGCAGGTAGGGCTCGCACTGGGCGATCTCGTCGGGCTGCGGGTTGCGGTTGCCGGGCGGGCGGCACTTGAGCACGTTGGCGATGTAGACGCCGCGTTTGGCGTCGTTTTGACCTCCAGCGCCCGCCCGGTCTGTGCCAGCAGCTTCTGAATCAATAGCGTCACTGGCCTGCCGCGACAGGCCGATGGCGGCCAACATGGCGTCCAGCAGCTTGCCGGCCTGGCCGACGAAGGGCTGGCCCTGGCGGTCTTCGTTCTCGCCCGGGGCCTCGCCGACCACCATCCAGTCGGCGCGGCGGCTGCCGACGCCAAACACGGTCTGCGTGCGGCCGGCGCACAGGCCGCAGGCGCGGCAGGCGGCGACGGCGGCCTCCAGCCGCGGCCAGTCCATGTGCTCGATGCCCTCGGGGCGCGGGCCGAACGGGCTGTCCGCCGGGGCCGCGGGCGCCGGGGCAGGCACTGCGGGGGCCGGCCGGGCCGAGCGCGGGCCGGGCGCCGGTGGGTGCGCGGCGCGGGCCGCCGGCTCAGGGCAAAATGCGGTCGCAGCGCGCGCCTGATCGGCGGCGGCAGCTCCTGATTCAGGAGCAACGGGTGCCGCGCGCTCGGCCGGGCGCTGCCACAGCCGCACGCCCATTTCGGCCAGCATGGCGCGCTGGCGTGCATCCAGCGCCAGGCTCATGGGGCGGCCTTTCGCTGCGGCGCCATCAGGGCTGCTCCAGCCGCAGGTTCATGACCACGGCGTCCTCGCGCAGGCCGTGGCCGTCGGGGTAGTAGCCCTTGCGCAGGCCGACGCGGGCAAAGCCGTGCCGCAGGTACACCTGCTGCGCGCGGGTGTTGCTGGCGCGCACTTCCAGCCACAGCCATTCGGCCTGGCGCGCGCGCGACCACAGGGCCAGCGCGTCCAGCATGACCAGCGCCCAGCCCTGGCGCTGGTGGGCCGGCGCGACGGTGATGTTGAGCAGGTGCACTTCGCGATAGCCCAGCATGGCGATGAAGTAGCCCAGCAGCTCGTCGCCCGCCAGCAGGCATTGCGCCTGGTGGCCGGCCGCCAGGGTATCGCCAAAGTTGCCGCGCGACCAGGGGTGGCTGTAGACGCTTTGCTCGATGGCCAGCACGGCGTCCAGCCGCTCGGGCGTCATGGGGGCGAAGTGGGCCTCCAGCGCCGTGGCGGCGGCGCCGGCGGGGGGGGACGACAGGACGGCGCTCATGGCAGGGGCGGGCTCTCAGGCGCGCGCGGCGGCGCGTTCGGCCGTAGTTTGCGCCACTTTGTCGCGGATGTAGAGCGGCAGCGCCTGATCGGCGGGCACGGCCCGACCGGCGGTCAGCCCGGCGGGGGCCAGCGCCAGCAGCGCCTCGGCCGTGGGCAGGGCGGCGACACGCGGCAGCGCCCGCAGCGCGGCGGGCAGGCGCTCACCGTAGGGTGCAAAGGCGTTGCCGGCCAGCACGGCGCCGGCGCCCGGCAGCGGCAGACGCTCGGGCGGGCTGACGGCGGGGCCAACCAGCGCCTGCCAGCCGGCGTCGGCCCAGGCGTATTCGGCGTGGTAGATCTCGCCCATGCGGGCGTCCAGCAGGGCCAGCACCTGCGTGGCGCCGGCCAACTGGCGCGCCGCCTCGGCCACGGCCAGCAGGGTGTCCAGCGGCAGCACCGGCACGCCCGCGCCCCAGGCCAGCCCCTGAGCCACCGAGCAGGCGGTGCGCAGCCCGGTGAACGAGCCCGGCCCGCGCCCGAACACGATGGCGTGCAGATCGCCCAGCGCCAGCCCGGCCTCGGCCAGCAGGCGCTGCACGGTGGGGATCAGCGTGGCCGAGGCCTGCGCGCCGCCGGCGCCCTGGTGCGTCAGCCGCCGGCCGTCGGCGGCGCGCTGCACGGCCACCGACAGCTGCTCGGTGCTGGTGTCGAAGGCCAGCAGGTTGAAGGCGGCGTGAGTCATGGGGTTCTTACGGCTCCAGCGCCCGCCTGACGTGCGCCAACAGCTATCGAACCAGGAGTATTTCGGCGTGCCGCCCGCACCCCGAACAGGATGCCTGCCGTCACCAGCGCCAGCCCGGCCAGCAGGTTCAGGCCCAGCGGCTCGCCCAGCAGCAGCACCGCGCCCAGCGCCGACAGCCCCGGCACCAGGGCCGTGATCATGGTCGAGCGCACCGGCCCGAACACGCGCACCATCTGCACGAAGGTGATGCCCGAGATCACCACCGAGCCGACGCCCTGGAACAGCGCCTGGAAGGCGATCTCGCCCCACGGCGCCTGCCCCAGCCGCGTCGGCAGCAGCCCGCTGCCGGCCAGCAAGGCGAACGCCGGTACGTAAATGACAAAAGCAAACACCGTGATGGCGATGGTGGCGCGCACCGGATCGAGCCCGAAGCGGCGCGCCAGCACGCTGTAGGTGGACCAGCAGAACGCCGCGCTCATGAAGATCAAGTCGCCCTTCCACACCTGGCCGCCGTCGAACGCCGACAGCAGGCCGCTGCCGCCCACCACCAGGTCGCCCGCCACGATGCAGCCCAGCCCCAGCGCGCGCGCCGCCGTGATGCGCTCGCCCAGCAGCGCCGCCGCCAGCAGCGCCGTCCACAGCGGCAGGCTGCCCGGCATCAGCACCGCGGCGTGCGCCGCCGGCGCGTAGAAGAAACCCGCGTAGCACAGGATGGCGTACACCAGCCCGCCGAACAGCCCGGTCAGCACCGTCGGGCGCAGCGGCAGCGGCGAGAAGCCGGCCAGCGAGCGGCCATCCGGCCCGGCGCGCCGCGCCAGCACCCAGCCCCAGGGCAGCAGCACCGCGCCGGCGCCCAGGATGCGCAGCAGGGCGATGTCGAAGGGCAGCAGGGTGTGCCCGGCCGAGGCGCGGCCGATGACGATGAAGCCGGTCCAGATCGCCACCGTGACCACGGCCGCCGCGATGCCGACCGTGCGGGGAGACAGAGACATGGCGCGAATTATCGCCCCGGGCCTGGCTCCCGCGCTGCCAGCCCCAACGCCTGGCGCAGCAGACCGACGCGGGGATTCACCGCCCCGGCCCTATGGACCAGCGACACCGGCCCCTGGCCCAGGCGCGCAGGCAGCGCCAGTTGCGCCACCTGGCCCGCAAATCCGGGCTGGGACAGCAGCTCGGCCGGCACCGCGCTGAGGCCCTGACCGGCCGCCACCAGGCGCAGGTTGGTGATCGGGTTGGACGACTCGATCCAGGGCGCGGGCGCCAGCTGCCCGGACAGCGCGAACACCTCGTCGACCCAGCGGCGCAGCGTCGTGCCGCGGTCCGGCAGGATCCAGCGCTCGTCGAGCAGCGCCGCCCACGCCAGGCGCGCGCGCCGTGCCAACGGGTGCCCAAGCGGTGCGATGACGGCCACCGTCGATTCGTGCAACTTCTCGAAGCACAGGCCGGCGCCCGCCTGGCTGATTTCGACCGCATAGCTGGTGATCAAGGCGTCCAGCTGCCCATCCAGCAGCGCTTGCACCAGGGCCGGCACGCGCGCTTCGCGCAGCTGCAGGCGCAGCAGCGGCGCCACGGCCGCCAGTTGCGCCACCACGGCGGGCACATGGGCCTGCGCGACGAACGACGGCATGCCCAGGCGCAGCACGGCGCTGGCGGGCTGCTCCAGCGTGCTGCGGTGCAGATGCGCCAGTTCGGCCAGCAGCAGCGTGGCGCTGTCCAGCACCAGCCGACCGTCGGCGGTGGCGGTCAAGCCGCGCGGGCCTCGCTCGAACAGCGGAAAACCGAACGCGGCCTCGACCTCGGCCAGCGCCTTGCTGAGCGATGGCTGCGTCAGGTGCATGGCCGCGGCGGCCGCGTGCAGGCTGCCACGCGCATGCACGCTCGCCAGCAGCTGCAGGTGGCGGAACCGCAGCTTGCCCAGCAGGTGACGCCAGCGGCGATCGGGATCGACGGCAGGGTCCATGGCGTTGATTCGCAATTCCGTTTAGCTATCAATCCATAGAAATTTACCAGTTTCATGAATATCTTCAAGACCCTAGACTGAGCCCATCACCGTCAACCCCAGGAGACCCGCCATGCAACGCAGAGCCTTTCTTGCCACCAGCGCCGCCTGTTGTCTGCCCGTCTGGAGCGCCCGCGCGGCCGACAACTTCCCGGTGCGCCCGGTGCGCATCGTCGTGCCCTACGCCGCCGGCGGCGGCCCTGATGTGCAGACGCGCCAGCTCGGCCCGCTGCTGGGCGAGGCGCTGGGCCAGCCGATCGTGGTCGAGAACAAGGTCGGCGCCGCCGGGGTGCTGGCGGCGCAAGTCGTCGCCACCGCCGCGCCCGATGGCTACACCGTGCTGCAGGGCGCCAGCACGCACCTGCTGCAGAAAATCCTGCAACCCAGCCTGAAGTTCGACCCGCTGGCCGACTTCAGCCCGATCGGCAATATTTCCACCGGCGCCTCCGTGCTGGTGGTGGCGACCGACGCCCCCTGGCGCTCGGCGCAGGAGTTGATCGCCGCGGCGCGCGCTGCACCGGGCCAGATGAACTACGGCTCGGGCGGCATCGGCACTGCGGCGCACCTGGCCGGCGCCACCCTGGTGGCGCTGGCCAAGCTGCAGGCCACCCACATCCCGCTGCGTGGCTCGGTGGAGATCGCCGGCTCGCTGCTGCGCGGCGACACCCAGTTCGCCTTCCCGATCGCCGCCACCGCGCTGCCACAAATCCAGGGCGGCAAGCTGCGCGCGCTGGCCATCACCAGTGCGGAACGGGCGTCAGCCCTGCCAGAGGTGCCCACGCTGCACGAGCTGCTGGGCAGCAAGCTGGCGGTGCAGGAAGCCTGGTCCGGCCTGTGGGCCCCCGCCCGCACGCCGCCCGAGGTGGCGCAGCGCCTGTTCTCGGCGCTGGGCAGCACGCTCAAGACGCCCGCCGCACGCAAGATCATCGAGGCCGGTGGCGGCCAGCTGGCGGCCAGTGCCAGTCCGCAGGCCTATGCCGAGTTCATCCGCGCCGAAAGCGCCAAATGGACCGAGATCGTGCGCCTGATCGGCCTGACCCCGAACTGAGGAGCCGCACATGAGCAAACCCCTGGAAGGCGTGCGCGTGCTCGACCTGTCGCACGTGATCGCCGGGCCGCTGGCCTCGTTCTACCTGGCGCAACTGGGCGCCGAGGTGATCAAGATCGAAGCTCCGCAAGGCGGCGACGTGATGCGCGCGGCGCGCGTGCGTCCCGGCGATGGCGACACGCCGGCGGGCTTCACGGCGCTGAACGCCGGCAAGCGTTCGCTGGCGATCGACATCCGCCAGCCGCAAGGCGCCGAGCTGGTGCGCCGGCTGGCGGCCACGGCCGACGTGTTCATCGAGAACTTCCGCCCCGGCGTGGTGGCGCGCTGCGGGCTGGACTACGAGTCCATCCGTGCCGTGCGGCCCGGCATCATCTACTGCTCGATCTCGGGCTACGGCCAGCAGGGTGCGTGGGCCGGCCGCGGCGCCTACGACCACGTGATGCAGGCACTCACCGGCATGATGCTGATGTCCGGCGCCAGCGCCGACGCGCCGCCGATCAAGGTCGGCTTTCCGGTCATCGACGTGGCGGTCGGGATGCTGGGCGCGCTGTCGGTCAGCGCCGCGCTGCACCGGCGCGCGCGGACGGGCGAGGGCCAGCACATCGACGCCTCGATGCTGCAGGCCTCGATGATGCTGATGTACCCCAACGCCAGCAGCTACCTGACCGAAGGCGTCGAGCCGCAGCGCGCGGGCAACCGTGGTTACACCGGCAGCCCCACGGCCGACACCTACCGCTGCGCCGACGGCTGGCTGGCCGTGGCCGCCAACACCCCGGCGCAGTTTCGCAAGCTCACCGCCGCGCTCGGCCTGCAGGCGCTGTGCGAGGACGGCGAGCTGCTGGACCTGCGCGCCTTCAACGCCCCCGGCGGCGGCTTCGTGGTGGCGCGCGACGCCGGCGGCCTGCGCGCGCGCTTCGAGGCGGCCTTTGCCAGTCAATGCGCGCAGCCGATGGAAGAACGCCTGAACGCCGAAGGCGTGCCGGCGGCGCGGGTGCGCCGGCTGGGCGAGTTCCTGGACGAGGTGCGCGCCGGCGACAAGGCCAGCTTCGCGCCCTTGACCCTGGGCCCGGCCGAGCGTCCGGTGCACACCCCGGGCCTGGGTTTCTGCACCCGGCCGGCCAGCCACGCCGGCCGCGGCACCGCGCCCGCCCTGGGCGCCGACGGTCAGGCCCTGCTGCAGGCGCTGGGCCTGGACGCGACCGAACTGCAAACGCTGCAAGCCAGCGGCGTGCTGCGCCTGCCGCAAGCAACACCGGCCGCCGCGTGCGCTGTTTGAAGCCCTGACGCCACCTCATCGGAGACCCCCAACCATGTGGACCTCGACCTGCCGTGTCCTGCTCGGCTTGCTGACCCTCACGTTCAGCGCCCTGGCGCTGGCACAGGACGTCGGCCCGGCGCGCTTCTTCGACCTGCCCGCCATCCGCGACGAAAGCACGCTGGCCACCACGATCCGCAGCGACGCGGTGCGCGCCAGCCGTGTGCGCCCGGGCCAGCGCGTGCGCGTGATCGAGCTGGAGTTCACCAGCCAGCACTGGAAGGGCCTGGTGTGGAAGCACCCGGCGCGCATCTACGTGCCGGATAACTACGCGGGCGGCGGCAACGCCGGCATCATCGGCACCGAGCGCCAGTTCTTCGACCGGCCCGACGCGCCGCGCCGACGCATCCCCGGCACCGCGCTGGACACCGAAGCCGAGTACGGCGAGGCCACGGCGCTGGACCTGGGGCTGCCGATCATGCTGTTCGCCAACCCGGCCGAGGACTACTGGGGCCTGGGCGAGTCCGACCTGGCCGGCCACACCCTGCGGCAGGCGCTCAAGACCGGCGACCTGAGCTGGAACGGCTACCACCCGATCACCGTGGCCTATCTGCGCGCCATCACCCTGCTGCATGCGCTGCCCGGCGTGGCCAGCCAGCGGGCGGTGCTGATGGGTTGTTCCAAGCGCGGTCAGGCCGTGGGCATCGCCACCGGGGTCGATCCCGAGCGCGTGGCCGGCGTCATGGCGACCTGCCATTTCGGCGGCAACACGCTGTACTACATCGCGCGCAAGTTCGCCGAGTTCGGCGCCGGTGTGGGTGGGCCCGACCAGGTGCGCCAGGGCCCGGGCTTTCAGCCCGCCGACGAGGTGCTGCGCGCCATCAACAACCCCATCGGCTTGCAGATGCTGGTGCACTACGACCCTTACATGTGGCGCAATCACATCCGCGCCCCCTTCCTGGTTGCCCTGGGCACCAACGACGAGTTCTTCGCCCTGGGCACGCCCAACAGCATGCTCAGCGAGATGAAGGGCGACCGGGCATTCCTGGCCATCGACAACCTGCGCCACAGCTGGGTGTCGACCAAGCACCTGGCGGCTTGGCGCATGTGGTTGGCGCACAGTTTCCTGGGACGCCCCATCCCGGGCATCTCGGCGCGCGCCCACGCCGATGGCGCGGAGCTGGCGGTGCAGGCGCGCGTCGAAGCCGCGACCGGCCCCGTCAAGGTACGGCTGTTTCACGCCTACAACCCGCTGCAGACCGATTGGCGTCGGGCACACTGGAGCGCGATCGAGTTGCCGCTGGTCGATGGCGCCTATGCGGCCCGCCTGCCACGACGCGAAGGCCAGCGCCTGGCCTGGTACGTCGAGGTGGAAGATCAGGGTGCGGGCGGCGCGGGCTACGTCAGCTCGCTGGTGCAGATCGCCGATTGACCGGCCAGATGAGCCACCCGGAGCATAGACTTGCCGCCGTGCCCCAGACCTTCCCCGCCATCGTCCCCCGCCGCGCCGCCGCCCTGCTGCTGGCCGCCGCGCTGCTGAGCCCCGCCGCCCGCGCCCAGGGCGCGCTGCCCCCCGACATCGCCCAGGCGCTGGCCAAGGCCGGCGTGCCCGCCAGCGCCGTGGCCATGGTGGTGGCGCCGCTGCCGCCGCCACCGGGGGCCGTCACGCGCCAGCCAGAGCCGGTCAACCCCAGCGGCGAGGCCAACCCGGCGCCGGCCGCCGCCAGCCTGGCGCTGCCGCCGCCGCGCTTGGCCTGGCAGCCCGAGCTGCCGATGAACCCGGCCTCGGTGATGAAGCTGGTGACCACCTACGCCGGACTGGACCGGCTGGGGCCGAACTACTTCTGGCGCACGCGGGTGTATGCCGAAGGCCCGGTCGAGCAGGGCGTGCTGCGCGGCAACCTGCTGATCCAGGGCAGCGGCGACCCCAAGCTGGTGGTCGAGCGCCTGCAGGAGCTGATCGCGGCCATCCGCGACAAGGGCGTGCAGCACATCGCCGGCGACATCGTGCTGGACAACAGCGTGTTCCGCCTGGCGCCGCACGACGCCGCCGCCTTTGACGACGACCCGCTGCGCGCCTACAACGTGGGGCCGGACGGGCTGCTGCTGAACTTCAAGGCGCTGGTGCTGCGCTTCGTGCCCGAGCCGGCGCAGCGCCGCGTGCGCGTCGACAGCCAGCCACCCATGGCCGGCGTGGCCATCCCGGCCGAGCTGCCGGCCACCAGCGGCGCCTGTGGCGACTGGCGCACGCGGCTGGCGATCGACTTCGCCGACCCGCGGCAGTTGAAGCTGGGCGGGCGCTACCCGCTGGCCTGTGGCGAGCAGGAATGGGCCGTGGCCTACCCGCAGCCGGCCAGCTACGCGCCGCGCGTGATCGAGGCCATGTGGCGCGCCGCCGGCGGCACGCTGACCGGGCAGGTGAAGTGGGCCGAGCACCCCGCCGCCGGCGGGCGCCTGCTGGTGACCGGCCTGTCGCTGCCGCTGGCCAGCGTGATTGCCGACATCAACAAGTACTCCAACAACGTGATGGCGCAGCAGCTGTTCCTGACGCTGTCGGCGGGCGACGGCCGCGCCAGCTTCGCCGAGTCGCGCAACCTGATCAAGCGCTGGTGGCGCGAGCGCTTCGGCCTGCGCGCCACGCCGGTGCTGGACAACGGCTCGGGCCTGTCGCGCGAGGAGCGCGCCACCGCCGCCTCGCTGGCGGCGCTGCTGCAGCAGGCGGCCAGCCACCCGCATGGCGCGGTGTTCGAGCAGTCGCTGTCGCTGGCCGGGGTGGACGGCACCACGCGCCGGCTGGCGCAGCGCCGGCCGGGCTCGGCCGCCATCGGCAACGCGCGCCTGAAAACCGGCAGCCTGCGCGACGTGGCCGCCGTCGCCGGCTACGCCTACGGCCAGTCGGGGCAGAACTACGCCGTGGTGGGCCTGATCAACCACCCCAACGCCGGCGCCGCGCGCCCGGCGCTGGACCGGCTGGTGGAGTGGGCGGTGCAGGACGCGCCCTGAACCTGGCGCGCACGCCGACGTTCAGAGCCTTTCAGGGCTCTTCTCGCGAATGAGGGTTTATTGGAAACCGCCCACCTCCGAACGCCGAGGACGCAGAAGGCAAGAAGATCCATCGGGGTTTTTTGCGTCCTCTGCGCATGGCTGTTCATTTTTCTCGTGGGCGTGTCGCGGTGCGGCACTGATCGAGTACCCCGCCATCATTCGCGAGTAGAGCCCCTTTCAAGCCTTTGGCGCCCACCTGGCAAGCGCCAGTAGCTCTTGTTTTGATAGCGAACGAACCGCGACTCACACGTCGCTGCCGGCCTCGATACGGGCCGCGATGGCCTCGCCCATCTGCGTGGTGGTGGCCGTGCCGCCCAGGTCGGGCGTGCGCGGGCCGTGGGCCAGCACCTGCTCGATGGCGCGCAGGATGGCGTCGTGCGCGGCGCTCTCGCCCAGGAATTGCAGCATCAACGCGGCCGACCAGATCATGGCCACGGGGTTGGCGATGTTGCGGCCAAAGATGTCGGGCGCCGAGCCGTGCACCGGCTCGAACAGGCTGGGAAAGCGCCGCTCGGGGTTCAGGTTGGCCGAGGGCGCCAGGCCGATGGTGCCGGTGCAGGCCGGGCCCAGGTCGCTCAGGATGTCGCCAAACAGGTTGCTGGCCACCACCACGTCAAAGCGCTGCGGCTGCAGCACGAAGCGCGCGGTGAGGATGTCGATGTGGTGCTTTTCCACCGCCACCTGCGGATAGCGGGCGGCCATGGCGTCGGCGCGGCCGTCCCACCAGGGCATGGAAATCGCGATGCCGTTGCTCTTGGTGGCCACGTCCAGCTTGCGGCGCGCTCGCGCGGCGGCCTGCTCGAAGGCGAACTTCAGCACGCGGTCGGCGCCGAAGGCGCTCATCACGGTTTCCTGCACCACGATCTCGCGCTCGGTGCCGGCGTACATCACGCCGCCGAGGTTGGTGTATTCGCCCTCGGTGTTCTCGCGCACCACCAGAAAGTCGATGTCGCCGGGCTTCTTGCCCGCCAGCGGGCAGGGCACGCCCTCGAACAGGCGCACCGGGCGCAGGTTGATGTACTGGTCGAACTCGCGGCGGAACTTCAGCAGGCTGCCCCACAGCGAGACGTGGTCGGGCACGCTGGCGGGCCAGCCGACGGCGCCGAACAGCAGCGCGTCCTGGCCCTGCAGCCGCGCCTTCCAGTCGTCCGGCATCATCTGGCCGGTCTTGGCGTGGTAGTCGCAGCTGGCCCATTCAATGGGGGTTTGCCGCAGCGTGAAGCCAAAGCGCCGCTGGGCGGCGGCCAGCGCGCGCAGTGCCTCGGGCATCACTTCCTGGCCGATGCCGTCGCCCGGGATGACGGCGACGCGGTGGGTGCGGGTGGGGTTCATGCGCTTCTCCTTGAACCCGCGAGCATAGCGCCGGCCACGAAAAAGCCGGCGCGCGGCCGGCTGTCCGGGGTGCGCGCGGCGAGCGCTTACCAGCGCTCCTTGAAGCGGCGGTAGGCGCTTTCGGCGTAGTCGTTGGAGGAGAACTTGCGCTGCGCACCGGGCGAGAAGTGCAGGCCGTCGGCGAACAGCCAGCGGTTGTAGTCGGCCGAGGCCACGGTGGCGGCGGTGCAGGTGCTGGCGTCGGGCGTGGTGCAGACGGCGTCCTTGCCGTTGACGAGCTCGAAGTTCTGCGGCTTGCCGTACATCAGGCTGAAGAAGAAGGCGGCGTCGAAGTACAGCACGTTCTGGCCCAGGTCGACGATGCTGGACAGCAGCGCATCGTTGAACGCCACCGACAGCGCGTTGATCTCGTCGCGCTGGTTGCGCGCGCGCGCCCAGGGCGTGTCGCCCAGCAGCTGCACGCCGGTCACCACCACGTGCTGGCCGCCGGCGCCCACCACGCGCCGCACCTGGGCGGCCAGGGCCTTGCCGGCGTCCTTGACGGTCTGGGTGGTGGCTTCGGAGATGCCGGTGGCCTCGACCGCGGCGACGATGTCGTGCATGCCGCCGTTGATCAGCACCACGTCGTCCTTGCCGGCCAGCGTGGTGCTGGCCAGCAGGGTGTCGATCTGGGCCGTGACGCTGGGCGCGCCGCCCACCGGGTCGGGCGTGCCGACGCGCGCGTGGCCCTGGGCATATCCGGTGCCGCCGCCGCTGGCGGGGCCGACCGTGAGCTTGTAGTGCGCCGCCAGCTCCTGCACCCAGTTGCTGGAGCCGTCGTTGACGGTGTAGCGCTTGCCGGCCTGGCCGACGTCCATGAAGCTGTCGCCGACGGTGAGAAAGCGCTTGGGCTCCAGGTCGGACACCACCGAGCCGGAGCCGCAGGCCGCCAGCAGGGCCACCGCGCCGGCGCAGCCCAGGGCAAGGGCGGCGCGGCGAAACCAGGATGCGTTCATGATGAAGGACTCTTTGCTTGGGACAGGGCCACGTAGTTTAACGAGGGCGCGTCAGCCCGAGGCGGCGGCGCGCTGCAGGCGGTCACGCACCCCGTCCCAGGCCGGCTCGGCCGGCGGCGTCTCGACCCAGATCAGCCGGACGCCGGCGGCGTCGAAGTCGCGCAGCACGGCAAACAGCTCGCGCGCGGCGGCGTCGGCCGACTCGGGCATGCGGCGCAGCATCAGCTGGCGCGCATCGGAATGCAGCGGCGCGCGCGCCCACACCGCGATGTGGCGCGCGTCGGCGCCCAGCACCCGCAGCGCGGCGCGCAGCTCGCGCGCGTCCATCAGGCGCAGCCTGGCGCGCGGGGCGTAGTGAGCCAAAAGCGTGCCTGGTGCTTGCGGGTCGGGCGCCAGCAGCTCCTCTTTGGATAGCAATGACCGACCCGCCACGCGCTCGATATCGGCGCGCCCCAGCTGGCCCGGGCGCAGCAGCACGGGGGCGCCGCGCGTGCAGTCGACGATGGTCGACTCGATGCCCACGGCGCAGGGCCCGCCGTCCAGCACCAGCAACTCGTCGCCAAACTCGGCCGCCACGTGCGCCGCGGTGGTGGGGCTGACGCGCCCGAAGCGGTTGGCGCTGGGCGCCGCCAGCCCGGCGATGCCCCGCGCCGCGCAGGCCGCCAGCAGGGCGCGTGCCACCGGATGCGCCGGGCAGCGCAGGCCGATGGTGGCGTGGCCGCCGGCGGCGGCGCTGGCCACGCCTTCGCGGCGCGGCAGGATCAGGGTCAGCGGGCCGGGCCAGAAGGCGTCGATCAGGCGCTGCGCGAAATCGGGCACGGCGGCGGCAAAGTCCGCCACGGCGGCCGGCCCGGCCACGTGCACGATCAGCGGGTGGTCGGCCGGGCGGCCCTTGGCGGCAAAGATGGCGCGCACCGCTGCGTCGTGGCCGGCGTCGGCCGCCAGGCCATACACCGTCTCGGTGGGCAGGCCGAGCAGCTGGCCGGCGGCGAGCTGCTCGACCGCGAGATCAATGGCCTGCGCCTGCGTGCCGTCGAGCACCATCAGAAGGCCTCGATGCCCAGCAGCGCGGCGGCCCGCAGCGCCACGGCGCGCGCGGCGTCGGCGCCAGGCGCCGTCAGCGTCAGGTGGCCCATCTTGCGGCCGCGCCGCGCCTCGGTCTTGCCGTACAGGTGCAGGTGCGCGCCGGGCAGGGCCAGCACATCGGCCCAGGGCGGGGTGCGCGGCGCGCCCTGGCCGTCGAACCACAGGTCGCCCAGCAGGTTGAGCATGATGGCGGCGCTGTGCTGGCGCGGCGCGACCAGCGGCAGGCCGGCCAGCGCGCGCACCTGCAGGTCGAACTGCGACACGTCGCAGGCGTCGATGCTGTAGTGGCCGCTGTTGTGCGGGCGCGGCGCCATCTCGTTGACCACCAGCGTGCCGTCCTGCAGCACGAAATATTCGACGCACAGCACGCCCACGTAGCCCAGCTGGGTTGCTATATCAATCGTAGCTGCTTGCGCTTGCCTGGCGAGCGCTGGTGGCAGATTTTGTTCATAGACTTCGGTGACGGCCAGAATGCCGTCGCGGTGCAGGTTGCGCTGCACCGGCAGGGTGACGGCCTGGCCGTCGCGCCCGCGCGCCACGATCACCGAGCATTCCAGCGCCAGCGGCAGCCGCTGCTCCAGCACGCAGGGCACGCAGCCCATGGCCTGCCAGGCGGCGGCCAGATCGGCCGGCGTGGCCACGCGCGCCTGGCCCTTGCCGTCGTAGCCCAGGCGCGCGGTCTTCAGGATGCCGGGCAGCAGGGCGGCGGGCACGGCGGCCAGCTCGGCCTCGGTGGCGATGAGGGCGCTGGCCGCCGGGGCCACACCGCTGGCGGCGGCGCAGCGCGCGAAGTGCGCCTTCTCGGCGCCCCGGTCCTGGGCGATGGCCACCGCGTCGGCGGCGGGTGACACCGGCCGCGTGGCTGACAGGCGCGCCAGGCTGTCGGCGGGCACGTTCTCGAACTCGGTGGTGACGGCGTGGGCGCAGGCCGCCAGCCGGTCGAGCGCGTCGCCATCGCGGTAATCGGCGCGGATGAAGTGCTGGCTCACGCGCTCGGCCGGACTGGCGGCATCGGGGTCAAGCACCGCCGTCTCGTAGCCCAGCGCCTGCGCCGCGTGCACGAACATGCGCCCCAGCTGGCCACCGCCCAGCACGCCCAGCGTGGCGGGGCGACCGTCGATCAGGGAGCCGGGGAGCAGGGGCAGGTGGGTGGGCATGGGTTTTGGCAGCTGAATACCGGACGCGAAGGACGCGAAAGTGCGCGAAAGGCGCAAAACAAACCAAACAAATTTTCTGAATTCTTTCGCGTTCTTCGCGGTTTTTTCGCGCCCTTCGCGTCCGGCTGTTCCAAGCGGTTCAACCCGCCGGCGGCAGCGTCATGGCGCGGGCGGCGGCGGTTTGTTCGGCGCGGAAGGCGTGCAGCCGCTCGCGCAGCACCGCATCCTCGCCCGCCAGCAGGGCCACCGCGAACAGCGCCGCATTGGCCGCGCCCGCCGCGCCGATGGCAAAGGTGGCCACCGGCACGCCCTTGGGCATCTGCACGATGGAGTGCAGCGAATCCACGCCCTGCAGGTGGCGGCTGGCCACCGGCACGCCCAGCACCGGCACCACGGTCTTGGCCGCCAGCATGCCGGGCAGGTGCGCGGCGCCGCCGGCACCGGCGATGATGGCGCGCAGGCCGCGCGCCTGCGCGCCTTCGGCGTAGGCGAACATGTCGTCCGGCATGCGGTGGGCCGACACCACACGTGCCTCGTGCGGCACGCCGAACTGCGCAAGGATTTGCACGGCGTGCTGCAGGGTGTCCCAGTCGCTGCTGGAGCCCATCACCACACCCACGAGAGGAGTTGTCATCACGCTATTGGCACAATGGCTGGTAATCCCCGATTTTGCCCGCAGATACCCCACATGATCGACGTCACCGTTCAAAACTTCGAAGCCGAGGTCATCGCCGCCTCGATGCATACCCCCGTGCTGGTGGACTTCTGGGCGCCCTGGTGCGGCCCCTGCAAGACGCTGGGCCCGATCCTGGAGCAGCTGGAGGTGGAATGCGCCGGCCGCTTCAAGCTGGTCAAGATCGACTCCGACCAGCAGCAAGAGCTGGCCAGCGCCTTCGGCATCCGCTCGATCCCGACCTGCATCCTGCTAAAGAACGGCCAGCCGGTGGACGGCTTCATGGGCGCGCTGCCGGCCGGACAGGTGCGCCAGTTCCTGGACAAGCACGTGCCCAGCGAGGGTGCGCTGGCCGCCGAGGCCGAGCTGGACGAGGCCGAGGCCCTGCTGGAAGCCGGCGACGCCCAGGCCGCGCTGGCCAAGCTGGCCGACGCGCTGGCGCAGGACCCGGCCAACGACGACGCCCGCGCCGACTACGCGCGTCTGCTGATCGCCACCGGCGCCCTGGAAGAAGCCGCCGCCACGCTGGAAGAGCCGCTGGCGCGCGAGCCGCGCCCGCTGCGCTTCGACGCGCTGCGCCGCTGGCTGGACGCCATTGAATTTGTGCACAAGGATGAACGCGGCAACTGGCCGCTCGAGCAGTTCGACGCCAAGATCGCCGAGAACAAGCGCGACTTCGACACCCGCTTTGCCAAGGCACAGGCGCTGATGGCCGAGGGCCAGTGGACCGCCAGCATGGACGAGCTGCTGGAGATCATCATGCGCGACAAGAAGTGGAACGACGAGGCCGCGCGCAAGACCTGCGTCGCCATCCTGGAGTTGCTGACCCCGCCACCCGCCAAGGCCGGTGCCCAGGCCGACGGCAAGAGCGCCGGCGGCATCGAGCTGACCGGCAAGGCCGCCCAGCAGCAGGACCCGCAGGCCGAGCTGCTGTCGAACTATCGGCGCAAGCTGAGCATGGCGCTGAACTGAGGACGCATGACGGCGCTGGCGCGCCATGACCTCGCTGCGCTCGATGACTTCGCCGCTGCCGCGGCTTCAATGACAAATGACTTGACCGTCGTTCGCTCACGGGTCATTCGTCATTTGTCACAGGCCGGCGCAGCCGCCGTCATCGAGCGCAGCGAGGTCATGGGCCAGGGCGATGTATTCGGCCACCGGCACTTCCTCAGCACGCCGCTGCACGTCAAAGTCGCCGGCAAAGCCCCGCGCGTCGAGCCATTTGCCCAGCGAGTGGCGCAGCAGTTTGCGGCGTTGGCTGAAGGCGACGCGGACCAACTCGGAGAGCAGGTCGGCATCGACGGGGGCGAAGTCGCTGCGCGGCAGCATGCGCACCACCGCGCTGTCGACGCGCGGCGGCGGGTCGAACGCGGTGGGCGGCACGAACAGCACGTTCTCCATCGCGTAGCGCCATTGCAGCATCACCGACAGGCGGCCGTAGTCGGCCGTCGATGGCGCCGCCACCATGCGGTCGATCACCTCTTTTTGCAGCATGAAGTGCTGGTCTTCGACGACGCCGGCGAAGGGCAGCAGGTGGAACAGGATCGGGCTGGAGATGTTGTAGGGGAGGTTGCCACAGACTCTTATTTTCGTAGCTGCTCGCGCTTGCGCCATCTGCCCAAAATCGACTTTCAGCACATCGGATTCGATCACGTCGAGTTGTGGGTGGGCACGCAGGCGCGCGGCCAGGTCGCGGTCCAGCTCAATCACCGTCAGGCGTCCTAGCCGCTCGACCAGCGGCTGCGTCAGCGCTGCCAGCCCCGGCCCGATCTCCACCATCGCCTGGCCCGGGCGCGGATCAATGGCGCGCACGATGGCGTCGATGATGGCCGGATCGGCCAGAAAGTGCTGGCCGAACCGTTTGCGGGGGATGTGCTTCATGCCGTTGGGCGTTGGGCGTTGGGCGTTGGGCGTTGAGCGTTGAGCGTTGAGCGTTGAGCGTTGAGCGTTGAGCGTTGAGCGTTGAGCGTTGAGCGTTGAGCGTTGAGCGTTGAGCGTTGAGCGTTGAGCGTTGAGCGTTGAGCGTTGAGCGTTGACAGATGG
>Ga0209794_1000386_pt1 | contig 74276 bp, 67 predicted proteins | sample EBPBio232013_DNA_FD_185869 | JGI IMG/M metagenome (GOLD analysis project Ga0209794, IMG submission 185869) | Wastewater treatment Type I Accumulibacter community from EBPR Bioreactor in Madison, WI, USA - Reactor 1_5/23/2013_ DNA (SPAdes)... | ecosystem: Engineered > Bioreactor > EBPR >...
GAGTGTTTTGGCAAGATTTAAAATCCCCACTTTGTTACGAATTACTTTCTCTTGAGTTGTCATTTTCTTAATCTGTTTAATCGTTGCAAATTTAATTAATTTGTCAGATTAAGTCTTGACTATTACATTTAATGGTACGTACTTGCCGTTCAATATCGCCTTTGATGAGTTTTTTGCGTTCGAGTTTGAAGTCAGGCAACGTATTCGAGAACACGTATTCGGTTAATTTAGGCATCCAAGCGGTTTCGCCTTCGTTGGTCAACGCCATTTGGTAAGTTTTACGACCCACAAACACCGCATCAATCCGTTTAAAAAATTCATTCAGTCCATAGTCTTGGTCCGTAAAGCACCAATCGTACTCTCCGTTGGGGCCTTCGATATACCCATCCAAACTCATGGCAAGACCTAAAATAACTTTCCTCATATCGTTAGGGTTTTTACTGCTTTACTGAGTGGTTTTTTCCACTCGTTTCTTTGTTTTCATTGCTACTATATTTTCATATGAAGTATTCACACCTTCCACAAAAGCGGTCAGTCTTACTTTATCCAAACTCACGTGTGTCCATCCAAGCTGTCCCCATTTATTAGGCACGGGATAAAAGGCATCGTCTTCGCAAAAAATTGTTTGCTGTTCAGGAGTAAACTTCAACGTCACCCATTTGTTTTCGATATTGAAAGTCGCAAAAATCTTCCCTTTGATTTTATACGCAGGTTTGTCAAAGTGCGCTTCTTCTTTTGCATTTGGCATGTTGACCAATACCTCATGTGCTTTTTCTAAATCTATCATTTTATCAACTTACTTCACTTCCCGAAAGTTAATTTTTCCGCTCCCATCTTTCGGGAAGTTTACTTTCACGGTTTATTAACTTCCCGAAAGTTCGTGGTCGCGAAAATAACGCAGGGTTTGCCCATAATCCAAACCCATCGCCATTCCTCTCACGGCCATCGTAATCCGTTTTGTTTTTGTCTCAATGGTTTTTGCCGATTCTATCCACTTTGTGTAATAGTTTTGGTGACCAAGCGGCAATTTGTTAAAATACGCCAACGCCTTGGGCTCATCTTCCAAACAAGCCAGTAAATCAGCCGATTGAGGCAATTCATCCGTATCAATCTCCAGTTGCACGCTCACTACTGCCCCTTCTTTTTTACGCAAGCCACGACGCATTTCTGCGTTGATTGGAATAATAAACCCTCCATCGCCCATTGGTAGCATGGCTACGAGTTTGATGACAAAATCGTCCAGCTTTCCCTTCACTCGGTACGATGCTTTTACGTTTGGGTTTAACTCATGGGCTATTTCGGGCAAAATTTCTATATACGTCCAGCCCGTTTTTTCTCCTTTTTTGTCAAACTTGCGTAGTTCTGCGGTAAATGCAATCATTATTTTTCGTATTTCAAAACTTGCCAAGTCTGAGATGACACAACAAATTTAGTATCCTCTACTGACAACCCTATGTCAGTATTGTGAATCAACTTTCAAAAATATATAAAAATTTTTTGTCACTTGTGTCCAGTTTCCATCTGACCATTCGTCATTCGTACAAATTCAATTATTTCGTATCACTAAAACACATTTACGACCATGAACAAGTACATGTTTTCATTCTGGAACGCTATCCCTGCGGAAGATGCTTTTGCCAACCTTTCTCCTGAAGACATCCAAGCCGAAATCCAAAAGTGGAACAATTGGATTGGGGGCATTGCGGCCCAAGGTAAGTTGATTGCTACGGAAGCGCTTTATCCAACGGGCAAAACGGTTTCGGGCTCAAGCCACGTCATTACCGACGGGCCATTTACAGAAGGCAAAGAAATCATTGGGGGCTTTATGCTCCTTACGGCCGACAGCATCGACGAGGCCGTCGAGTTGTCGAAAGGCTGCCCTATTTATGAATCGGAAGGGCGCGTAGAAATTCGTCAAATCCAAAGCTTTGAGTAATTTCTGAATGACAGAGGTTCACCAACTGGCGGAGCATCTTTTTCGGCACGAGTCGGGAAAGATGCTCGCCGTCCTGACTCGTTTGTTTGGTTTTCCCAATTACGACACCGCCCGCGATGTCGTGCAAGATACCCTATTGGCAGCCATGCAACACTGGAAAGTTCACGGCATTCCCGACAACCCAACGGGCTGGTTGTACGCAACGGCCAAAAACAAGGTGCTTGACCGCCTTCGTCGCGAACGCCTGCACGACGAACTCAGTGTGCATTTATCTCATCAACTTCAATCGGAACAAGCCATGCAACAGCACATCGACCAGCTTTTTTTGGAACACGAAATCGAAGACAGTCAGCTTCGAATGATGTTTGCGTGCTGCCATCCCAGCTTACCTCCTGAAGCTCAAATTACGCTCATTTTAAGGACTTTGTGTGGACTGAGCATTCCCGAAATCGCCAAAGCTTTTTTGTCGAACGACGAAGCCATCAACAAACGGCTTTATCGGGTCAAAGACAAAATCCGTAGTACACCCATTGACTTGGAAGTACCTACTGGAAACGAGCTTTTACCGCGTTTGGACGCTATTTTAAAGGCCATTTACTTGCTTTTCAACGAAGGTTATACTTCTCAATCACCCGACCTGCTCATCCGAAAAGACCTGTGCGAAGAAGCACTGCGTTTGGGGACGTTGTTGTACCAACATCGTTACACGGCTTTACCCAAAACAGCAGCTTTGTTGTCACTGATGTATTTTCAAGCCTCTCGCTTTGAGGCGCGCCAAGATGAAGAAGGAAATATTGTACTACTGGCGCACCAAAACCGCCAAAAATGGCATCCCCAGCTTATTCAACAGGGCATCTATTACCTTGATGAAGCCTCTCGCGGCGACGAAATCAGTTCGTATCACTTAGAAGCGGCCATTGCCAGCTACCACGCGCGCGCCGAGACGTTTGAAAAAACCAATTGGCAGGCAATTACGTATTTGTATCGGTTGCTGGAACAAATCAATCCTAGCAGTATGGTGCAGTTTAACAAAGCCATCGCCATTGGTTTTGCCGATGGCCCACAGCGCGGTATTGATGCCTTATTACCCCTGACAAGTTTGGCCAAAAACCAGTACTACCAAGTAGCCTTGGGGGATTTTTACGCCCAACTTTCCCAAAAATCCACCGCCAAAGCCCATTTCGAAGCCGCTATCCAACTCACGACTTCGAAAGCTGAATGGCAGTTGATTTGGAAAAAGATAGAAGCGCTGTGAGTCGCTGCAAGGGAGGTTGCTCACAACCTCCCTCATACGCGTCGTCGGGGTATGAGTACCCCGACGCACGGACGCACATTAGTAGTCCACAGGCTCTAAGAAGCCCATTTTCCCCGATTGGTAATCTTGCAACGTCTGCCTGATTTCGGCTTCAGTGTTCATCACAAACGGGCCATAACTCACAATCGGTTCGTTGATGGGTTCGCCTCCTAAAATCAACAAACGCGTTTCGTCGCCCTGTGCCGTGACCGTTACCCACTCCCCTTTTTGACTCAATTTGGCAATGTTCTTCGCAAGAAGTTGCTTTTCCTTATTGAAACTCGCACTTCCCCGCGCTACGTGTATGGCCACGTTGAAGCCTTCTGGTAATTGAAGCTCAAATTCGCTGTTTCCTTTCACAATTACCTCCACCAGAAGAACGGGCGAGTAGGTCAGTGCGGGGCCTTTTACCCCCGCTATTTCCCCCGAGATGACCCGAAGCTGTACCTGTTCGTTTAAATGTACCGTCGGGATTTGTGCCGAAGTGAGTTCTTGATAACGCGGCTTTTCCATTTTATGGGCGCGCGGCAGATTGACCCACAACTGCACGAAATCAAGCACACCTCCTTGACGCGAGAAATTAATTTCGTGCTTTTCTTCGTGGACCAACCCCGAAGCCGCCGACATCCACTGCACGTCGCCCGCAAAAATCACGCCTTTGTTTCCTGCTGAATCGCGGTGCTGCAATGCCCCGTCAAACACCACCGTTACGGTTTCAATGCCACGGTGGGGATGTTCGTCCACTCCTTTCGGTACGGGTGACGGTTTCACCTGCATCGGCCCGTGGTGGTCAAGCATCAAAAACGGGCTAAAATCGCTGAAACGCTGCGAAGGAATCATGCTTTGTCCCACAAAACCATCGCCCACTTGCTGCGGACGGCCTACCCACGTATAGTCGATACTTTTGAATGCTTTCATTTTTTTAGATTTAAAATTTGATTGATGTGGTCAATTTCGTCCTGAAAAATACTATGCGGAGCATTCGGGTAGATTTTTTCCACCACCGTCGCACCTAATGTTCTCAACACCTCACTACTCGCTTGCACACGGTCTTTAGGTACGTGGGCATCCACGTCCGAACAGCCCAAAAAGATGGGCGTTCCCGCAAAATTACCCGTATATCGCTCTGTTTTTACACTGTCACCAATAACGCCACCGCTCAAAATAAACACGCCTCCCAACGGTTGAGCGTTGCGTGCCACAAACTCGGACGTCAAACAAGCTCCCTGCGAAAATCCTAGAAAATACACATTTTCGGATGGTATTCCCGCTGCTTTTACCGTATCAAGCAGTTCTTTCAAGACAGTTAATCCTGAAGACAGCCCAGGTTCATTTTGGACTTCGGGCGCCAAAAAGCTGTACGGATACCACGTATTGCCCGTGGCTTGGGGCGCTGCCAGTGCAAAACCATCGACCGCCAATTCGGCGGCAAGGCTTAAAATACTTTGAGCACTTGCCCCCCGACCGTGGGTCATAATGAGTACGCGTTTGGCTTGGTCAAGTGGTACACCCGCCCAAACCGTATTTTTTATATTGTGCATATTGTTTATCATTAGGGTGAGGTTACTCAATCCCGTATTTTTTATAAACCGCTTCGAGAGAAATAGGTTGCAACAACTGCTCAATTTTCTCACGGTTACGTTCTTGCCAAGGGGGCAATTTCAAGGCTTGGCCCAATTTAGCTTTTTCTTCGTCCAACAAAAAGCCTGGAGGCGTCGTCGCTACTTCAAACAATACCCCACCAGGTTCGCGGAAGTAAATCGAATGAAAGTACTGACGGTCAAGCACATTGGTAGGCATAAAACCTGCCGACATCACAGCCTCTCTCACTTCCAACTGCGAAGCGTCGGTTGGGGTATCGAACGCAATGTGGTGAACGGTGCCTGCCCCGCCAAGTCCCCAGCGATTGTTGCTATCCCAAACGATGTCCACATACTGACCTGCGCCTACGTTCCCTTTGGCCGCGTAACGACGTCTTGGGCCAGATTCCGCAATAAACTCGTAATTGAGCGAGTTGGCTAACAAAGCCTCGGTGCGTTCGTAACTCGTTTCCCAAAGTTCTACGCCCCAAAATCCACGAATCGAATACTCAAGCGGAATGTGACCATAGGTAAATCCTGGACGAAAATCTGTATCGTTGGCAATCAACTCCAAACCTAAACCATCGGGGTCTTCAAAATACACCACCACTTCGTTGAAGCGTTGTTGAGGTGCTTTATAAAGAATGCCATATTGGTCAAAGCGTTTCAACCAATAATCGAGGGCAGCAGTCGGAATTGAAAACGCGGTGGTAGCGGCTTGGCCTTTTCCGTGGCGGCCTTTCTGCGACCCCGCTCCGAACGGGAAGAAGGTCAAAATGCTACCTGCGTTGCCCGTTTCGTCACCGTAGTAAAAGTGATACACGTCGGGCGCGTCAAAATTGACCGTTTTTTTCACTAAACGTAATCCCAAAAGCCCTACGTAAAAATCAACGTTTTGTTGAGGGTCAGCGGCAATGGCTGTCACGTGGTGTATTCCTTTTATTAATTGTGTCGTTTCCATGTTCTTGTTTGTTTATTGTTACTGGGGTTGTTTTTGATGCTACAAAGGTCATGCAAAACCCCTCGCCGTTCAATGGCGAAACACAGGAATACGTTGTCAAAATCAAGGAAGCCATTTTTTTCTCAAAATTTTTCCCGCTGCTTGCGTTTATTCTGATAACTTATTTTATTTACGTAATTAATTACGTAAATATTTAAACACAAAAGTCGCATGGATTTTTATCGTACTTTAGGCTACGTAGCACTCGGTAGCTACATGCGCCGCCTCGGAGAAGTGAGCCTACAAGCATCGGCCCAAGTGTATCAGATGTACGGCATGGAAATGGAAGTTAAATGGTTTCCCGTTTTTTTGTCAGTCGCGCAAAACGAGGCCGAAACGGTTTCTAAAATCGCCGAATACATCGGTCAGTCGCACGTGGGAGTAAGTTTGATGGTCAAAGAAATGACCAAAGCAGGCTTGTTTGAAACCCAAAAAGGCCCGACCGATAAGCGCGAAACGCTCGTACGGCTCACCGAAAAGGGACAAGAAATGAACCTTCGTATGAACGAACTGCTGGAAGATTTACAAGATACGATGAATGAGGTGCGAAACGAATGCGAAACTGACGTACTGCGGGCGTTGATGGAATACGAGCAAGTGATTCTGAAAAAATCGCTTCCCGAGCGCATCAAGTCGCGGTTAAAACAACGGGAACGCAACAAAGTCACCATTGTCTCCTTTGACCCTGCCAATGCTACGCACCGCGAAGCGTTTAAACGCATTAATTACGAATGGATTGAGCGTTTTTTCAAAGTAGAACCGCTCGACATGGAGTCGCTCGAACATCCAGACAAATTTTACATCCAAAAAGGTGGTATCGTGCTGTTGGCCGAATACCAAGGGCAAATTGTGGGAACCTCAGCCCTCAAACCCATGACCGACGACTGCATGGAGCTCTCAAAAATGGGCGTGGACACCAATGCCAAAGGATTGGGTATTGGCGAATTACTGGGACAGTCTATCATTGACGAAGCTCGCCGCATGGGCTTGAAGCGTTTATACTTGGAAACCAATTCGCGCCTGCTTCCCGCCCTCAATCTGTATCAAAAATTAGGATTCAAAACCGTCAAAGACTTCAGTTCGCCCTACTCCCGCGCCGACGTTGCAATGGAATTGTGGCTGGGGTAAGATTTTTGCGTTTGGCACTTTTGTACTTAATCAATACAAGATTCTCGTACAAGCTCCATGAACCGTAAGACCTTTATCAAGCAACTTTCCGTGGTGGGATGCGTCGCCCCTTTTTTACAAAATTCGCCTTTGTTGAAGCACGATGCAGAAGGCGATTTTTACAAAAAAATTGTGGAAGCCAATACCAAAGAAATAGCCCGACTAGCGCTTGTTTTAAACCAACCCATCAAGCAACTTCGGCGGAGTTTAGGGTTTGACTTGGCCAATTTATCGGCGGGGTACGTCGAGCCTACTTCACGTTATTTTCGTCAATCAGAAGTACTGGGGATGATGGAAAAAATCATGTCCTTTTTGGAGAAAGAGCAAAAAGCCGACGGCACACTCGACTTCGGGAATCTTTCGTCGCCGCCCGATACCGCTTTTATCATTGACCCACTTTGTGCGGCGGCCCGTATTATCAAAAATGAACCCTCGCTCGAGTCGATTTTTGGACGCCTGCAAGCGTTTATTCAAAAAGCGTGTACTCAATTGGTCGTCGGGGGAGTTCATACCCCCAACCACCGCTGGGTAGTAAGTGCCGCCCTCGCCAAAGCCAACAGTTTGTTTCCCAACCCTGCGTATGTCAATCGGATGAACGAATGGCTTTCGGAAGTGGTGTTTCAGGACAAAGATGGGGTTTATCTTGAACGAAGCGTTACGTACGCGGAGGTAGTCAACCGCTCGCTGATTTTTATGGCGCACTACGGCGGCAAAACCGAACTACTCGAAAAAGTGAAGAAAAACCTCACTTGGCTTTATTACTGCATGGAACCCAACGGCGACATGGTAACGGTGCAGTCGCGCCGCCAAGATGCTTTTATGCTACGCCTCATCACCGAGTTTTATGTACACTATCGGTACATGGCGATTCAGCAAAACGACCCGCTTTTTGGCGCTATGGTACAGTTTATTGAGACAATGCCCAATTTTCAAGAAACGGTGGAGAAAGATTTGCTCTACTATGTGCTTGAAAATCCGCTGTTGAAGAAAACCCCTACCAGCGGCGCTTTACCTTTGGTTTACGAGAAAAAATTTGACGAAATTTCCCTTATACGCAAACGAAAAAACAACGAAAGCCTTTACCTTTTTGCGGGTGCCGATTGGCCGATTCAAGTGGCTTCGGGACGCTCGACCAACCCCAACTTTTTTGCGTATCGCAAAGGCCAAGCCATCCTAAAACACGTTCGGCTTTCCACGTCTTTTTTTAGTACAGGCTATTTTCGGGGAAAAGGAATTGAAAAAACGGCGAAAGGGTACCGAATTGGGCAAACGATTGAGGCTCCTTATTACCAGCCTTTGCCCGATAAATACAAAAAAACCGACGGCGATTATCAGTTATCCCAAAGTACCGATGGTCGTTTTTGGAACAAAATGGACTTTGAACACCGCCCCGTTAGCAACGTCCAAACCTTACAAACGGAAATTGTTTACGAAGAAAAAGACCAAAAACAACTCCTCCACTTGACCGTAAACGGGCCAGAAGGCGTGCGGGTAGTGGTGGAACTGTGTTTTCACGAACAAGGAGAATTAGCCCATTGCATTCCTTCATCTGCCAACCCTACCGACCATTTTTTACCCGAAGGTTATGGCCAATTTAAAGCTGGCAATGACACCATCACGTTTGGCCCTGGCTTCAAAAAACACGAATCTATCCGAGGCTTAGAGGGCGAGCTGTACAGTACCCATTTTGGAACACTCCGCACCAATGGACGCTATGTATTCCTAACGGCCATTTGTCCGTTTCAACACACACTAGAAATTTACTGATAAAAAAAGAGGCTGCTTTCGTTGGAAAGCAGCCCTCAAATACCTGTATTAGAACTTCAAAGTACTTGGCAAATATTTGGCTACCAAGTCTTCGTAGTAGGGTTTCAACTCTTGTACGTTTGGCGGATAAGGCACTTTTGAGTACAAATCGTACGGATTAAATTTGTTGACCCACTCAAACATTTTGTGGTCGTGCTTACTCATCAAGTGGTCGTAAGCGCCTTCGCGGTGCTGCGAGTAAAATGAGTGATAACGGAGCATGTACAATCCTTCTTCAGGAATGTAGTTTTTCATGATTTGGTAGATATACTCATCATGTCCCCAGCTCAGTTTTACGTTGTCCAAACCGCAGTTTGGCTCATAAATACCATATTTTGTATTAAAACGTGCGTCTGTGCTATCGGGATTCAAATCAAAAAACTCAGGATAAACGATGCGATCCGAGTGTTTGCAACCCACAGGGAAGGTATCACCAACCACCGCCCATTGTGGCTCACCAAAAAGGCAAAGAACTTTACCCAAATCGTGCAAAAAGCCCGTCAAAACAAACCAATCAGGATGGCCATCTTGGCGAATTGCTTCTGACGTTTGGAGCAAGTGTTGAAGCTGATCCAAATCAGTATCTGGGTCCGAGTCGTCCACCAAGGTGTTCAAAAACGCAACGGCATCCCAAATGGACATTTCGCGTTTGTTGAACGCCAAAAATTCGCGCTCTTTTTCTACCACAAAATCGTAAGTTTGATAGGTGTGGTTCAAACGATAGAACTCTCTAACGGTATTTACCCGTTCAGAATCCTCATAGTTGCGATAATCATCCTTGGCTTTTGTGCCAGGTTCTGGGTAGCGTTCGAGTACGTCGTCTTCCCAATCTTCCAGGCTTTGAAGCGGTGTTGGATTTACATTTTCCATTTTTATGTTGTTAAGAATATTTGATGCACACTACACCCCGATGGGTTCTTTCCATTGCAAGTATAAAATATAATTTTTCTACAAAATAATGGCACTGAATTATTTTTCAATGCAAACGTTTGTAATTATTTAAAATAAATGTGCGACTTGCCCAAGACCGTGCTACGCCCCTTGAATAACGGGTAAAACGGCCTCAATCGCTGCACGGTTTGCTTCTTTGTCGTCGGGCAGCATGAGGTGCGTGCCTAGTTCTTCTTCCGACTCATCCACCGCAAATCCTGGCGGAATGGTGGCCACCTCAAACAGCTGATGCGAAGGCACGCGGAAGTAAATCGAACGGAAATATTTGCGGTCGCGCACTTCGGTTACTTGCATTCCCAATTCCTCCACCAACCGATGACGCAAAGCCAGTAACGCTTCAAACGTTTCGACTTTCCAAGCCACGTGGTGAACTGTGCCCAAGCCGTTTTTGCCGCGTGGTGCATCCGCCGCTGCCCGAACAATCTCAAGACAACTCCCCGCTCCTCCTTCGTTGACTTTCAAGCGAATACGCTCACCTTCCTGCCCGATTTCGGCCATGTTCATTTCGGAAGTCAAAAACGTGCGAAGTACGTCCCAATCGCTCGCTGCCACCCATAACGTCACGTGGTGAATCCCTCGAATCCCTACTTCTGCCGAAACTTCTTTCGTCACGTAGGGCGCACGGGTGTCAGTGTCATCCGCAATCAATTCCAACTGCAAGCCCGACGGGTCACGAAACCAACGAACTTCCTGTCCAAACCGCTGTGAAGGCGTTACGACAAAGCCATTTTCGGTTAACCGTTCCGACCAAAATGCCAATGCTGTACTTGGCACCGAAAAAGCGGTGGCAATAATCATCCCTGTTCCTTCTTCACCCGCCCGCACGCCTTGGCCTTTGTACGGAAAAGTGGTAAAAACGGTACCGGGCGTACCTACTTGGTCGGCGTAGTAAAAGTGATACACCGAATTATTATCAAAATTGACGGTCTTTTTGACCAAACGAAGTCCAAGGATTTTGGTATAAAAATCATAGTCTTCCTGCGCATCGTTTACGGTAGCCGTGACGTGGTGAAGTCCTTTGAGTAATTCTTGCGTTTTCATAAGAGATTGGGGCAAAACCTCCCGAAAGCTTCAGGATTTTTGGGAGGTTGATTTGTTCTAAAATTTCGGGCAAAACCTCCCGAAAGTTTCAGGATTTCGGGAGATTGGTTTGTTCTAAAATTTCGGGTAAAACCTCCCGAAAGTTCAAAACTTTCGGGAGATTAGTTTGTTCTAAAATTTTGAGATATTAGTTCTAAACTCAGTAAAGGCCACATTTTCAGCTTTTTTAAAAACCTTGCTAAAATGAGCAACATCTTCGTACCCAAGCCGATATGCTATCTCTTTGGCACTTAATTCGGAATAACGCGCCAAGCGCTTTGCTTCTAATACCAAACGATTTTGGATAAAGTCCTTGGCCGACGTCCCCGTTTCAGCTTTGATAACGTCGTTGAGGTGGTTGGCCGTTAGCAGTTGTCGGTCGGCATAATCACCCACTTTGTGAAACTGCTTAAAAAACTGCTCCACATCGTTTTTAAACTGCTTCACAATTTCCGATTTACGCTTGTCGAGGGGTTTATTGGGCAAATAGTTGGCCGCTTTGAACCGTTTGCACTGCACTAAAAACAGTTTTAACCACGCTCCCACGGCCTCCCATTTTTGCAGATTTGACTCCGCCACTTCGTTGGCAATGGCCGACAGAAACGGTTGAAGTTGGCGCATTTCGGCAGTTGTCAGTTCGATGGGACGCGATTCGTCGCAGTTGAAAAACAAATCCATGTCGTACAACTGCGCGGGAGCAATGCTATAATTTTGAAGAAAATCGGGACGAAACAACACCACGTGACCGCGCGGCGCGGGTTGCGTCAGGGTCACGTGGTGAATTTGCTCAGGCGACACAAAATAAACGGTGTTGGGCCGTAGCGGATAATTCGTAAAATCAATTTGGTGCGTTCCTTCGGCTTCTTCTACCACCAATACCGTAAAATAATCGTGGCGGTGGGGCAAATCTGGCGTTTGGTTGCGCCGTTCTTCGACCTCCTGCATCGTCCGATACACAAACGGAACCGAAAGGTGCGCTTGCCGAATGTGAACGGGTTCTTTCTCAGACATCATCCGAATCATACACGATGACCTTTTCCCACAAATGCGCGCAGTTTTCCACAAATTTGTGGTGAACAGGGTGGTCTTGATAAACGTCTTGCGCTTCTTTGGTATCAAAAAGCATCAACCACGACACCGAATACGAACGGTCGATAACCCCACGGTGCGTGTCGGCAACTTTGCCAATATGGGCTAATTTTACGCCTTCAATCGACGTCAAGGTTTGCAAACCTGCCACAAGCGCCTCGCGGTCAGCGGCACTATCAGGGTTATTTAAGAAAAAGAATACGTGATGAACAAACATGCGTTTGGGAGTTATTAGTTGGGTTATTACACAATTGGCAATAGAAGGCTAAAAATACATTTTTTTACCTTTTTTCTATAAAGTTCGACGTAACGAAGCCGTCGGAATGTCAAGTTGTTCGCGGTATTTGGCCACGGTTCGGCGGGCCACGGGATACCCTTTTTCGGCTAACAATTCGGCCAGTTGAAAATCGTTTAGTGGGCTTTGTTTGTCTTCTTGTGCTACCAACTCCGCCAAAGCCAATTGAATCTGCCGATTCGATACTTCCTCGCCCGAATCGGTTTTAACACCCTCCGTAAACAAATCTTTGAGGTGAATGACACCAAAAGGCGTTTGGGCGTATTTACCGCTGGTCACCCTCGAAATCGTCGATACATCCATCTGAATCCGTTCGGCCACGTCGCGAAGCACCATCGGTTTAAGCATCCGTACATCTCCCGTTCGGAAATAGTCTTCCTGCAATTTCACAATCGTTCGCATCGACTTCAACATCGTATTTTGACGCTGCTGTATCGCATCAATGAGCCAGTTGGCGGCGTTTATTTTGGAATTGACGTACGTATTGGCCGCCCTTGATTTCCCCAAGTCATGGGTATATGATTTGTTGATTTTCAACGGCGGAATGCGTCGATTGTTCAGTTCTACTTCAATCAAATCCCCATCGACAATCACCACATAATCGGGCACAATGTTGTCTTTGACGCCCAAAACCTCCGCTTGGTTGTTGGTCGTTACGGGTTGCGGATTTAGGGTAGCAATCAGCCCCAGAACTTCTTTTAGTTGGTTGGCATTGATTCCGAGCCCCTTCATGAGCTTTTCGTAGCTCCGTCCCGCCAAGTCATCAAAGTGTTTCTTGACCAATTCGCGCGCCAAGATGGCATCTGGTTCTTGCCGACGCTCCAACTGCAACAACAAACAATCTTGTAGGTTTTTGGCACCTAACCCCGCAGGCTCCATGTGGCGTAGCAGGTCTATCAACTCCACCATTTCGGCGACTTCCACGTAAATTCCGCTCGTAAACGAAACATCATCTGCCAGCGCCTCTGCGGTATAAGTCAAGTATCCTTCGTCGGTCAGGGAATCTACCAAAAAATCGGATAAAATCTGTTGCCGCTCCGTCAGCAAGAGCAAGTGAAACTGTTCCTTTAACTCTTGTCGCCAAGAAACATTTTCAACTATCGCAGGAGTATAAGTGGTATCGTCGTCGGAATAATTATTGACCCGTGTTTTGTAATCAGGCACATCATCGTCTCTAAACTCATCCCAGTCCATGTAATCTTGGGTACGGTCATCGCCACGGTCACTGACACCACCCTCGGCGGCATTGTCCCAATCGTCGTCTGCCGAGTCTTCATTCCCTTCATCTAAAAAAGGATTTTCCTCCAGCTCGTTTTTGATATGTTGCTCCAACTCAAGGGTATTGAGTTGCAAAAAATTGAGCAACTGTATCTGCGCTGGGGATATTTTGAGCGATTGTTTCTGTGTCTGAACTAAATTTAACATAGCTGGCTGTTGGTGACCAAAACATTCTTATACATTATGGTAACGTAAAAGCAACGTATTGATTACCTTTTTTTGTTCCAAGTTTCGTTCCTCCACAGGCCATCACAATGTACTGTTTGCCATTGACCTGATAGGTTGCAGGCGTTGCAAAAGCCGCCGCAGGGAGTTTGGTTTCCCAGAGCAATTTACCTGTTTTTTTGTCAAATGCCCTAAACATTCCATCTTTCGTGGCGGCAATAAACAGCAGCCCACTGGCGGTAATCACGGGGCCGCCGTAGTTTTCTACCCCCGTATTTTTTATCCCTTTTTCGAGCAATAAAGGTTCATATCCAAAAGGAATTTTCCAACGGTATTCCCCAGTATTGAGGTCAATCGCATTGAGCGTTCCCCAAGGCGGCGTGATGGCAGGGAGCCCTTTGCTGTCCAAAAACTTATTGTAACCAGTGCTTGTGTAAGGCAAGTACGGCATTTTGGAGTTACCTCCACCGCTGGCTTCTTTTTTCTCTTCACCAAACAAAAATGCCACCAATGCCTGCTTATCGGCCGCGCTGAGGGTCGTAAAGCCTGGCATCATGCCTTTGCCCGACGTGATGATGTTGGATACAAAGGCTTTGTCGCGTTTGGTTGAAATATCCACCAACGACGGATAACCGCTCTTGGCATTTCCTTTTCGCTCTGGCCCGTGGCAAGAGGTACAAAGCGTGGCATAGGTACGTTCGCCCAGTGGCAAATGCGCCAACGCGTCTTGTTTGGGGGTATCTTTCATGGTCAAAATCCACGCCATTTCGTTGCTGTTGACGTACATGACGCCCTCAGGATCCACGGCGGCACCTCCCCATTCGGCACCGCCATCAAAGCCAGGAAAAATCACTGTTCCTTCTTTTGAGGGCGCGGCAAAGAGCGCATTCTTGTATTTTTTCACGTTTGCAATTAGCTCTTCGCGGTTTTCGGCATAAGGACTGATTTCTTTTTCCGTCACCGTAGGCGACTGACGCGCAAATGGTGCAGGTTTGGTCGGGACAGGCTGGGTTGGCCACGTTTGTTCACCCACCAAATTCGATTTGTGCGCAGGTACTTCTTTTATCGGGAAAAGCGGCTTTCCCGTTACGCGGTCAAACACAAACACATATCCTTGCTTCGTCACTTGGGCTACGGCGTCGATGTTTTTGCCATTCTGCTTCACCGTTACCAAATTGGGCGGAGCAGGCAAATCACGGTCCCAGACGTCGTGGTGCATGGTTTGAAAATGCCACAACCGCTTACCTGTACGCGCATCTAAAGCGAGTAAGCAGTTAGAAAACAAGTTTTTACCTTTGCGATTTCCTGCGTAAAAGTCGTAGGCCGCTGAACCCGTCGGCACAAACAAAATGCCTCGCTTGCGATCCACCGACATCCCCGACCAGTTGTTGGCCGCCCCTACGTCGGTATTTTTATAGGCATTTTTGGGAAAAGTTTCGTAGCCATATTCTCCTGGATAGGGAATGGTGTGGAAAGTCCACGCCAATTTTCCCGTTTTGACATTGAACGCCCGAATATCGCCTGGAGCAGCATCCGCTCCTTCCGACAACCGAACGGGCATCACAATCAGGTCTTCAAAAATTGTCCCAGGTGTGTTCGACACCATAAATTTATCTTTGGCCGATTCGGGTAATCCCGTGTGCAAGTCCACCCGCCCGTTGTCACCAAAAGAAGGAATGGATTTGCCCGTTTTTGCGTCGATGGCGTACAAATAGGGGCCCATCGTGTGCAAAATTCGTTCGTCATTTCCTTCGCGCCAATACGCCACGCCACGGCTGGTACTCGCCCAGTTTTTGAGCGGATCGCCAAACCGCCAGATTTCTTTGCCCGTGGCAGCATCCAAGGCAAACGCCTGCACGGAGGCCGTTACGCCGTACAAAACGCCGTTGACCACAATCGGATTTACCTGCATTTGTCCCGAATCAGGCGTAGCGTACGTCCACGCGACTTTCAAATTTTGCACGTTTTCGGGCGTAATCTGCGTAAGGGTAGAATAGTGATTACGCTCAGGGCCGCCGAGGTATTCTGGCCATTCTTCCGAAGAAGTTTGGATTCTATTTCCCCAAGGAAACTGAGCGGCCAAGAGGGCAATAAGCGCAACGGGAAGTAAACGTTTCATACGATACAAAAATGAGAGTTAACCTTTTCTTTTAAAGACGCAGTATTTTGTTCTTTCCTCCTATTTTGCTTTAAAATCAAATAAAAATGTGTTGATTTGAATCCTTGAATAACATTTAATAGAAAAAACCGTTACATTCTCGACGATTTAGTGATTATTTTGGCAAAATGTTTGCGGTAGCGTTTGGTATTATGATGAGACGATTAGCTTTCACCTTCCTGTTGGGACTTTGTTTGCGAGTGGGCTACGCCCAAGACCCGCAGTTTTCGCAATTTTATGCGAACCCCTTGTACCTGAACCCTGCTTTTGCAGGAGGAGACTTGGCGCCTCGTGTCATGATGAACTACCGTAATCAATGGCCAGGATTATCGGCCAACTATGTCACTACTTCTTTTGCCGTTGATCATTATTTTTCCAATGTCAACAGCGGGGTTGGGTTGATGTTTGTCAATGATTCGCAAGGAACGGGAAGCCTTCGCAGCTCTGAGGTTTCGGGACAATATTCGTATCAGTTACGTTTCAATGAAAGCACGGCCTTGCGTATGGGCTTACAAGGTACGTACGGTAATCGCCGCGCCAATTTATCGGATTTGACCTTTGGCGACCAATACACCAACCGTGGTTTTACAGGCAGCGCGACCGTCGATCCGATTGCACTTAACGGCTCACCTTCAATACATTATTTAAGTTTTTCAACGGGACTTTTACTGTATTCCGACAAATATTGGATAGGCGTGGCAGCGCACCACATCAACCGCCCCGAGCAAGGCTTTTTTCAAGTAGCTGACGGTACACGCCTTCCCCTCAAAGGAAGCTTGCACGCGGGTTTGCGCATTCCGTTTGGGGGATATACGGGCTTAGGCGATGAATTAGACCGCGAAATGAGCATTTCGCCCGCCATCAATTATAAGTTTCAAGGAAAATACGACCAGCTTGATTTGGGGGTATATGTCACCTATTCACCCATTGTGCTTGGGCTTTGGTACCGTGGATTACCCATCAAAAAATACGTTGCCAACATTTCTAACCGCGAATCTCTCATTGCTTTGGTAGGCTATCGCCACGACCGTTTTTCGTTTGGGTATAGCTATGACATCACGGTGTCGTCGTTGGGGCTGCCTAGCGGTGGTTCGCACGAAATTTCACTGGCTTACACTTTCGACTACGAGCCTTCGCCCCGCAAACGTCGTGTGAAGAAAGACAAGCAGCTTTCTTGTCCTAAATTTTAGCAAATTTTCTTTGGTGCAATTGCTTGCGCGGAGAACACGTTTGTGAGCAATCGCTCACATTAAATCAAAATTCACTCCAAAGCCTCCTCGGGGCAGCCAACGCTCGGTGAAAGATGTCACCGAGCGTCGGCCGCCCCGAGGAGGCTTTGGGATTGTGATTTCTCCTCTTTTTCTACTAAGATTTAGCCTCGCTGAGGCTACTTTTACGAGACTAGCGCAAGCGCACGTAAAGATAGTTTTGCGCCAGCAATTGCTCTCCAACTGCGTTTAAATAGCCCCTTTTACTTCTTACAATTTTACTTGATTGGTAAACGCATCTTTAAGGCGCTGGTCGTGGGTTACAACGACGAGGCTTGCCCCAATTTGCTCCGATTGATTTTTGAGAAGCGTAATTACTTTGTCACAGTTGTCATCGTCCAAGCTGGAAGTAGGCTCATCGGCCAAAATCACCGCAGGATTATTCATCAAAGCACGGGCAATGCTCACGCGTTGCTGCTCACCTTGGCTCAATTGATGCGTTTTTTTGGATAAATGTTCGGCAAAACCAAGTTGTTCGGCCAACGCACGGGCGCGGTCTTTATCTTGAAATTTCTGGGCTAAATAATTGGGCAAAAGCACATTTTCCAACACGCTCAACGAACTCACAAAGTGGGGTTTCTGATAAATAATCCCAATTTGACTCGCCCGAACCGCTGCCGCTTCTGCTACCGACAAGGGAGTAATGTCTTTGTCGCCAATCATAACGCTCCCACCTTCAGGACGAAGCAAAAGTGCCATTAGGTGCAGCAAAGTAGTTTTTCCTCGACCCGACTGCCCCAAAATCAACAGGGCTTCACGGTCGGCGCAAGTTATGTCTGGAAACGTAAATCGTTTTTGAGGACTGTACGAAAACGTAAGGTTCTGGCAAGAAATCATTGATGTTTATGAGTTAGAAAATTCGGGAGGGTTATTCTCCCGAATCAAATCTTTCGTATCACTTTTATTGTCGAAAACGACGCTTCACGATTTCTAACAAATCGCCGACTACGTCGCCCGTCATGTCCCAAAGGTACTGGGATGCAAATTTATAAGTAATTAGCGAACGAGCCGTATCATAATCGGGAGCTTGTTCAAGCTCGGCTATCGCTGTTTCGTAAGCGCTGTTACTTCCACTGAATAAATGATGGATAAACATAAACTTTTGATTCAGCGGAATGCTCTGCGTAATGCTGGTAATCGCTTGTTTTTGATACACATCCGAAATACTCGATTGCTCTACCCGCAAACGGTCATTAAGCGATTCTTTTACCCCATTTTCACTTCCACCAACCACTTGATTGAGGGTTGCGGGCGTAGGGTTCGCAGGAGCAGGCGGCGTATAGCTCACAGGCTCTTGTTTCTGCACAAGCTCACTTGGCTTTACGGGTATAGGCTCGGGCGTAGGAATAGCCGCAGGAGTATATTCAGGCTCGGGTTCTTCTTCTGGCTCAGGTTCAGGAACAAGCGTATCAAAAAAAGAGCGGTTGGGTTCATCGACAACCTTGGGCGGTTCTACCCGCGTTATCTTTTTGACAATATGGGTGAGGTCTAATGGTACTTTTGCCGAAAAATGCCCTACCCATTGTTCAATATTATCCAGTTCGTCAGCGTGTTTTTGCAAGGCTTGCTCCGACCATTCAATCGCCTGATTCACATAAACGAAGCTACGGTCTTTCATTCCTTTGGCCAGCTCTTGCGGAATAAATTTATTAAACCGAACGTACTTACAAAGCTGCTGCACCAAATCGGCCGTCACCGCAAAGTTGGCCTGATCGCGAAAAAGCTCATTAAAATATGAGTTGGGATCAATCAATAATACCAACGTATTTTTAGTTGCTTCCAATAAAATGGGTTCTAGTGCTTCTCGCTTGACCGAAATATTGCGCGAGACAACATTCATAAATTGCTTCAACGCTTCTTTAACCTCACCCTGCTCAAAATCAAAATAAGGACTACGAAAGGTCTCCGCATCAGCCCGCCATTTTTCGTATAAACTACTGATAACAAACAGATTTATCTGTGGAATCGCTGTCAAATTCAGAATTTGCTGACCCGACGCCGTGGTATTCTGAGCAAAGAAATCATCGCATACTTTCCGCGCAAACCGCTGACTATAGTCATTGAGTGCGCTGAGATTAAACTTGTGGAGCATCCTAAAATTTGTTTGTTTTGTAAAGGTAATCGGCGAAAATCAGTTATCCGAATTATTTTAGTTCATAAGTTACTAGAACATCAACCCTACCGTATGTTTATTGAGCCCAATCATCATTCCCAACCCAAACAAACAAGCCTTGGCTGGATAGAAGTCGTCTGTGGTTCGATGTTCTCTGGCAAAACCGAAGAGCTTATTCGCCGTCTCAATCGTGCTAAAATAGCGCGTCAAAAAGTTGAAATTTTTAAACCCGCCATTGATAAACGTTATCATGACGAGGACATTGTCTCACACAACGAAAATTCGATTCGCTCTACTCCCGTCAATACCTCCGAAGAAATAGTACTTTTCGCAGGTGATTGTGACGTGGTCGGCATTGATGAAGCGCAATTTTTAGACCAAAATCTAGTCGAAGTTTGTAATAAACTTGCCAGCAGCGGAAAGCGCGTCATCGTCGCGGGCCTTGATATGGATTTTTCGGGCAAGCCTTTTGGCCCCATGCCACTCTTAATGGCTGTGGCAGAATACGTTACAAAAGTCCACGCCATTTGTGTCACCTGTGGCTCGGTGGCCCAATATTCCTACCGAAAGGTAACGTCTCAAGATAAAATTTTATTGGGTGAAACCGACTCTTACGAGGCGCGTTGCCGAAGATGCTACCATTTGGGCGATTTGGCCTGATTCTTGTTAGCAATTTATATCGAATAAAAAACGCTACTTATGCGAGGTCTGCTTTCAACGTTGTGCTTTTTTCTGGTGTCGTGTGCGCTTTATGCCCAGGGAGGTTACTTATTGCTTTCGGGTAAAATCATTGATAAAATATCCCAAAAGCCTATCCCTCATGCGTACATTGGCATGATGAGCAAAGGCACAGGAACACTCACCAACGAAGACGGGCAGTTTTTCTACCGCTTCCCTCGTATCGCATCCGACTCGCTTTTGGTGGTTTCAGTCTTTGGCTACCAGCCTTTCCAACAAAAAGCTTCGGCGTTTCAACCCAACCAAAAAGACGTTGTCATTGAGCTTCAGCCCGCTCAACTACGGGTAGTGGACAGCTCGTACATCAAGTCATTTGAAGCACGAAATTGGGTGTCGGAAGCATTACGCAAAATCAAAAAAAACAGTTCGCCTAATCCGTATTTGTTGACGGGTTTTTATCGAGAATCGCTCCAACAAAACGGCGAATACGTGGACATTCGAGAAGCAGTACTGCAAGCTGAAAAAGACCCTCGCCCCAAAATTTTGGTACCTCAGAAAGTAAAAGCGATTCGTGGGCGCAACTTTGCCAGTCAAAACCGCTCGAAAGTAATGGAAGGATACGCTTTCCCGAACGGTGCCAGCATCGTCACCAACTCCATTGACATTTCTATCCCCGAATACCTTGATGGCAAAAATTTGTACGATTACGCCTATGAGCTCGACGATACCATTACCACGTACCTCGACAAACAAGTGTATCGGATTTTGTTTCGCCCCGTAAGCGCGGGTATCAAAGCGGCGCGCAACGGAATTATGTACATCAATTCTTCGGATACGGCCATCGTTCGCATCGAATATGACTTTACCCCCGAAGGCGTCAAAGACGTTCTGAAAACCAGTGCATCCGACAAAATGTTTGGCAAAACCAAACGCGACGCCAAGCGCCTTTATACCTGCATTAGCTACAAACCTTTTGGCGGGAAATGGTATTTGCAAGATTATCGAATGTTATTGGATACCCAATTTGAACAAAAAAATACCCAAACATTAGGTACCATTAAGTTACAATTTGTTGCGACTGACATCCAAAAAAGCAACGGTATGCGGATTCCAGAAACGGATGTTTTGATAGACACCGAAAGCTTCACCCAACAAACCGTTCCCAAATATGACGAACTGATTTGGGGTAATTTTAACTTTGTCATTCCCTCCGAAGCCATGCGACAAATCGTAAACGGCTTGGGGAAATAGCACAAATCGCAGTTGCAAAAAAGTGTTTTGAGCCAAGTACTCCGCAGTGTATTGTTCCTGAAAGTAAATTTTCTAACTTTAAGGGCAATCCTTCATTTACTTCAATGAAAACACTTCTTCAACCGTTATTTGTACTTTTCTGCGTCGGAGCTTTTGCCCAAGCGCCCACCATTACCCAATCTCTTTCGATGAAAAGCGTCGGAAGCCCGCAACTTTCTCCCGACGGCAAATGGGTAGCCTACGTTCTAACTGAAACCAACTGGGATGAAAATGCCTACGAAACCGAAATTTGGCTTGCCAACGTTTCCTCTGGCGAAAAATTTCAGTTGACCAACTCCAAAAAATCCAACAGCAGCCCCGTGTGGTCGCCCGACGGAAAAGTGCTGGCTTTTCTTTCTACCCGCGACGATAAAAGCCAAATTTACTGGATTCGACCGCAAGGAGGGGAAGCCAAAGCATTGACGAAGTTTGAGACGGGCGTATCCTCCTTTGATTTCGCTCCTGATGGCAAAAACATCGTTTTTTCAGCCACGACGCCCGATAACAAAGCCTTCAAAGAACGCGTCGATAAATACAGCGACTATGAGGTAGTCCACGAGGACTACAAAATGACGCATCTATACACGCTTCCGTTTGCCGATACCCTCAGCAAACTTCCTATGCCCAAAGCGTTGACCAAAGGCACTGACTTTTCAGTAGGAGGTTTTTCATTTTCTCCCGATGGCAAAAAAATCGCGTTTGATGCCGCCAAAAATCGCGATTTAATCAATTCTCACACTTCAGATATTTACGTGTTGACGTTGGCGGATAGCTCGTTGGCTAAAATTGTTTCCCTCAAAGGCCCCGACTCCAACCCAGTGTGGTCGCCCGACGGAAGCCAAATCGCGTTTAGTACCACCAACGAGGACGAATTCTTTTTTTACGCCAACCGCTACATTGCCGTCGTTCCCGAAAAGGGAGGTAGTCCTGTCGTAGTTAGCCAAAGTTTTGACGAAAACGCCAGCCTTTTAAAATGGTCTGCGAATGGGATTTGGTTCAGTGGACTTCAAAAAACAACCGCTCATTTGTTTTTGCTCAATCCCAGCACAAAGAAATTCACCAGAATCACCCAACCCGCGGATGCGTTGGCCACTCAGTTTTCGTTTTCCAATGACTTCCAACAACTTGCTTGCGTTTTGACTTCGCCCAATCGCCTCGCGGAAGTCGTCGTCTCATCCACTAGCGCCTTTGCCCCCAAAACGCTTACCCAAGTGGGCGAACAATTAAAACCATTTGCTACGGCCGTTCGGGAGGTAGTCAGTTGGAAATCAAAAGATGGAACCACCATCGAAGGCGTGTTGATAAAACCTGCCAACTTTGACCCTACCAAAAAATACCCGTTGTTGGTGGTGATTCACGGCGGGCCTACGGGCATCGACCTCCCAAGCATTTCTGCCGACCGCTACTACCCCATCGAGTTGTTTGCGGCCAAAGGAGCACTTATTCTCCGCCCCAACTACCGTGGCTCGGCGGGCTACGGCAAAGCGTTTCGAGCACTCAATGTCCGCAACTTGGGCGTCGGCGACTACGATGACGTCATCTCAGGCGTTGATTTTTTGATTGGAAAAGGGATGGTGGACAAAGACAAAGTAGGCGCCATGGGCTGGAGCCAAGGAGGTTATATTTCTGCCTTTATCACTACGTTTAGCGACCGTTTTAAAGCAACTTCGGTTGGAGCTGGGATTTCTAACTGGGCCACTTACTATCAAAACACCGACATTACGCCTTTTACCCGCCAATACCTCAAAGGAACACCTTGGACCGACCCTGAAATTTACCGCAAAACCTCTCCTATTTCGTACATCAAAACCGCTAAAACGCCGACGCTCATCCAGCACGGAGAACTAGACAAGCGCGTTCCGATTGCCAATGCCTATGAGCTTCGTTTGGCGTTGGAAGACTTTAACGTCCCCGTTAAAATGGTCGTTTATAAAGGTTTTGGCCACGGAATCACCAAACCCAAACAAATGCGACAGGTCATGGAAGAAAATTTAGCTTGGTTTGGCAAATGGGTTTTCGGAGAAAATACTGCTAAATAACTCACCAACAAATCTTTACAAGTACGGTATCAATCAATTGACCCATGAAAAAATATCTTTTTGCCTTTACCTTTTTGTCGTTATCAGTCTTTGCACAAGCTCCGCTTCAACTAGACAATGTCGTGCAAAAACACGTCAAAAACTACTACGGCAACCTCTACGACTTTATGAGCTTGCCCAGCAATGCGCACATCAAAGAACAAATTCAGCCCAACTTGGATTGGCTGAAAAAAGCTTTTTCACAGCAAGGTTTTTCTACTGAATTTCTACCAACGGCAGGGCATCCTGTGTTTTTTGCCGAAAAAAAATCGTCTAATCCCGCCGTAGGGCCGCTCAAAACCTTACTATTCTACATGCACTTTGACGGGCAACCCGTCGAACCCGAGAAATGGCAACAGGAGTCGCCGTACAAGCCTGTCCTCAAAAAGAAAAATGCCAATGGACAATGGGAGGCAATCGCGTGGGATAACCTTCAAACGGGCTACGACCCTGAGTGGCGGATTTTTGCTAGGGCCGTTTCGGACGATAAAGGACCGATTTTGATGCTGTTGGCGGCCTTAGATATCATGCAAAAAGAAAACGTCAAATCGCCGTATCACCTTAAAGTGATTTTGGACAGCGAAGAGGAAATTGGCGCGCCGCATTTGGCCGAAATGGTGAAAACGCACAAAAATAAACTAGGGGCTGATTTTTTGATGGTCATGGATGGAGGGCGACATTTATCAAACGAACCGACGCTTACCTACGGTTGCCGAGGAATTGCGTCTATTACTCTCACTACTTATGGCCCAAAAATTCCGCAACATAGTGGTCACTACGGCAACTATGCACCCAACCCTGCGCTTCGGATGGCTCAGTTGCTGGCCTCAATGAAAGACGAAGACGGGCGCGTGACCATTCCTGGCTACTACGACGGAATCACGATTGATGCCAGCGCGCGCAAAATTCTCGCCGCTGTTCCCGATGACCCTGAAATGATTCGTCAAAAATTGGTATTTACTCAACCCGACAAAGTGGGAGCAAACTATCAAGAATCTTTGCAGTACCCTTCGCTCAACGTGCGCGGGCTAGTTTCTGCCAACATTGGCGAAAAAGCCAACACGATTGTCCCTGACGAGGCAACGGCCGAAATTGACATTCGTTTAGTCCCCGAATCTAGCCCCGAACGCCTGATTGGGTTAGTACGAAAGCATATCGAAAGCAAAGGATACGTCATTCTTGACCGTAAACCTACGGACGCCGAACGGTTGAAATACCCCAAAATAGTAACACTACTGGAACGCGAAGCGCGAATGCTTCCTTTCCGTACCGATTTTGGTATTTACCCCGACCGTTGGCTGACGGCTGCCATTGTGCGTACGTTTGGGAAAGACCCGATTAAAATTCGGATGACGGGTGGCTCCGTGCCGATTGTACCTTTTTTGCGGGAATTAAGCTTGCCTGCTATTCACGTGCCGATGGTCAACTCGGACAACAATCAGCACGCCGCCAATGAAAACCTCCGTCTCGGTAATTATGTAGAAGGTATTAAAACGTGGATGGCTATTTTAACCCAACCAGAAGTAAAATGAGTGTCGAGTGTCAAATGCAGAGTGTCGAATAAGCCCATTCGACACTCTGCACTTTGCACTCGACACTAAAAATTCGACATTCTGCACTCTACCCTCGACACTCATTTTTTACTTATGACTTTACTCTTTACGCCTACTCCTAATTCTACTTCTTTTTTGGCATTGGAAGCATCGGTACGGAGAAGTTTGATGGCGTCGGAGCGGTCGCCCATTACTTTGAGTAACACGTCTTTATTTTTACCGTACGTGATTCCGTCGAGCGTGATGTTTTTACTGTTTTGAACTTGCATGACGGTCGCGTCGTTGGTCAACATCGTCACGTTTTTGAGGTTGATATTTTCCCCTTCTACGCAGACCAAGCCTTTATTTGCCTCGATGTAAGCATTCTCAATGTTGATATTTTTGATGCTCATCTCGGGCAAGCCGCGCACCATAATGGCCGTTTCAGCGCCTTTACACACGATATTTTTGATGTAAAAATTTTTGAACTGCGGCGTTCCTTCGTTCAATGGCTCGGCTTTAATGACAGGTAGCTCGTTGGATTCGCCGACCAAAGCTACAGGGTCTTTGGCTGCATAATACATATCAAAAATGACAGCTTCCCCTGGGATTTCGGTCATGTTGATGTCGGTGACGTAGATGTCTTCAACTACTCCGCCGCGACCGCGCGCCGTTTTGAAACGAAGCCCCACGTCTGAGCCCATAAAGGTACAGTTGGACACAAACATATTGCGCACCCCGCCTGACATTTCGGAGCCAATCACAAACCCTCCGTGAGCGTGATATACTTTACAATCTTTTACGATGAAGTTTTCGGTTGGCACGCCACGCTTACGTCCTTGCTCATCGCGCCCCGACTTGATGGTAATCCCGTCGTCGCCCGTATCAAAGGTGCAGCCTTCCAAAATTCCGTTACGGCAAGACTCCAAGTCGATGGCATCGCTGTTTTGAGCGTACCAATAATTACGCACATTTACATTGCGAACGCTAATGTGGTCACACAACAACGGGTGAAGTGTCCACGCGGGAGAGTTTTGAAACGTAACTCCTTCAATTAAAACACTTTTACAACGCGTGAGACTCACCATATTGGGACGTAAAAAGTCTTTGTACGACGCCAATTCTGCTTGAGTCGGATGTACTCCGTTCAAAATACGGCCTGCGTTTGGCGTATTATTCCCTTTTTTCGACTGCTCCGACGGGTACCACATATCGCCTTTTTCGCTCACTACACCGCCCGATTTTACCAAAGCCGCCCACTGCGAAGTCGTTTGCTTTTCGCGTTTGATGGCCCGCCACACGTCGCCACCGCCATCAAGCACTCCCTCGCCCGTGATACCGATATTGGTTAAGTCCACGCCCCAAATCGGCGCTTGGCAACGGTACGATTCTTGACCTTCCCAAGTTGTAACCACAATGGGGTAATCGTCGTGGTTGCGGCTGTACTGCAACAACGAATTTTTGGCTAGGTGTAGGTTTACGTTACTTTTCATGACAATCGGCCCCGTCACCCACAGTCCCGCAGGAATCAACACCGTACCTCCACCTGCCGCGTGGCACAGGTCAATTGCTTGCTGAATCGCCTTGGTATTTACCGTGTAACCGTCGGCTTTGGCACCATAACGCACAATGTTGAACGTATCTTTTCGAAAGGCAGGTGTCGCGTATTTAGGAAGTTCGTAGGTGTATTTATTGGTAAACTCCGATTTTTTGACAAAACTTTTGAGGTCAATCGTCAATTCCATAATCCCTTCCATCACCAAGCTTGCCATGACGGCCGCCCCGTATTTTGAGAAGTGCGTATCGTCGGTCAGCCCTTTGGGGTTCTTTGGAAAAACATTCGCTCCGTAGTGGAGAAACAATAGTTTTGACGCCTCCACCCCGTGTTGTTCAATCACTTTCTGACTTTTGGCGTGTAAGTCAACGATGGGAACTTTCAATTCTTTAGCCACTTCTTTCACCACTTGCGGATACTCGCCGTGTTGGTCTACAAACGCCCCGTTTTCGTCAAACTTACGGCGCATCACGGGCGTAATAAGCAACGGATTACCACCTTTGGCGCGCGTTTCATTGACAAAACGAATCAAATTTTGACGGTACAAGGTTTGAGCAGGTGCCGAGCGGGTCGTATCTGCTACCTTCTGATCGTTGTGCCCAAACTGAATAAACACCCAGTCGCCCTTTTTCACCTGCGACACCACTTTTTGCCAACGGCCTTCCGTGATAAAACTTTTGGTACTACGACCGTTGACGGCGTGGTTTTGCACTTTTACGGCTTCGTTGAAATACGACGGCAGTACCATGCCCCAGCCCGTTTCGGGTGCATCGGCAGGAAGTTTGTCGGCTAAGGTTGAATCGCCGCACAAGAAAATTGTCAATTTATCGTCGGCAGGGTGAAAAGCCGTCAGAGAAAGTAGGAGAAAAAAGCGAAGCAGTAGTTTCATTGGGTTGGTTTGAATAGCAATAATTATCTACGAGATTAGCCCATAGAGTAGTACAAAACAACCTATTTATTGGATTTTTTTATGCAAACGTTATCGGTAACGTTGCCAAAAGCCCTGATTTCTTTACTTAAACCACGGCTCCCAATCTAATCTGTACTTCAAACCGCTTTTTCGTTCACCCACTACTTTGGCAGGTACACCCGCTACCATCGCCATCGGTGGCACATCTTTGGTCACAATACTCCCCGCAGCCACTACCGCCCCGCGCCCTATTCGTACACCTGGCATAATGGTAGCGCGTGAGGCAATCCAGACGTAGTCCTCAATGACTACATCTTTGCCCCACACCCGATGAAAATCGTCGTGCGGGTCGTGCGAGAGCGTCCAAATGTTGACTTCTTGGGCAATGTCCACGTTGTTTCCAATCACCAATCGTCCGCCTCGACCATCCAACAACGTATGTTTATTGATAAAGCAGCCGTCGCCGATTTCGATATTTTTGCCGTTTCTAAACTCCACTTTCATCATCACAAAGCCTTTTTCCCCTAATTTACGCACGGTTTGGTGAATGAAAAAACGCCGAACGGCATGAAAGGGAATCGACATGACCCACTCTCTGAAAAGATAATCTTTGAAGGCCAACAAAGCCGAATAAAGAGTAATGATGGTTTTCTTCATGTGTCAAATGTAAGGAGTTTAGCCTAACTTTGCAGCACACAAAACGCATACTCACTTGGAAAAAATATACGACATCATTGTAGTAGGAGGCGGTATCGTTGGATTGGCAACGGCGCTTAAACTCAAGCAACAGCGTCCCAAAACTCGGTTGTTGGTGATTGAAAAGGAAGATGAAGTAGCCATACACCAAACGGGCCACAACAGCGGGGTGATTCACTCAGGCTTGTACTATAAACCTGGGAGCCTCAAAGCCACCAACTGTATTCGGGGGTATCAGATGCTTATTGATTTCGCCGAACAGGAAGGCATTCCGTACGACCTTTGTGGGAAAATTGTGGTGGCCACCCGCCCCGAGCAAGTACCGATTTTGGACGGGCTTTACGAACGTGGTCAACAAAATGGTTTGACAGGCTTCAAAATGCTTGACCTCGCAGGAATGCGCGAGTATGAACCTCACGTACAAGGCATTAAAGGTTTTTTTGTTCCTCAAACGGGGATTATCAATTACAAGGCCGTTTGTGAAAAGTACGCCGAAAAGGTACGCGAATTGGGCGGAGAAATTATTTTTGGCCAACGCGTTACGGGGATTCAGCAAGGGGAAAAATTCTCTAATGTGATTACGGAACAAAGTTATCACCAAACCAAACTCGTGATCAACTGCGCAGGATTGTATTCCGATAAAGTAGCGCAGTTTACCCAGCAAGACCCGATTCATTTGCGCATTATTCCGTTCAGAGGTGAATACTACGAAATCAAACCCGAAAAACAGTATTTGGTTAAAAACCTCATTTACCCCGTGCCCGACCCGAACTTCCCGTTTTTGGGCGTTCACTTTACGCGGATGATTGGTGGTGGCGTCGAAGCAGGGCCTAATGCGGTGTTGGCTTTCCGCCGCGAAGGGTATAAGAAATTAGACATTCACGCCAAAGAACTTTGGCAAACGCTTACGTGGCCAGGTTTTCAGAAAGTAGCCGCTAAGTATTGGCAAACAGGCCTAGGAGAAATGTACCGCTCATTTTCTAAAGCAGCTTTTACCAAAGCCTTGCAAGAACTGATTCCCGAAATTAAGGAGGATGATTTGATAGCTGGCGAAGCGGGAGTACGCGCCCAAGCCTGCGACCGTGACGGTGGCCTGCTCGACGATTTTAGCATCATCGAACGCCCCAATGCCATCAACGTCTGCAATGCCCCTTCTCCCGCTGCGACTTCGTCGCTTTCGATTGGTCAAACCGTGGCAGAACTGGCCTTGAAGCGGTTTTAGTTTTATAAGTGCGTGCGGTTGAGAGCAACCGCACTCACGGTTTTCTTATTTATTCACAATCTCTACTTCAAAAAGAAGCGGGGCATAAGGACGAATTACGTTACCCGAGCCCGAAGTGCCATATCCTAATGATGACGGAAAAATAAGCGTGGCTTTTTCGCCGAGGCGCATCTTGCTAATGCCTTCTTCAAAACCTTTGATTACACCGCCTGCCCCTATTTTTACCGATATTTCTCCCGTATCAAACTGTTTGTCGGTCAACAGTTTTCCTGTGTATTTCACCGAAACCACATCTCCTGACTTCACTTGGGCATTGGTGGTAGTGGTAGTTAAGAAAAACCGTAAACCAGAAGATGTTTTTTCAGTAATCGTCAGGTTTTTAGATGAGATATAATCATCCATTTGTTGCTCTTCATTGCGCACTTTTACCACTTCTACGTCTGCCCCCACCGCCGAATAAGCAGGCAACTGTGCATCCGATTGGCTCCCAAAAGCAAGCGTATGGTTCATCAAAAACAATCCTTGCTCGCCTTGGCGCATCATCGCAATGCCTTCATCCATACCAAGAATGAGGCGATTGATGCCGTAGATGTACGAAAAAGGAACGTTTTTAACACGCTCGGTACTGTCAAATTTCACCCCTGACATTTTGAATAATGTATAGTGAATCGACACCTCATCCCCTACGTTTGGTTTCTGGCCTGTAGGATTGGTTTTTAAAATGTTATAATACAACCCAGATGTACTTTTTTGCATCGTAAGTTGCTTCGACGAGATGTAGTTTTGAATGTCTAGCTCGTTCTGTTCGTACTGTTTTTGTCCGTCATTTTCGAGCATGGTTTGACAAGAAACGATGCTCAGGGCGGCTACTACCGCGATTACTAAGTGAATCTTCTTCATTTGTTTGTTGAGAGCGATTGGAATCAACTCTATTTTTTATCCTACAATTACTTGTTGCAAATCTTCCCATTGCCAGTACTGATTTGCCATTTTTTGAATATCCTCTGCCGTAACGACGCGTAATCGTTGGATATAGTTGGAATAAAATTCAACATCTAGTCCTTCCAGTACCATCAATCGAACGCGATCAGCTATTTCAAAAGGGGTATTGAGCGACCCCGCAAATTCTCCTGCTAGGTAGTTTTTGACGGTTTCAAGCTCATTTTCTGGGACAAGTTCGGTCTGCAATCGGTGAATTTCTTTTTGGATTTCGTCCAAGGTCGCTTGGGCAAATTCTTTTTTGACATCAGTTCCAATTGCCCAATAACCCGCTTGGCGCATCGGGACGATACTCGACGAAATGCCGTAGGTAAAGCCTTTTTCCTCGCGAATGTTACGCATCAGTCGCGAACCAAAATAACCGCCCAAAATTTCGTTGGCGACAATCATTCGGTAAAAATCAGGGTGTTGACGTTTGAACAACATCCGCCCTACCCTTACCGACGACTGCACGGCATCTGCTTTCTCGACCCACAAAGGTTCGGTTTGCGAAACGATTTCTAGCGGCTTATTCACTTCGGGCGAAGGCACCACCAAGTGCTGTCCCAAATACTGGTTGACCAAAGCCACCTCAGCGTCACCCACCTGTCCAGAAAGGAATACGCGAAAAGGACGCGCTTTGATGCGATTCGTATAAAAATTTTGTAAATCAGCTACCGAAAGGGCTGTTATTGATTTTTCGTTTTGGCTTTTTCCGTACGGGTGCGTCGCGCCAAACAAGCGTTCTTTGAAGGTAGTTGTGGCTACGTAGGCATTTTTTTCGAGATTGATACGCAGGTTTTGAAGGCTGATATTGCGCAAATCATTGAACTCCTTTTCGGGATAAGTGGCCTCGTGGATAAGTTCCGACACCATTTCGAGAATCGCCCCGAGGTGTTTGGTGAGGCCATACACCATGATATTGGCGCGGTCGGGCGTGTGGCTCAAATCTACAAACGCCCCAATTTGGTCAAAATGCCCGCTAATCTGCGCCGAAGTCCGTTTTTGGGTGCCTTCTGTTAACATTTTTACTCCAAAAAACGACGCCCCATCGACGTCTTCGTGCCACGTTCCTGCCTCAAACAGCACTTCGACTCTCACGACGGGTTGCTCGCCCACGTTGGCCACAAATAGCGGCTGACCGTTGTCGAGCATAACGCTCTGATGAGATGGAAACTGTACGGTTTGAATGGTACGGAAAGCGGGCGGTATCGTTCTATCTAATTGCATATTGGTTGGAGTTCAAATGAGGATTGTAAAATTACGGACTGTTTTGGTTTGATAGGTATTTTTAAGTAAATCGCAGCGCGCCACAATTTGTTCCCTGTTCAACCCCATTCGATTATGTTAAACTTTCTACTGGCTGTTGTCTTCACGGTGTCATTGTACTTAATCATGCGAGCGTTTCCCAAGTACAAAGTACAGCCTTTTCACGCGGTATTTTTCAATTATTATTCGTGCGTGTTGATGGGGCTGATGCTCATGCCTAACCGTCAGCAGTATTTTTCTACCAACTGGGGCGCTACGCCAACCCTACTTACGCTGGCACTGGGGGCGATGTTTGTAGTGGTTTTTGCCCTTATTGGCATCACCACCACCAAAGTAGGCGTAACGGCGGCCTCGTTGGCAGGAAATATGTCATTGGTGATTCCTGTACTTTTTGGCTTGTTCGTCTTCAAAAACAACAACAAAGATTTTACCTTTTTAAACTACCTTGGTTTGCTGCTCGCGCTTGTGGCGTTGGCCTTGAGTACATTGAAAAAAAATGGCAACGCCGAATCTGTCAAAACAGGAGCCGTGCTGTTTTTACCCGTAATACTTTTTTTTGCGAGTGGTACTAACAATACCCTTATCAACTACACCAGCTCTACTTTTTACCAGCCCAGCGAATCATCGCTCTTTACGGCCATTGCCTGCACGGGCGCTATTCTGATCGGGAACGGTTATTTGCTGATTCGGGTACTGCTTTTTGGGGAAAAGGTACAGTGGCAAAGCGTCGTCGGAGGGTTGATTTTGGGCTTCCCCAACTTCCTGTCTTTTTATTTTTTACTCGGCGCGTTGAGCGACTTTGGCAACAGTGCGGCCTTTGTTTTTCCGATTTACAACGTCCTCAGTATGCTAACGTCAGCTTTTATGGCTTGGATTCTCTTCAAAGAAACCCTCGAACCGCTCAATAAAGTAGGACTTGCTCTTGCCGTGGCCGCTATATTTTTGATTTCGTACCAAGAGATTATGAGTGTTTTCTAAGACACAATTTTTAAAAAATATCCATTTTAATTTCGTTCCACGAACAATCTAGCTTGGAAGTTCGTTTTTAAAGCGCAACCATTAACATAAACTCACAAATGGCAACGATTAAATCTTTGTTTCTCATGCTATTATCGCTTTTATCGGGCATTTTTGCCAACAAAAAAGAAATCCAGACCAACACTGCTAACGTTAAACCTACTTCTTCGGTGTACGATTACAAAATGAAGGCCCTCATGGGCAACGACGAAATTTCGTTGAGCAAGTACAAAGGCAAAAAAATTGTCCTTCTTAACGTAGCTTCTGCCTGCGGTTATACTCCGCAGTATGCCGACTGGCAAAAGTTTCATGAGCAATACGGTGACAAGGTGGTTGTGTTGGGCTTCCCTGCCAACAACTTTGGTTCGCAAGAATCAGGCAGTAACGACGAAATCGCAACTTTTTGTAAGAAAAACTACGGCGTTACTTTCCAAATGTTCTCTAAAATCGACGTGGTGGGTGAAAATCAGCATCCGCTCTACAAGTGGTTGTCTAACAAGTCGCTCAACGGCTGGAACGACAAAGCACCTACGTGGAATTTCTGCAAATACGTAGTGGACGAAAACGGAAAGTTGACCCACTTCTTCGCTTCGAAGATTAAACCTACCGACGAAGAATTCAAAAAAGCAGTAGGCATCTAATAAGAATGTCGAAGAACGAATAAACGAATTACGCGTTTTTCTTTGACAACGGTTGAGTGCAACTTCCTTTAGGTGGTTGCGCTCAACCGTTTTTTGTTAACGAGGTTTTGAGAAACCTCGGCGTGGGTTAGGAGTAACCCACGTCACCGATGTGAATAACCCATGCCCCGATACAAATGTTATAATCTACTTTTTGTGTCAAAAATAAAGTCAATTTAACTTTAAAAAGACGTTATTTTATAAATATATCTTAAAAGGGGGCGATATTAAAACAATTTTTCAAATTTTGTTTCTTTATAACTCCACCGCATCGACGATTCGATTTCTTTAACAATGCAACACTTTCTTTCTGTACACGACGTAACCAACATTGATACCCTTGTAAATGAAGGGCTTCAACTTAAAAAATCACCTTTTGCCCACAAACACCTCGGCGAAAATAAGACCATTGGTTTGCTTTTTTTTAACCAAAGTCTTCGCACCCGCCTGAGTACGCAACGCGCCGCTCAAAACCTTGGCATGAACACCATGGTGATGACCGTAGGCCAAGATAGCTGGGGCTTGGAATTGGAAGAAGGCGTGATCATGGACGGAGGAAATGCCGAACACGTGAAAGAAGCTGCGGCCGTGATGGGCAAATATTGCGATATTTTGGCTGTTCGGGCGTTTGCAGGTCTGCAAGACCGCGAGAAAGATTATGCAGAATTGGTAATGACGCAGTTCAAAAAATACGCAGGAGTTCCAATCGTCAACCTTGAGTCGGCGACGCGCCACCCGCTTCAATCTTTGGCTGATTGCATTACCATAGAAGAATACAAAACCACCGCACGCCCCAAAGTGGTGCTCACGTGGGCACCTCATTTTAAAGCACTTCCACAAGCCGTAGCCAACTCGTTTTGCGAATGGATGACCCGCCGCGACGTTGAGTTTGTAGTAACCCACCCCGAAGGTTACGAATTAAATCCTGACTACTTAAACAACGCCAAGGTTAGCTACAACCAAGACGAAGCGTTTGCGGGAGCCGATTTCATTTATGCCAAAAACTGGTCGTCGTACGAACAATACGGCAAGGTGCTCACCAAAGACCCGTCATGGATGATTACGCAACAAAAAATGGATTTGACCAACAACGGTAAGTTTATGCACTGCCTGCCCGTTCGTCGCAACGTCAAAGTAACCGACGAAGTAATCGACGGTCCACAGTCTATCGTGGTCGAACAAGCAGGAAACCGCCTCTGGTCAGCGCAGGCGGTGTTGAAACAGATTTTAGAAACACTATAACAGTACTTTTCAATAAATTACAACAAAAGCCTTTTGGTGAAATAGCTTCATCAGGAGGCTTTTTTCATTATACTTAAAAAATTTCCAAGATTTTTTCCAACCTCAGTGTAACCTTTACCCCCTCCTCTAGTAATCTCTTCATGAAAACCCAAACAGCGCATGACCGACGAACAGGCTATGTACGCGGTGAGTCAAGGAGATTTGGACAAAGCGGCCATTTTGTACGAACGCTACAAAAAATCGCTCCTTAATTTCTTTCTCTACCGCCAAAACGACCGCGAAAACGCCCGTGATCTTACCCAACAGGTATTTTTACGGATGCTACGCTATCGGCATACCTACCGCGAAGGTGCGTCGTTTAGGACTTGGATTTTGGAAATTGCGCGCAATGTGTTCTTTGATTACCTCAAAAAAAATCCAACCCATACAGACCTAAATGAAATTGCAGACATCGGCGATAGCTACGACGAAACCGAGGAACAACATCAGTTTTTGCACCGTGCACTTGCCCAATTGCCAGATCAATACCGCGAAGTGCTGTTGCTGAGTCGGTTCCAAAACATGAGTTACGAAGAAATCGGCCAAAGTCTGGGGTTATCAGTGCCAAACGTAAAAGTGCGGGTCTTCCGAGCCATGCAAAAGCTCCGAGACTTATACATGAATGTCAGTAATCAGTAAAAAACGCTGGATTTGAGAATCCAGCGCCACAAGTGACTCAGGATTCTCAAATCCTGAGAAGGGGTTTCTCAAAACCCCGAAAAACAACAAAAAAATTGTAAATAAAAACGCCAAACTGGAGAATCCAGCAGTACGATATGCTAAACGAACAAATCATAACCGACTATTTGCTAGGGCTTTTATCAGAAGCCGAGCGGGTTGTATTTGAGCAACGCTTGGCAGTTGATCCGCTTTTGCGAAAAGAAGTAGAGGAGCTACAAGGGGTATGGCAAGCACTGCAACGCACCGAAGCCGATACTGATAAAGACATGGACGATGCGTTTTACAAAGCCCTACAAGGCGAAAAAATGCTCGAAACCACCGTCGTAGCTTTCAAACCCACTCCGTGGAAAAATTATCTACGGTACGCGGCAGTGGTCGCAGGGCTTGGACTTACGTTTTGGGTAGGTCGTCAAACCGCCCCCGTCGAAATTCAGTATCGCACTGTGGCCGTACAAACGCCGTCGGATGTTCCACAAAAAACAAAAGCAGAACCTCAAACTTCTACCGAGCTTCCGATGGAGTTGGCCAACGTTTCAAAATCATCGAATCCAAACATGATGCAAGAAATTGCGTCGCTTCGAAAAGAGATGAAAATGACGCAGGAGTTGGTCATTTTGGGTTTATTGAAAGACCATTCGGCCTCTGAGCGCCTCAAAGGCATCAACTATGCCGCCGCCCTCAACGACCCCAAACCCGCCGTGATTCAAGCGCTTATCAACACCTTGCGCGACGACGAAAGTCTGAACGTTCGCCTCTCGACCATCGAAACGTTGGAAAGATTTAGACCTACCGACGAGGTCAAAAAAGTACTGGTTAGCCAGCTTACCCAAACCAGTGAGCCTACCGAACAAACAACCTTAATCGAAACCTTAGTGCGCATGAGGGTTCGTGAAAGTTTGCCTGTCTTTGATAAACTACAAAAAGACACCAACGTGGACGAGTCGGTAAGGGCACTAGCCAAAAGCAGCATAAATGAGCTTACCATGCTTACCGAGTAAACCGACAATTAACACATTATCAACTCTTTTCATTAACACATTTATGTACAATCCCATGAAAACAGCCTCTTTTCTCATAGCCCTTTTCGTCATTGCAACCACCGTAGTAGCGCAAGACGCCAAAGTATTTAAGACCAAATTTAGCGGCGCAGGCAAAAGCCTCGTCATGAACATCGATGCCAAACAACTCGATATGGAAGGCTACAACGGCGACGAAGTCATCATCGAAGCCAAGGACGTCCCTTCCGTACCCAAAGACGCTGAAGGGCTCCGCCCTTTGTCGGCCACAGGCGTTGACAATACCAACATTGGCCTATCGGTCAATGCCAACGGCAACACCCTAACCATCACCACCGTGATGAAAGGCAAAACGATGTACAAAATTCGAGTACCAAAAGAGTTGGGGATTACGGTCAAAAAGCGCCATTCGTGCTCTTGCAACGAGGACGGAATGAGTATCTCTGGCATGGAAGGCCCGCTCGAAATCAATACCAACTACGAAGCCATCAAACTCACCGACGTGTCAGGCCCTATTGTGGCCAATTCGCAGCAAGGCAAAATCAAGGTGATTTTTAACGATAAAATGCCCGATAAACCTTCGTCGATTGTTACGTATGGCAACGATGTGGACGTAACCGTTCCTGATAAAGCCAAAGTTTTATTCAGTATTTCGTCGGCCAACGGTAACATGTTTACTGACCTCGATTTGAAATCTTACAGCGCTACTGAGAAAACAGAAGGTTCGGTAGAAGAAAAACGCGCGCTTGATGCTGTCATTGCCCAGCGAGATGCTGACCGTACCGTGACCGTAAACGGGTATTCATCTTCTTCGGGCTGGGGACAGTCTAGGACTTTTGCTGGCTCAGCGGCGACTGCTTCCGCGCCAAGTAGCGTCTATGTATGGGACGGCAAAGAATGGAATGCTAATAATATCATCTCGACCAATGGCTTGTCTTATGCGTGGCTTGACTCCGATAAGTCGTTTCCCAAATACGTATTGAACGAACCACAAACCAAAATCATGCTTCGCACTACGCAGGGCAATGTCTATTTGAGAAAGAAAAAATAGCACACACTTCTGAGGCTGGTCGAAAAGGCCAGCCTCAATGCTAAAACAGCCATCCCACCTTGTTAACATAATACCATAAAAACGCGTGAAGCATTTAGTCCTCTTCGTATTTCTGGCCGTTTCTTTAAACGTAGTTGCTCAAACGGAATCCTTACTGGGCAAAAAATCTCCCGAACTGACATTTGAAACTATCGTCAATTTTGAGAAAACCAAAGCGACCCTCAACGACTTCAGTGGCAAACTTATCATCCTTGATTTTTGGGCAACTTGGTGCGGGCCTTGCATTCAATCTTTTCCAGAATTAGAAAAGCTACAAGCCAAATTCCGCAATGATATTCAGGTGATTACCATTACCGATGACCCCGAAGCACGAATAAAGCGTTTTTTAGAAAAGCGGAAAATAACCCTTCCCGTTGTCATTGATGAAAAAAGAGCGCTGGCGCAGGTTTTCCCCCATCGCACCATTCCCCACACGGTAGTCATTGATAAGTCGGGGACTGTACGAGCCATCACGACCTCCTCCGAAGTATCAGAAGAACTGATTAAAAACATTCTTGCAGGCAACGTAGTAAGTGTAAAGGAGAAAAAAGATGTCATTGATTTTGATCCTTCTTTGCCACTTTCTGGCAATGGCGACTTTACGTATCAGCTCACCATGACGCCTTTCAAAGAAGGTTTTCCTTCCTTCTCTAATTCACTCGGGGGAAGTCCTTACGAAGGGCGGCGCATTGTTGCGGTCAACGTTTCGGCCAAAACATTGTTTGAAATCGCGTACCAGTTTCCACCAGGCATCCGAACAGCGCTGGAAGTAGCTGACCCTTCAAAGTTTTCGTGGGACAATAAGCAAAACATTGTCTGCTTTGATTTGATTGTACCCGAAAAGCTTGGCGACAAACGGTTTGAGCTAATGAAGCAACAACTGGAAATCTATTTTGGGTATCAAGCGTCTATTGAGGAAAGGGTTCGTCCAGTTAAAGTTCTTCAAAAAATCAAAGATACTGGTGCTAAACTCATTGAGTCGAAAGCAGGAACTCAGCCCTCCTCAAGTTACAGTGGAAAAGGATTGTCCATGCGGGCTTCGGGCATTTCTACCCTCGCCGATTTTTTGGAAAGTCAGATTAATAAACCCGTCATCGACGAAACAGGTCTGGGAAGCTTGTACGACTTGAACATTCCTTGGTACAATGAAAACCCCAAACAGATTCATGAAGAATTGAAGAAAATTGGTCTTCAAATTGTTGAGACCGAAAGAAAAATTCAAGTGCTTGTTATCAAAGATAAATAACCTGATTCATTCTTTCTACTAAGATGTTACTCCTCTGTACTGTAGCCGAAGATTTTTATTTTATATACCTTTTATCCGTGTGAACCTGTTCTATCCGTGTTATCCGTGTGCTATTATCGACGATTTGAGCACACGGACGATATAGATTAGACACTGATTTTATGGATTTAAAAAATACTCGGGCGGAGTAACTCCTCTGGAGCAATAAACTAAAAATTCGTCATTCGTCTATTCGTCATTCAAAATAAAATCTTTCTTCCCACCTGTTTTGGCAATAAGGCGCGTTTCTTTGATGACAATATGTTGACTCATCGCTTTACACATGTCGTAAATAGTCAGCGCAGCTACGCTTGCTCCAGTCAACGCTTCCATCTCAATTCCCGTTTTTCCCGTCACGCTGGCGGTACATTCAATCACGACCTCGCGGGCTTCGTTGACCTTGATTTCTACTTGACAATTTTCAAGACCCAAGGGATGACAGAGCGGAATTAGCTCGCCCGTGCGCTTGGCCGCCATCACGCCTGCAATAATCGCCGTTTGAAACACGGGGCCTTTCTTGGTGTTAATTTCGTCGTTTTGGAGCAAATCCATGATTTCGTCTCCCAAGACTACAATACTTCTTGCTTTGGCTACGCGCTTGGTCACCGCTTTTTCCGACACATCGACCATACTGGGATTTCCGTCGGCGTTCAAATGAGTAAGAGACATTCCCTTTGTGTTTTTATATGCAAAATAAAGAGGTTTGTGCTTCTTTTTACCACATAGCGCAGATAGTTTTTAACACATAGAGCACATTAGTTTTCTTAATATCTATGGTTTCTACTGTGAAAAACTCTATGCGTTCTATGTGGTTATTTCAAGAAGAACATAAGAAATCCCTAATTTTTATCATTGTATTGTCTCCGCCCATTGACTACCATTGTACCTTTGTGATAGGTCTTTGAACGAAGAACGATTGAATGCTATGTATGAACCAATAAAGAGCTTGTTGTGGGAAATTTTAACTACCCACCTTACTTCGGCCGAATCAGAATGGCTCGAACAGCAGGGCGTAGCTCACCCGCTTGAGTTGATGACCGCTTTTGTGGCTGCACCACGAATTTTGTCCAAACGTTTCGTCCAACCCAGTCCCGAACAAGCCGCCGAGCTTGACAACCTGATTGAAGGCTTTTCGGTGGACGGTTGGAGTTTTGTACGACTTAGCCGCGTCTGGCTTTTGAGTTGTTTGGATACTTCCAACAAAGAAGAATACTGCCGACACATTGAGACGCTGTTTGACACCGCCGAAATGAATGAGTTGGTGGCGTTGTATTCGGCATTGCCGCTGCTGGCCTATCCTGAACAATGGCTTTTCCGCGCTACCGACGCCGTTCGTTCTAACATGGGTGTGGTCTATGAAGCCATTGCACTACGCAATCCGTACCCATACCATCATTTTTCCGAATTGGCGTGGAATCAGTTGGTATTGAAAGGGATTTTCAACGACAAGCCTCTTCACCTCATTTACGGGCTCGAAGAGCGAAGTAATGAAAAACTCGTCCTCACGCTTTCCGATTTTGCCCACGAGCGATGGGCCGCAGGCCGATGGGTAGCGCCTCAAGTGTGGCGACTGACCTCTAAGTTTTTGAACGAAACGTTATTGGAAGACATGAAACATTTGTTTCAGTCAGACGTTGAGTACGACCAACAAGCCGCTGCTTTGGCTTGTTATCATTCCAACTATGAGCCCGCTTTGCAATTATTAGCGAGTTATCCACATTTAGAAAAAGTTGTCAACACCCACCACATTACGTGGACAAATCTTGAATTTTCTGACCTGAATACCTATGTGTCTAAACCATAAAGAATTTGACCAAAATCCTTCTCACTTCGAAGAATCGGAGGAGGTAGTTGCCCAAACCGATTTGAGTTGGGAGTCGAACCGTTCCCTTATTGGAGGGATGCGTTTTTTTGACCCCCACATCCACATGGTGTCGCGGACAACCGACGATTATGAAGCCATGCGCGACGCGGGTATTGTCGCCCTTATTGAGCCCGCCTTTTGGGTGGGGCAACCCCGAACAGGTCTTTCAACGTTCAAAGATTACTTTAGTAGCCTTGTGGGTTGGGAGCGTTTTCGTTCGTCTCAGTTTGGGATAAAACATTACTGCACGATTGGGCTCAACTCCCGCGAAGCCAACAACGAGCCGCTTGCCGAGCAAGTGATGGAAATCTTGCCTTTGTACCTGTACAAAGAAGGGGTAGTAGGCGTGGGAGAAATTGGGTTTGACGACCAAACCGCTGCCGAAGAAAAATACTACCGTTTACAGTTGGAGTTGGCAAAAAAAGCCAAACTTCCCGTCCAAATTCACACTCCGCACCGCGATAAAAAACGCGGAACCGAGCGCAGTATGGCCATCGCACTGGAGCATGGCATCGACCCCTCGTGGGTGATTGTGGACCACAATAACGAAGAAACCGTCAAAAGTGTACTCGACCAAGGCTTTTGGGCGGCATTTACGATTTACCCTTTCACCAAAATGAGCAACGAGCGCATGGTGAAAATCGTTGAACAATACGGCCCCGAACGCATCATGGTCAACTCAGCGGCGGACTGGGGAATTTCTGACCCGTTGGCGATTCCAAAAACGGCCGTTTTGATGAAACTCAACGGTATTTCGGACGAAGCCATTCGGTTGGTAACGTACCAAAACGCCATTGATGCGTTTGCAAAAAGTGGCCAAATCGACGTGAGTGATTTTGAAAACGGGCTTACGATTGACCAAAGTCAAAAATTTAATGGCAATACGATTTTGCGCGGCGGCCAAGAACCCGATGCCAAAAAGAAAAATACGCTTTTGATTAAGTAAGCACAGAAGACTTTCCAAGTTTGAATATAAATCAATAGAATTAAACCAGTTTTCTAACCCCATGCCTTTAGGCTGGGGCTATGTACAATTAAAATAGTACGGGACTTTAGCCCTGATTTTCCCAAATCAAGATGCTAAAAAATCAGGGCTAAAGCCATAGACATTCTTATTTCATACACCCCAGCCTAAAGGCATGGGGTTTAAAGAGAGTCACATTTTAGCATTTATTAATATCTCAAACTTGGGAAACCTGTTCGAAAATTTTGAAATAACCCTAACGTGAGTAACCTTAAACCCTATTTTCAACTGGCGCGTCCTGCCAACATTGTGACAGCAATCGCCGATATACTGGCAGGGATGACCATTGCCCAATTTATCTTTGAGCCTTCACCCAACAGTGCCTATTGGCTCATTCCTGCCACCATAGGCTTGTACGGAGGCGGGGTAGTCATGAACGACGTTTTCGATGCCAAGCTCGACGCGATTGAACGCCCTGAACGCCCCATTCCTAGTGGCAAAGTATCAGTACAAGCTGCTGCCATTTTAGGGGTTAGTTTACTCCTTTTAGGCGTGCTGGCCGCTGCACAGTTTAGCCTTCTCAGCGCCGAAATTGCCCTTGTTGTAGCCATTTTGGCCGTTGTTTACGACCGTTTTGCTAAACATAGCGCTTTCTGGGGGCCGCTCACTATGGGGTCGTGCCGAGGGGGAAATCTATTGTTAGGAATGAGTGCCGTAGCGCCTTCTTTGAACGAGTGGAGCTGGGTAGCCCTCGTGCCCATTGCGTACATTGGAGCGATTACCCTCATTAGTCAAGACGAGGTACACGGTGGCAAACGTCGTTCGTTATACATTGCGGCTTCGTTGTACACCACGGTTCATGCTATTCAATTTTTGGTCGCATTTCAGCAGGGAAATGCGCCGTTAGCTTTTCTGTTAATTGCGCTCCACGCGTGGTTGGTAGGGCGTCCGTTGTGGACGGCTATACAAAATCCTATTGGCCCAAACATTGGCAAGGCGGTAAAATCAGGGGTTTTGTCGCTTATAGTTATGGATGCGTCTTGGTGCGTAGCTTTTGGGAACTGGCCAGTAGCGCTTGGTGTTCTATTGCTGCTTCCATTATCCATACTATTAGCCCGTGTTTTTGCGGTGACTTAGCGAGTTTTTACACTTATGAATACCTTACAACAAACTTTTCAGGTTCCATATACCTATTCCATCTTTTTCACCAAACGGCTCTTCGACCCCGCCAATGCCACCCTTCGTTCTTTCTTTGAATCGTTTGGGCAGGCTGGTTTTCAGCGCAAAGTCTTACTAGCCATCGATGGTGGTTTTCTTGCGCACCATCCAACGCTCCAAAGCGAGATGGTGGCTTATTTTGCTTCGCTTGAGCCCCTCGTTAAACTCGTGCCTCAGTTGCTCGTTTTGCCAGGTGGAGAAACGGCAAAAAACGATACGACCTTATTTGACGACATTGTCGAGGCCATTGATAATTACGGCATCGACCGTCACTCATTTGTCATCGGCATTGGCGGAGGCGCTATTCTTGACTTGGTAGGTTATGCGGCTGCCGTATCGCATCGAGGCGTTAAACATATTCGCATTCCGACGACAGTTCTTTCGCAAAACGATTCGGGCGTAGGCGTAAAAAATGGCATTAACTACCGAGGAAAGAAAAACTTCCTTGGCACGTTTGCCCCTCCCGTGGCGGTTTTCAATGACCTTACCTTCCTCCAAACCCTCGACGACCGCGATTGGCGCGGAGGCATTGCGGAGGCCATCAAAGTAGCGCTTATCAAAGACCAAGCTTTTTTTGAATGGATTGAAGCCAACGCGGAAGCCCTTGCCCAACGCAACGAAGAGGTTATGGCCTACCTGATTCATCGTTGCGCCGAAATGCACGTTGAACACATCCGCAGCGGCGACCCCTTTGAATTTGGTTCTTCACGACCGTTGGATTTTGGGCACTGGGCGGCTCACAAACTCGAATACCTCACCGATTTTCAAGTGCGCCATGGCGAAGCCGTTGCCATTGGCATTGCCCTCGACTGCGTGTATTCGGTAAAAGTGGGTAAACTCAGCGATGCCGAGCTCCAACGCATTTTGACTGTTATCCAAAAATTAGGCTTTGAGCTTTACCATCCCAAACTCGCCGAAAACGATAAAATAAACCTTCGCAACGGGCTTCAAGAATTTAGAGAGCACTTGGGTGGCCGCCTTACTATCATGCTCCTCGATCGCATTGGAAAAGGCGTGGAAGTCCACGAAATGGACGCTGACCTGATTGCCGAATCGGTAGATTATTTAGAAGGAAATTATGCGGGTCTAGTATCAACAATCGTTTTCTGATTAAAGCATAAATAAAACTAAGAACAGCCCCATCTAACGAATTGATTTGTCTAACAAACAGATCTTTCAACGGCAGACTAACCGTTTTTTTCTTTGCAGTATAATGAAAGAACTTAAAATAATTTTAGCAATATACCGAGAGCTAATTAGCAGGATTGGGAAAGATGGTATTCCTATTGACCTTAGGCTTAAATCAATTGTAGGAACAGTACAAGATGATCCTTTTGATACTTGGATTGAACTTGAAATAAAGAAAGCACTACCCACCAATTATGAAGTTTATCATTCAGGTTCACTGACAACCCCCGACATCATTATCCGTGACAAAACAGATGGAACTACTGTTGGCCTAGAAATCAAAAAGCTGATACAAAAACCAAATGGGAGTGATTCACGAGGTTTGACAATTGATTATAACAGTAGCTTACCTTGCGGCTCTACTATGATAAAAATCGGGGTTGAAACCATTATTATTCCTTGCTTTTACCTGTTTGCCTTACTTGACATAGAAAGTAAAAATATTGTAACCCTAATTTTACTAGATGGTGATTTTCTAAACTACGATTTTGACCTTCACAAAGAATCAAAATACTCAAATTATACAGAATACAATCACGGTCCTTATGGGGAAGGTTCTATTAGGCATCGCAAGATGTACACCTACCCTAATCCACTGAATTCCAAAATCAGCAAGTTTCATATGCGGCAACTCGTAGTCGCTAAAAAGGCTGACTTTGAAAAAATAAAAGATACCAAAAACATTACCGAACAGATTGTCCGAACCGATAAATACGGCAATTCATTTTTCTATTATCTCAAAGACGAAACAAGAAACGCTTTATCATCGCTTGACACACTTACAACGCTTGAAGGAGTCTTTGACTTATGTAAAGAGCGGCAGCCAAAAGAAAGAGTAGCTGCAATACCCGTTTTACCACCTCTAAAATCAAGCGACAATGTTTAATATCAGAAGTGAAAATAAAACGGACTATACTTATTTGGGCTTGTTTGCAGGTGCAGGCGGGCTTGACCTTGGCTTTGAATTGGCAGGTTTTCAACATACAGAATCTAACGAAATTTTAGAATATGCCGTAGAAACTTTGCGGATGAACCGACCCAATTGGGAAGTTGTACACCAAGATGTACGAGAATATACGCCATCTTTCAAAAAGGGGCTTGATGTTCTGTTGGCAGGGTTTCCCTGTCAGGGGTTTTCACTTGGTGGCAACCGGGATGAAACAGACGAAAGAAATACGCTTTACCGTGAGGTTATACGAATTGCAAAATATATGCAGCCAAGAATAATCGTTATGGAAAACGTTTTGAATTTGCGGACAATGGTACATCCTGAAACAGGCAAACCATTTGCCCAACAAATTTCAGATGAACTTTCAGCAATAGGTTATACAACGAAATTTGATTTTTTTAGAGTTTCACAATACGGAGTTCCACAAACAAGACGTAGGTTTATTTTTATTGCTTATAAACACGGTACTTTGCACCATTTTAAATTCCCGAAAGCAAACACGAAAGAGACGGGAATCAAAGAGTTTTTATACGAGTTAGGCCAGGATTTATCTGTCAATTTACCAAATCATGACCCTGAATGGGGTTTTAAGAGTTATGCCCATACCGAAACAGGTATAACATTTGATAAATCGGAGATAGCAATACCCGTTCGATTCAGCAGAACTGCTTCCGAAGGAAACCCTGTCAGAGATTTCGATTCACCATTTCCTGCTGTTGATACAGCGACCGTTTGGGGATGGGCAAAAGGTAATGTTGTCGCAGAACGTATTATAAAAGATCGAGAAGGCGCAATGTTTGTACGTAACCCCGAAAGTGAAGCGAAATTGTGGCGAATAAAAGCAAGCAAGTTGCGGCCATTTACAGCGAGAGAATATGCCAGACTTCAAACCTTCCCTGATGACTGGATTTTCTATGGCAAGAATAAACGGGAATTGCAATTACAAATCGGCAACGCTGTACCTGTAATTTTCGCTAAAAAAATTGCATTGAAAGTCCGCGAAGCATTGGAGTTTTTAGACGGACGCACACAGAAAACTCTATTTGAAGTTGGAGAACAAACTACCCTGTTTTAAACTATAATATAGCTATAAAATAGATTAGTCACCTAATACCCTTTAAGATATACTTTCTAATGAAAACTCCCTACGGACACCTCACTTATTGTAGCAATATTCACCCTGGCGAACAATGGGAGAATCATTTTCAAACCTTGCAGGACAGCCTTCCTTACATAAAATCAAAACTCTCACCCAACGAGCCTTTTGCCTTAGGGCTTCGGCTCGCCAATGATGCTTCTATTGAGCTATCGGAGCCTGAAAAGTTGGCGGAGTTTAAAGAATGGTTGACCGCCAACGCTATCTACGTTTTTACCATGAACGGTTTCCCTTACGGAGGTTTTCATGCTACGCGCGTCAAAGACGACGTTCATACCCCCGACTGGACCACCGACGACCGCACCGCCTACACGCAGCGTTTATTCCATATTTTGGTTCAACTGCTTCCCGACGGAATGGAAGGTGGGATTTCGACCTCACCGTTGTCGTATCGCTACTGGTGGGAAACGGATGAAGACAAACAACAAGCCATTAAAACGGCCACTGAAAATATCTTACAGGTAGTCGAAACCTTGATAGAGTTACGTCGCACCACGGACAAACTCATGCACCTTGACATCGAGCCCGAACCCGACGGAATTTTAGAAAATGGACAGGAGTTTATCGAGTGGTACAGCGATTATTTTTTACCAAAAGGCACCGCTTTCCTGGTCGAAAAATACGGTATGACGCCCGAAGAAGCCCAAGAAACGCTCCTTACTCACGTCCAGCTCTGCTACGATGTGTGCCATTTTGCGGTGAGCTACGAAGAGCCTCAAGCCATTATCAATCAACTCAATGAACTGGGAATTCGCGTAGGAAAAATCCAAATCAGTTCGGCGGTTAAGATGAATTTAGCGACCGAACGCGCCGAAAAACTGGCGGCCATTCGCGCCTTTGATGAACCTGTATATTTACACCAAGTAGTAGCCAAAACCAACGAAGGTACTTTCAAAAAATTCCCTGATTTGGCAGAAGCCATCCAGAGCGATTCGGATACTCACAATGAATGGCGGATTCACTTTCACGTACCGTTGTTTATTGATTCATACGGCTTACTTGACTCGACACAGGCTGAAATTGTGAAGACGCTCAATGTACATAAGGCTACGCCGTTTACCCAACATCTTGAAGTCGAAACTTATACGTGGGGCGTATTACCCACCGATATGCAAAAACCCATTGGCGAGTCTATTGTCCGAGAAATGCAATGGGTGAATGAACAATTAGGTTGAAATGTCGATGGTAGAGTGCAGAATGTCGAATTTAGTACCCTCATTCGACATTCTGCACTCTACCCTCGACACTCTTTTTCAAAACAATGCAAAAAACCGTTGTCATAGATATTGTTGGCCTAAGTGCCAATCTCATCGGAGAACATACTCCTTTTTTGAGCGAGTACGTTAAATCCCGCCACATCACGCCCATTAAACCCGTACTACCTGCCGTAACCACTACTTCGCAGAGTTGTTATGTCACGGGCAAATGGCCGTCGGAACACGGGATTGTGGCCAATGGCTGGTACGACCGCGACGACGCCGAAATGAAGTTTTGGAAGCAATCCAATAAACTCGTGAAGGCCGATAAAATTTGGGATGCCGCCAAACGTCAGGACCCGTCGTTTACGTGTTCAAAGATGTTTTGGTGGTACAACATGTACTCCACCGCCGATTTTTCGGTCACTCCCCGCCCCCAATACCACGCCGACGGAGTAAAAGCACCCGATTGTTACGCTTATCCTGCATCATTGCGCGATGAACTTCAGCAAGACTTGGGGCAATTTCCACTCTTTAACTTTTGGGGTCCTAATGCCAATATCAAATCGACGAAGTGGATTGCGGATGCTTCGGTATGGGTTGACCGTAAAAATGACCCTACGCTGACGCTCATTTATTTACCACATTTGGACTATTGTTTACAAAAATTTGGCCCTGATTTCTCTAAAATCAGCAAAGAATTAAACGAAATCGACCAAGTAGTCGCCGATTTGGTAAAATACTACGAATCCAAAAACACTCGCATTATTTTACTTTCTGAATACGGCATCAACCCCGTTCACCGTCCTGTTCACATCAATCGTATTTTGCGGGAAGAAGGGTTGATTTCGGTACGTACGGAGCGTTGGTACGAGTTGCTCGACGCGGGAGCTTCTAAAGCTTTTGCCGCTGCCGACCACCAAATTGCCCACATTTATATCAATGACCCCGCCGTAAAAGCGCAGGTAAAAAAACGCCTCGAACAAACCGAAGGTATCGAACTTGTACTGGACGAAGAAGGTAAAAAAGCGCACCACATCGACCACGAGCGGGCAGGCGACTTGGTAGCAGTAGCCAAGCCCGACAGCTGGTTTACGTACTACTATTGGTTCGACGACGCTAAAGCACCCGATTACGCGCATTTGGTGGACATTCACCGAAAACCAGGCTACGACCCCGTCGAGATGTTTATGGATCCCAAAAATCCGTTTATCAAACTCAGAGCGGGGTATAAATTAGCGCGTAAGTTGCTCGGTTTCCGTTATTTAATGGACGTTATTCCGCTGGATGCTACGCTCATTAAAGGCTCACACGGAGGCATTAGCGCCCCCCGCGAGTTTTATCCCATTTGCATTACAGACGCACCCCTCACCCAAGCCGAACTCCAAGCTACGGATGTCTATGACGTAATTTGGGAGCATTTGTTTGAGAAAGCATAAGTTGGTTTTTTATCCGAGAAAAATGGGCTATTATTTCTTTTTTCTCGGATAAAAAATCTCATTCGGAAAACTAGCCTGAACAGGTATCATGTAAACAGTCAGCGTCCATTTTCCTTTATTATTCCCCCTAAAAATTCGATCAATTTTAGCGTGATGGTATCCCACACTTTTGATTGATACTACCCTTAATCTTTCAGCCAAGCTGATTTTGACCATTCCCAACGAATCCGTAACATACCTTCCCTTGGCCTCTCCAGCTTTATGTTTGTTTAACCAAATAAACGCACTCGGCATTGGCCTATTATCCTGAGCATCTTTTACATACACGACAAGACTATCCTTTTCCGTGGACGTAAACTTTGCCTCATACCCTCTTTCTCCAAAGAGTTTTTCTTGGGCATTTACGCTACTACACAAAAAGCAAAAAAGATAAATGAAGATGCGTTTTTTCATTGGTTAGTTCCTCGCCGTAGGGTGGCCTTTGTACGGTAATTGATACATCTCATCAAATAAATACACCCTCCATTTCCAAAAAAAAATGGGGTTTTTATGAAATGTCCTGTAGAGGATAGTATCATTTGGATGCGTTTTTTTATAGTCTTCAAATGACATTTTTACGTCTTTAAACTCTCCATATAAAGATTGTTTAAAGCCATCATTACCACTAACAAATTTATACCTCGCATCTCCCATAAACGTGTCTGTATAAGTAAGCATCCCCATGATCCAGCTGCCTATAACAGTATTGCAAAGACCAATAAACACCACTAAAATAGCGAACAAAAAAAGCTTCTTTTTCATTATTATTCAGGAAATTATGTCCTTTCAAGGTTAGATAAATATCAAAAACGCTTTATCTCTGTAATCATAACATTAGACTCACATCAGAAGACGCACAAAACTATTTACTTCAAATGATAAAAAATCAACCCTAGGGTTGATTTTTCTCCACCTTAGGGTGGATTTTTATGACACTCAAAGAATATATCTACTATTTCCCACACCTTTATTATGAAGAATTTTTCACTAACACTACTAATCTTGGGGCTATTCACCCTCAACAGCTGCCAACCCAAAGAAGACGCTTTACCCGCTCCCACCACCGAAGGGCTAAATACCTTCGGCTGCAAAATAGACGGAAAAGTATGGATTGCGAACGGCGTACGGAATGACCAAGGGCCTGCCGCCAAGGCCATCGAAGTTGAGTTTAAGCGATTGAGCGCTACTACTTTTTATTTGTTTATCCATACCAATGCCAGCACCAAAGACCGCGTTCAGCTAACGCTACCCAAAGGGGTCGTGGGTACTAATCTATTGGAAGATTTGTATGACAAACCTTTCGGAATTTATTACGACAACAATTTTAAGATTTTCAAGACAAAATCATCCAATCCTGGGCAAGTGGTCATCTCCCGATTGGACACCGTGAACCGAATCGTCTCGGGCAGATTTGCTTTTGATGCCGAATTTGTTGTTTCCAAAGAAACCGTAAAAGTCACCGAGGGTCGATTTGATGTTAAGTATGAGTGAGTGTTTGAAATCAACTCCCCCATTTCGCCACATTCTCCCCCAGATTCGGTATCTTTGCGGAGTTTTTTATTTCAAGTTAGTTTGATAACGTGTTGTTGTACGACTAACTAATAACAATTAACGGTGGCTTGCCACTCAGTATCATGAACCTGTTTAACGTTTATCCGATTTACGACATCGAACCCGTCCAAGCGCAAGGCTCTTGGCTCTGGGACAGCAAAGGCGAGAAGTACCTCGACCTTTACGGCGGTCACGCCGTGATTTCGGTGGGTCATTGTCACCCCCATTACGTCGAAAAAATGACGGAACAGTTGCGACGAATTAATTTCTACTCCAACTCTGTCAGGATACCGTTACAGGATGAATTGGCGCAAAAATTAGGCGATTTGGCTGGTTATCCAGATTATACGCTCTTTTTGTGCAACTCAGGTGCCGAAGCCAACGAAAATGCCATTAAGTTGGCTTCTTTCTACAACGGCGGCAGCAAAATAGTTGCCTTTACCAAGTCATTCCACGGCCGCACGGCAGGGGCAGTTGCGATGACCGACAACCCGTCGATTGTTGCGCCCGTCAACTACAACAAGCACGTCACGTTTTTGCCATTCAACGACGCCGAAGCTGTGCGTCAACACGACATGACTGACGTATGTGCCATCATTGTAGAAGGAATCCAAGGTGTGGGTGGTATTCAAGTGGCGTCGGAAGAGTTTTTGCGGTCCATTCGTCAGAAATGCAACGAAAGCAACGCTACCTTTATCTTGGACAGCGTACAGTGCGGTTATGGACGTTCGGGGAAATTTTTCTCCAACCAACACTACACCGACCTTCACGCCGACTTATACACCACGGCCAAAGGCATGGGCAATGGTTTCCCAATCGCGGGTGTATTGATTTCACCTAAATTCCAAGCTAAATACGGCATGTTGGGTACGACTTTCGGTGGAAACCATTTGGCTTGCGCGGCGGGTATTGCCGTGCTCGACATCATGAAAGACGAAAATCTCATGGACAACGCCGTCGAAATTGGTGACTATTTGATGAAAGGGATTACGGAAATCGGAGGTTACAAAGAGCTTCGCGGACGTGGGTTAATGATTGGAATCGAATACGATTTCGCCATCGAAGACCTCCGCAATAAGCTATTGTTCGACTATAAATTATTCACGGGCGTAGCAGGCAAAAACACCATTCGTTTGTTGCCGTCGCTTGCGCTCAAAAAAGAAGAAGCTGATTTATTCTTAGAAGCGTTGAGCAAAGAAATTCGCGTTTTAGCTTAATTCAGTTAGTCCCGAAATACAATTCGGGACTCCAACGGTATAACGTCTCCGACGTTTTTACCCACCATAAAAACCCTGAAAAAGTAATCTACCTTTTTCAGGGTTTTTTATTTATCTTTACCAAATTGAACGCATATAAAATATCGAGAGGAATTCGACATTCCCCTACATCCTATCGGGTACATCAATCCCCAAGAGTTCCATCGCTTTACGAATCGAATCAGCAATAGCTTGAGTCAACAATAAACGAACGTGTTGTGCTGCCGCATTGGGTTCTTGCAAAATCGAAACTTCAGCGTAAAACGTATTATATACCTTCGCCAATTCGTACGCATACTGCGAAATCAACGCAGGCGAATAGTTACGACCTGCATCCGCCACGCGGTCAGGGAATTGCGTAAGGGCAAAAATCACTTCTTGTTCAGAAGCCGTCAACGCTACCGTCGAGGCAGGTTTGGTCCAGTCGATTCCCAACTGAGTTGCCTTACGCAATACCGAACGCGTACGGGCGTGGGTGTATTGAATAAACGGCCCCGTGTGTCCGTGCAACTCTACTGATTCGGCAGGGTTGAACAACATCCGTTTTTGTGGGTCAACTTTCAACAAATAATATTTCAACGCCCCCAGTCCAAGCATCGAGAAGAGTTTTTGCTTTTCGGCTTCGGAAAAATCATCAATTTTACCTTTGGCGTTGCCTTCTTCGGCCGCTGCGGCAGTCACTTCTGCTACAAGTTCGTCCGCGTCCACCACCGTTCCTTCCCGCGACTTCATTTTTCCCGATGGCAAGTCCACCATTCCGTAGCTAAGGTGATAACAGCCGTCGGCGTAGGTACGACCAAGGCGTTTTAGGATGGCAAAAAGCACTTGAAAGTGGTAATCTTGCTCATTTCCTACGACCCAAATCGACTTATTGGTAGAGAAATCGGTAAACTTCAAATCCGTTGTGCCCAAGTCTTGGGTAATATAAACCGACGTACCGTCGCCACGCAAAACCAGCTTTTCGTCCAGCCCTTCTTCGGTCAAATCAATCCATACCGAATTATCCGCCTTTTTGAAAAATATCCCTTTGGCTAAACCTTCTTCTACGGCGTCTTTTCCGAGCAAATACGTATTTGATTCGTAATACGTCTTGTCAAAACTTACGCCAATTTTTTGATAAGTATCGTTAAAGCCCGCGTACACCCACTCGTTCATGGTTTTCCAAAGCGAAACGGTCTCTTCGTCCCCTTGCTCCCACTTGCGGAGCAATTCTTGCGCTTCGAGCATCCATGGCGCTTTTTTCTCCGCTTCTTCTTTGGTCATTCCCTCAGCTACAAGTGTTTGGATTTGTTGTTTGTATTCTTTGTCAAACAACACGTAGTATTTCCCAATCAAATGATCCCCTTTCATCCCTGCCGACTCAGGCGTTTCACCATTGCCCAGTTTGGCGTAAGCCAGCATCGACTTGCAAATGTGAATCCCACGGTCGTTGACAAGGCAAGTTTTGATAACGTCGTAGCCGTTGGCTTTCAAAATACGGGCTACCGAATCCCCCAAAAAGTTATTCCGTAAGTGCCCCAAGTGAAGTGGTTTGTTGGTATTGGGAGACGAAAATTCCACCATCACCGACTGCCCATTGGGAGCGGCAAAGCCGAAGTTTTCGTCGAGCGCCAAGGCATTAAGTGCGCCCACCCAAGCTGATTCGTCAATACTTAGGTTCAGAAACCCTTGTACGACGTTGAATTTGCTCACAACTCCCGCTTTCTCCAACACGTATGCACCAAGCGCATTTCCGATTTCTACGGGAGGCTTGCGGAGGCTTTTGGTGTACGGAAAAGTCACGAATGTATAAAAACCTTCAAAATCTTTTTTGGTAGGTTGAAGTGCGATTATTGGCTCTTCAACATTATAAATCTCCTTTAATGCACTTTGGAGAGAAGTTTTGATAATGGCTTCGATTTGCATAAGACGTGGTTCGTTGGTTGCTCCTCCTAGTAAGTGGAGACAGCTAAATAAGCCGCAAAAGTACGGCAAATTCGACAAGCAAATACTTGTATTCCCAAAAATTGGTTCTATTTTCGTATCATTCTCCACATTTAGCTTTGCCATGAAATGAAAAATAAGGTAGTTACGCTCCTGTTATTGGTCATCAGTTGGCTAACACTCCCTGCATCGGCGCAGTTGGAACAGTCAGTACGTTTAGAATTTAAAGTAAACCAAAGCCTCGAAGAATACTTCGATGTCACTCCTTTGGACGAAGATGGACTGCTAGTGACCCAGCGTAAGGAAGAATATTTTAAAAAAGAAAAATGGACATTTTACCGTTTCGACAGCTTACTCAAACAGCGGTGGATGTCAGAATTTACCCTAGAAGACCAGCTTCACCCGATTAAGTCATACCACAATCAGCACTTTTTGTATTGGCTGCTTCAAGAAACCGATACCGACAAAGTAATGGTACTGCGTCTTGACCTTCAAAATGGCGAAACTGAAACTTTTAAAGGAGATTTGCATACCCGCGCCGACATCGTTCACTTCAAAGTACTCGGTAATGTGGCTTTTATCGGCGGTTATCACAACAGCCGTCCCATGGTGATGGCTTTTTCATTTTTTGACAAAAGCGTAAAAGCGCTACCGTTTTTGTACACCACCAATACCGAAATCAGCAACCTCGAACTTGACGAACAGCAAAATCAGCTCCATGTGTTGCTTTACACTACCAAGCGCGGCGATTGCCATTTTTCCATCAAAACCTACTCGTACGAAGGCAAACTTGTCAAAACCACTGCCATGCCTTTTGAAAACGATAACGGACTGATTACGGGAAAAATCTTATCGCTCGACGAATCGTCGTCGCTTATTGTTGGCAATTATGCCCAAGGTTGTACGCAGTATTCGCAAGGATTGTATTTTGCTAAAATCAAAGATGCCGAACCCGAAGGTTTTCAATGGGTTGATTTTTCTAAGCTAGAAAATTTCTTCAACTATCTCAAACCCAAGCGAAAACAACGCGTAGTTGAAAAAATTTCTAAACAAAAAGAAGAAGGAAAAGAGCCCAAGTTTCGTTACCGAATGCTGGTACACGACATCATTAAAAATGGAGAGGAGTTTATCCTAGTGGCTGAAGTTTATTATCCTGTCTATAAAAGTGGCAATATGTACTACGGTGGAGGGAGATCAAACATTCACCGCGAGTACGATGCTTTTCGATACACCCACGCCATCGTTTGTGGATTCGACAAATCGGGGAAGCTTCTGTGGGACAACTGCTTTGCCCTCGAAAACGTCGAGAACATTGAGCTTTTGCCAATGGTACAAGTCACCCGCCGCGACGGGTTGCTGGTATTGGCGTATCCCAAAGAAGAAAAAATTCATACGGAGGTCATCGAACGTAGCCGTGTAGTACGGGAGAAAGAGATTCACGAACTAAAGACGGCCGTTGAAGGTGAAAAAATTGTTGACAGTGAGCAGGGCGTATTAGCGGCTTGGTACGACCGTTTTTTTGTGGCGTACGGATACCAGAAAGTGGGGGGAGAAAAGTGGGCAAGCGGTTCTCGCGACGTTTTTTATGTCAACAAACTCTCATACGACCCCAATGCTCCTCGCCCAGATGCCAAAGCAGAAGCGAAGAAAGAAAATTAGTGTAACATCAACTTTTCCAGTACTTTTTCGGCCGTTGCCTGAATGGCAGGAATAGCCACTGAGTTTCCAAACTGTTTATAAGCCGAAATATCGGCCACTACAATCTTAAAATCCTCAGGGAACCCCTGTAAACGTGCCCATTCACGCGGGGTCATTTTGCGGATGCCCTCCCGATTTATTTCGCTTTTGATGCGCGTTTGGGGCGTAAAATCCGTAAGGCGATGGTCGTACACGAGATTTCGCTCCCGCCCCATGCCCCCAACTACGATGGCATTGGCCACGCCCTCGTCCGAGATAATTTCGTATCCAAAACCGTTCCCCTTGCTTTCATGGCGTTTTTTATGGTTAATCAATGTTTGTAAGTACTGAGTCGATAAATAATATTTTGCCGAAACAGGCTGTGGCTCTTTTATTTCTCCAAACACTGCTGCTGAGTTGGTAGGTGCGGGATATTCAAACGAATCCACACCCAAATCGCCCCGAAATCCTACAATAAAAATCCGCTCCCGATTTTGAGGCACGCCAAAATCACGGGCATTGAGCACGCGAGGTTCGGGCACAAAATAACCTAAGTCATCGCGCAGGGTCGCAAGAATTGTGTCAAGGGTCTTTCCTTTATCGTGCGTTCGTAACCCTTTGACATTTTCCAAAAAAAACGCTTTTGGCCGTTTTCGTTGAATAACATCGGCAACGTCAAAAAACAGCGTCCCGCGCGTATCTTCAAAACCACCTCGCCGCCCTGCAATCGAAAATGCCTGACACGGAAAGCCAGCACATAACACATCAAAGCCGTCGGGGATGTGCGCCTTGGTTGCTTCGAGTGTGATGTCGCCGTAGGGGCGTTCGCCAAAATTAGCTTCGTACGTTTTTTGCGCTTGTGCATCCCATTCACTGCTAAATACACAGCGCCCACCCAAACGTTGTAGGGCAATACGAAAACCACCAATTCCCGCAAATAAGTCGATAAAAGTAAACCAAGGTGTTTTGGAAGAAGCAAAAAGCATATAAAACGATTAATTTTTGAGCACCAGCCACACGCCACCCATAATCAGCGCAATGCCCAGGACTCGCCACGCATTGATGGGATGAACGGCAAAGCCCACCCACCCAAAGTGGTCGATAAGCACACCCGCCACGAGCTGCCCCGCAATGATCAAGCACAGCAAATTGGCAGGGCCAATGTCTTTGACAATAAAAATAACTGTGAGTACATAAAACGCCCCACACGCCCCTCCCAGCCACTTCCACCAAGCAATACTGCGCAGGGTATCCCACGAGGGCATCGGGGCTTTGTTGAACAAGGCATAGCAAACCAACAAGCCAACCAGCCCCGTCACAAACGAGATAATGGATGAAAGAATAGGATTTTGAGTCGCCAACCGAAGCTGAGCGTTCACACCCGACTGAAAGGTGTTGGTCACGCCAATCAAAAAAGCTAAAAGCAGAAAAAAGTAATACATGGGAAGCTGTCGTTGAATCTCACGTACAAACTTCCCAAAAATATGTTGGAATAAAAAGCGCGGCTATTTTGAACGGATGGCCTCTACAGGATCCATTCGAGCAGCTCCAAGGGCAGGAACGATGCCTGCTACTACCCCAATGATGCTCGACACACTGAGCCCAAGAACGATATTTTGGGGCGAAAGAATAATATCCAAACTTCCTAATGAAATAAAAGACAGCAGATACACCAGCCCAATGCCAACCAAGCCACCAATCAAGCTCAAGAAAATGGCTTCAAACAAAAATTGGAATAAAATAAAATAGTTTTTCGCTCCCAATGATTTCTGAATCCCGATGAGGTTGGTACGTTCTTTGACCGATACAAACATGATATTAGCAATGCCAAAACCACCTACCAAAATCGAAAAACTACCAATGACCCACCCAGCAATGGTAATCACGCCAAATACCCCCGACACGGCTTTGGTCGCTGCCTCGGGGCGATTGATGGAAAAGTTGGTAGTTTGGGTCGGTTTAAGCCCTCTTTTGGTACGCAACAATCCTATAATCTCCGCTTCTAGCTCCACTTGCCCTTCATCTTCAGGTTTTCCTTTGACCACAATATCGACGCTATTTTCAACCCGATTTTGAAAAGATTTAGCAAAAGTTAAGTACGGCAACAACACCTTGGTGTCGGGATTACCCGCAATATCAAACAGACTTTTTCCTTTTTTCTTCTGAATCCCCACAATCATGTACTTTAAACCTTTGATTTTAAAGCTTTTTCCCGTCGGGTCAGGGTCGCTTGGGAAGAGATTTTCGGCAATTTCTGCCCCGATAATGGCCACACTACGGCCTGCATCCACTTCTTGTGGGGTAAAGTAGCGGCCTTTTTCTACGGTTACTTCCGACACTTTGTTGTATTCGTACGACACCCCTTGAAGGAGCGCATCCATGCTATTATTGCCATTTTTTGCCGTCAATCCACCTTTAAAATCCATCACAACGGTAGCTTCTGCTCCTTCGATGCGTTCGGCCAAAAACTTATAATCACTGTAGGAAGTCTCTGGCCATTGAAAATATTTCCACCACTGGTATTCACCCCCAAAACCCCAAGGCCATTTTTGGACATAAAGTACGTCGGTACCAATTTCGGCCAAGCTCTGACGGATATTTTTTTCCAACGAATCCACAATGGTAAATACGCCCACAATCGCAAAAATCCCGACGGTTACGCCCAATAAAGAAAGGGTAGTACGAAGAATATTTGAGCGAAGTGCTTGCCAAGCAAAACGCAAACTCTCAAAGGTTTGTCGAAAAAACTTCATGGCCGCTAATAGTTAAGTTGTTACGGAATTTTCGGTATCGAAAACAAAATTCGATTTATGACGCTTTTTTCGCAAACATTTTACACAAGTGGCAATCCCGTAGTTTAATTGGTGACGATAAAAGTGGCGTTGTATGTAGTACCAATTCAGAAATTTAGATTTTCTTTGCAGGAAACTCATAGTTAGCACAGTCTATTGTATGAAAATCAGTACCAATTCGCGCACAGACCTTTATGTACATATTGCTCTGGTAGTAGCTCTGGTTGTGGCATTATTTTTGGGGTTCTTTTTCGTGTATTTACCTTTTACAACCAATCACGGACAAAGTATCACGGTGCCTGACCTCAAAGGAATGACCTTAGACCAAATTGAAGACTACCTCGATGAGCGTAATCTTCGGTATGAAGTGGCCGATTGTACGTTTGTCGTTGGGCAGAAACCGCTCAGCGTCATTCGACAACATCCCAAAGCAGGAATGCGGGTAAAAGAAGGACGGAAGTTGTATTTGTATATAACGACCCTCAATGCGCCTAATGTAAAAATGTCGCAGCTAGTGGATCGCACCAAAAACAGCGCCATCGCCGAGCTAAAACGTCTTGGGTTAATGTTAGGCCGCATCAATTACGTACCTGACCCTGCTCATGATGCCGTACTAGAACAATTGTACAACGGCAAGCCCATTTTGCCAGGGACACTGATTCCACAAGGGTCTAAAATAGATCTTAACCTAGGAGATGGCATCGGAAATACTGAATTTGATGTTCCTGACGTTGTAGGTAAAACACTCGAAGATGCCCTTTTTGTTTTAAAAGGCTCCAACTTAGGAAAACCACTGATTCAATACGTGGATGACCCAAGTCAACCGCCAGGAACTGTCGTACGACAAAACCCTGAGGCAGGAGCAGGCAACAAAATTCACGTCGGTGATATTATCGACTTGTGGATAGTCGGGTCGCCAGATACGCAACAGCAACCACAGAATGAACAACTTTAGAAGTAACGTAACAGTGCAGAAAGGTAGCCATCTCGGCAAGTCATTTATTACGAGAGATAGGGCATTAAACATGTCCCTATCTCTTCTCTTTTTCTTTGGGATACTCCAATCCGTAGCTGCTCAGTGGGTCGTTGTCCCCGTTGGGCCGTCGGCTTCTACAAGCCCCCAAAAAGCAGCGCGTACCCAAGCGCTTACCTTGCCTTTTTTTGACGATTTTTCATTGTCAACCAATGGCCGCCCCGACCCCAAATTGTGGCAAAACGGTGGTACCTACGTAAACAACACATTGACAATAGGCCAGCCTACCCTCAATGTCGTTACCTTTGATGGTGCAGACGCCACAGGGCGCCCCTATAACTTTGCGAGTCCCTACGCCCAAGGAAACGGGGATACGCTTACTTCCCAACCCATTGATTTATCTTCGGTTAAAGATACTTCAACTTATTTAAGTTTTTATGTACAATTGCGCGGTTTGGGCGAACTTCCTGACACTACTGATTTTCTCCGTTTATACTTTTTGAATCAGCAAGGAGAATGGAAAAAGGTATGGGAAAAAGAAGGTCTAAAACCTGATAACAATTTTAATTACACAAAACTGGCCGTTGAGCCAGAATATTTTCACCCCAACTTCCAGTTTCGCTTTATTTCCTATGGCCGTTTGTCGGGACAATTTGATATGTGGCACTTGGATTATGTTTATCTCAACAGCGGCCGTCGGAGTCCTGATCAATTTACCAGAGACGTTGCATATCGCCTTCCAGTCAATTCATTCCTGAAGCGCTATACTGCCATGCCAATCAAACAATACTTGGCCCGCCCCATAGCAGAAACCACTGACTCGCTGAAAAGTGAGATTAACAACCTCAACGACAACTTCAACCCCATTACACTCTCATATACAGTTCGTGATATCTTTAATAATCAACCTTACATAGACCTCGCCCAATTACCTGGAAACATTTCAGCTTTGTCACAAAGACCCGTTATTTTCAAACCTACCCCTATCTCTTTTTCGGATACCCTTAAAAGAGTGGTCTTGAAAACTCAGTTTAAAGTACTTACAACAGACAACCAAGGCTCGTCCATTCCAGGCATTGATTTGCGCCGCAACGATACGATTTCGGGCATAACGGAGCTTTCTGACTACTATGCCTACGATGACGGCAGTGCCGAAAGTGCGGTTTATTTCAACCGTTCGCTGGGGCGTACTGCGGTTCGGTTTACGGTCAATACTCCTGATAATCTTTCAGGAGTTCGGATGAATATCGTGCCAATTGTAAAAGATGTTTCGGGCCAATCCATCACAATTCAAGTGTGGAGCAGCGAAAGAGGTCGTCCTAAAAGTATTTTATACCAAAAAGCCTATAAAGTATCATATCCTGCCCAATTTAACCAGTTTATTGAATTTCCGTTCGATTATGGTGTGGCCGTTCGTGATACATTTTACGTCGGCTGGCTTCAAATTGGGCAAGATGGCATCCCCGTTGGCCTCGACCGCAACAATGCTAACGAAGACAAGATATTTATCAATTCTGGACAAGAGTGGGTACCTTATACGAGTTTCAAAAACGACGCGAGTTTGGCATATTTTCAAGGAAGTTTGATGCTACGCCCCGTATTAGGAACCCTAAAGCCCACCGACCCAGTGACCTCAATCGAACCTACCGAAGAAACCGAATGGGAGGTTTATCCAAATCCTACCCGAGGCATCGTAAGTTGGAATTCGGGAGATGTAAAATACATTGAAGTATATCAACTCAACGGTACACGATTGCGTTCGCAGCCAGTTCAGCCCGCCGAACGCAGCATTGACTTGACTCCATTAGGAGATGGGATTTATTTTTTACGGCTTTCCAACGAAAAGAAAACTGTCGTGAAGAAAATTTTGTTGAGCAAATAAATTAAGAACAACGATGGATATTACAGTAGAAGAACTAAAACAACGCATCGAAAGCGGCGAAGAAATCAACCTCATTGATGTCCGCGAAGATTACGAATACGAAGCCGATAACATTGGAGGCTTGTTGATTCCATTGGGCGATCTTCCACATCGCCTCTCTGAAATCGACCACCTCAAAGAGGCGGAGGTATTGGTACATTGCCGCTCGGGCAAGCGAAGCGAAACCGCCCAGCGTTTTATGCAAAGCCAAGGTTTTACGAATGTTCGTAACGTAATTGGTGGTATTCTTGCCTACAACGAACTTGACTAAGCTTCGCCGTACGTCATACAAAAAATGGGGAGCGTTAAGCTCCCCGTTTTTGTTTTATACCGACATTACGTCTTGTTCTTTGGCGGTATAAATCGTTTCGATTTTGGCCACGAAACCATCGGTCAGTTTCTGTACGCGTTCTTCGGCGCGTTTTACTTCGTCTTCCGACACTCCCTCTTTTGTCAATTTGCGAAGCTCGTTATTGGTGCTTTGGCGAATGTTACGAACGTTCACTTTAGCCGTTTCGATTTCTTGCTTCACTCGCTTCATCAAATCGCGGCGACGTTCTTCGGTAAGCATCGGGATGCTCAAACGAATGTTTTCACCGTCGTTGTTGGGCGACAACCCAAGCGAACTATTACGAATCGCTTTCTCAATTTCTCCAATTATCTTTTTCTCGAAAGGCTTTATCGCAATCGTACGTGCGTCGGGGGTGGTTATCGAAGCCACGTTTTGGATAGGCGACATCACTCCGTAGTATTCTACTTGGATTCCGTCTAGCATGTTAGGGGAAGCTTTCCCCGCACGAATTTTCGACAACTCGATCGTCAAGTGCTTGATGGCTCTGTCCATCGTATCTTTCGCATCGTCGAGATACAATTCGATTTCTTCCATTGGTTGATTTACGTTATTCTATTGATAATTATGCTCTAAAGTTAATTCGACACCAGCGTCCCGACAGAATCACCATTGACCAATCTCAGGAGATTTCCAGGCTTATTCATGTCAAAAACAATGATTGGCAAGTTGTTTTCCTTACAAAGCGCAAAAGCCGTCAAATCCATGATTTTTAGGTTTTCTGTCAAGGCTTGATCGTACGTAATTTTTTCGTAGCGCGTCGCTGTTGGATCTTTTTCAGGATCTGCCGTGTAAATACCATCTACCCGAGTTCCCTTCAATACGGCATCAGCGTTGATTTCAATCGCCCGAAGCGCCCCTGCCGAGTCAGTTGTAAAGTAAGGGTTACCCGTTCCTGCGCCAAAAATCACCACCCGTCCTTTCTCAAGGTGACGTACTGCCCGACGACGAATCATTGGCTCGGCCACTTGTTCCATTTTAATGGCTGACATCAAACGCGTGTACATGCCATGTTTTTCGAGCGAACTCTGAATCGCCATGCTATTGATGACGGTTGCAAGCATCCCCATGTAATCTCCTTGCACACGGTCAATGCCCGATTTTTCGACCGAGGCACCGCGAAAAATATTTCCTCCTCCAATCACAATCGCAACTTGAACGCCTGCATCAACCACTGTTTTTACTTCTTGGGCAAACTGCTGTAGAACGTCGAAGTCGATGACTTGTTTTTTATCGGGGCCACTGAGGGCTTCACCACTGAGTTTTAGGAGAATACGTTTGTATTTAGGTTGTTGCATAATATGATGAAATCGGTTTATTCAAACTCTATAAGTACTTGGTTTTTGTCAACGCTATCGCCTTGGTTGACTTTAATGCTTTTTACCACGCCATCGCCTGAGGATTTAAGGGCGTTTTCCATTTTCATTGCGACCAATACCAACACCACATCACCTGCTTTTACGACATCTCCTACCTGCACTTTGATGTCCCAAATCAGCCCTGGCATCGGCGCTTTGAGGTTATTTACTTTGTTTTTGGTGCTGCTGTTTATCCCCATTTGTTCCAGCAAGAGGTCAAAACGGTCTTTGGCAGCTACGTTATAAATGGTTTCGTTTACCTTTACTTTGAAACTCTTATCGGCGTGGTTGGCCTCTACTACTTCGGCATTAAACGAGCGGTCATCTTTGATGATGTGAAAATGACCATTGTCTAACGCCACCAAATCCCACGCAAACGGTTGTCCATTTAGCGTTGTGGTTTCGTTTTTTGTTTCTACTTCAAAAGCTTGTTGTTCGTTGATGATAACTTTTAACATGGTACTAGGTAGTTTATAAATTGTGAGATGAATGTGCCTACGACTCTACTGCCGAGGTTTTATCTCGGCGATTAACTAAATAAATACCCGTTAAAATTACCCCCATTCCCAGGTATTGTTGAAAGCTAATTCGCTCGCCATCCATAATTCCCCAGCCAATCGCTACAATCGGAATCAAGTACGTCACCGACGATGCAAACAGTCCCGAAGCCAATTGAACCACCCGATTAAACAACACTGACGCCAATCCTGAACCTATTACTCCTAACGCCAGCAAATACAACGAAGGCTGTAGGTTTTCGGGCGCTGTTACTTTGGTAAAAAAATCAGTGGTAAACAGTGCAATCAATGAAATAGGGCCGATAAACACAAACGTCCAAGCCGTCATGGTCAGGGCGGGCAAGTGGCTCAACCGAAACGCAATGGTGTTGATATTGACGCCATACATCAAAGTAGCGCTCAAAATCAGAAATGCGTAAGGGTCTGCGATGTTGATAGTGCCCGTCAGATTGGATAAAATTAGCAACAATGACCCCACTAGCCCCAGCACAATTCCCGCGATTTGCATGGGGCGGCGCGGTTGGGCAAAAAATACGACGCCTAACACCAGCGTACAAAGTGGGCTAAGTGAATTGAGCATTCCCGACAACGAGCTGTTGAGGCGCGTACCTGCTTTGGCAAACAAAAACGCAGGAATCACGTAACCCATCAATGCTGATACCAATAGAAACGGAAAACGGTCGAGTGGAATTTGGTTACGGGTTTTGAGCATGATAGGCACAAAAAAAAGCGAAGCTAAAAACAATCGCCCCGCTGCCACTTCCGTAACACTAAACGTTCCTAAGCTCTTTTTAATTAAAATGAAGGACGTCCCCCACGTGAGGGCTACCAGAATCAGTAAAATCCACGCTTGCAAAGGATTTTTAGAAGAATCGTCCACGACAAACTTAGCTTAGTTGATTTTTTATTTTGCAAAAATAGTGGGTTTATTGGATTTTAATGTGCTTGTCGATAAAGTTCATGTATTGTTCCCAGTCGTACAACAAAATATCGTGGCCTCCGTCGCGCAAATGATAACCGATTGTTTGACCAACGGGCGTATTTATCGCAGGCATTTCGGACGTGCCCGTACCCGTTTTTTTGTACAATTTATACACTTTTCCTGCTTCTACTGCGCTCAAAAACTCCCCTTTCGGGTCGGCCCAGGCATCTTTTGACGCACTTGCGACGTAGAGTGGTCGGGGAGCAATCAAACTCAACAATTCGTGTTGGTCAACGGGCATTTCCTGCACCGCTTTGTTGTATTTTTTGTAATTGGCGCAAAACCAATGGGGAAATTGCGTGTTAAGATGTTCGACGGTCTCGCCTATCCATCGACGAGACAATGCCGCTCCCCCTTCGCCCGAATCGTTGGAAATCACCACCGCAAAACGCGGGTCTTCCGCTCCCGCCCACAAAGTCGCTTTTCCGATGCGCGAATGCCCCACACCAATTATCTTTTTGCCATCAATCTGTGTTTCATGTTGTAGAAGATAGTCTACCATACGGCTCATACTCCACGCCCATACCCCCAGCGCGCTCCATTTTTCGCGCTGTTCGGCCGTCAACACCGCTCGAATTCCTGTTTTCCACCCCTCAGCGTGGTCAGGTTCTAAGTCACCATAATAGGCCGTAGCCACCGCATAACCACGGGCAATAATCGCTTCGTAAGGCCAACGCCGCTCAGCAATGCCGCGTGAGGCTTCGGTCGCACGGTTGCTGACAAAGCTTTTATCAAACCCTGCATTTACCCAATTTTCGGTGACTAAAATATCTTTTTCGTGGGTAGTACTGTGATTCCCCGTAAAATTGAGGCTGACAAAGGCTGGTGCTTTCTTTACATTTTTGGGCAAATACAACAAGACATTCAGCACCGCAGTAGGCGAAATGGTTGGGAAACGTAGGGTAATTTGTTTGGAAATCGCTTTCCCTCCCAACGCATTTTCGTTTATGGTTTTGACCTCCACCGTACTTTTGATCGTATTTGGGAAAGGATTCACTCCATAGACTTCTTCCGCAAACAGCTTGAGCAATTCGGGGCGACGTGTTTTTTCCCATACCGAAACGGACGTCACGGGTTTCCCATTGGAAAGTACCAATGGATTGGGTAACGTGTAAGTTGGCATTTGACTTTCGTCGTAATTGACAGGGATTTTTTGCGCAACTACCTTCCCAACTGCCAACCCAAGCACCAAGGCTACAGCTATCTGTTTCATACGTCGTTATTTTTTGTGTTTTCTGTAAAGTCCCAACAAGACAACCTAACTAACCCTTAAAATATGTTAACAATTTACCAAAGTTAATCTATTGTTTTACCTTTGATTTACAACCATTTATCCGCCAAATTCAACACATCACGAAATAAAAAGCCACAATTTGTTGCTCCAGAGGAGCTACATCTTCGTAGAAAGGGTAAAAGGTGTCACCCCGATGGGGCTTTTTGGAGGTCTTTGCTCTCTTTTTCTATTAAGATATCACCTCTCTGAGGCTACTTTGTTTCTATCCTTATCTATGAACACTCAGCTACTATTTCACAATAAAAGAGAACTTTACGGAATAATACTTATCTGTTTTGTTGCACCTACCCTCTATTTTATCTTTAGCAATTGTACATTTTTAGCATTCGACAGATGCATCATCGGATTTACTGACTCAAAACCTAGTGCGTTTGGAGTGTTAGGCTGCCCTCCTCAAAGTTGGATGCATGTCGCACGCTCTTTTATGATGCGAATAATCTTTACCACCCTCGCCCTATTGGGATATTTTATAAGTAACAAAGGAGGGCGTACTCAGCATTTTTACTACTTACTTTTAGGAGCTATTTTATTTTTTCCTGCTGTCCATTTTACGGGAGTATGGGCAGCTAATTTTGTTCACAGCCCTTTTAGGTTTTTGGAACATCAACAGCGTTTTATGGCCATTCCGTTGCCTATTTTGGGCAATTTTTATTATTACCGCTGGATTGAATTTAGCGTTTCTGTGGTTCTCATTTGCCTATACATTTATTGGGGATTTAAGATTCTTTTCATCCATTGGTCGCTATCTCAGCGAATTTCTTTGCTCTTTTTTGGTAGTATCGCCTGTCTATTAGGATATTTATGCTGGTTTTTCTGGTTAGGCCCTTTTTTATTCCCATTTACATTTCATCATTAAACCTTATTTGTCCATTGAAAAACATTTTTAACTTCTCTACGCTCTGTCTAGTGGTATGGAGTACGTTGAGCCACGCACAAACACCCCCTTCTTGGCTCCGCTATCCTAGCATTTCTCCCGATGGCAAAACCATTGTTTTTACCTACAAAGGAGACATTTGGAAAGTCCCTGCTTCGGGCGGGACAGCAATCCCCCTCACCCTTCACGAAGCCCACGACTACATGCCCGTCTGGTCGCACGACGGAAAACGGATTGCGTTTGCCTCCGACCGCCACGGCAACTTCGATGTATTCACCATTCCTGTAGAAGGTGGGGAAGCCAAGCGCATTACGTTCCATTCTGCCAATGAACTTCCTTATGATTTTAGCCCCGATAATCAAAACGTGATTTTCGGAAGTGCTCGGCAAGATTTGGCCACCAACCGTCAGTACCCTGCGGGCTACATGACCGAATTGTACAGTGTTTCAATCAACGGCGGGCGCGTCAAACAACTTCTGACTACTCCCGCTGAAGACGTTAAGTACAATCGCGACGGCAGCAAGTTTGTCTATCATGACCGCAAAGGTGGGGAAAACAGTTGGCGCAAGCACCACACGTCTGCCATCGCAAGAGACCTTTGGGTGTATGACACCAAAACCCAAAAACATACCAAAATCACCAATTTTGCGGGCGAAGACCGTAACGCCGTTTGGAGCGATGACAAAACGCTCTTTTACCTAAGCGAAGCCAATGGTTCGTTTAATATTCACAAACTTTCATTAGACAATACGGCTCAGTCCCAAGCCATTACTTCGTTCAAAAAACACCCTGTGCGTTTTTTAACCAGTGCTAACGACGGAGTACTTTGCTTTGGGTTTAATGGCGACATTTTTACACTTAACCCCACCGAGGGAGGAAGTCCCAAGAAGGTAAACGTCAGCATCGCAGCTGATACCCGCGCCAACAACGACCGCGTACTTTCGGTTAATGGTGGGGTGAGCAGCATGGCCGTTTCACCCAATGGAAAAGAAGTCGCTTACATTTTTCGCGGCGAAGTGTTTGTCAGTTCAGTGGAAGGCGGTATCACCAAACGCATCACCAACAGCGCGGGCCAAGAGCGGAGCGTAAGTTTTTCACCCGATGGAAAAGCCTTGGTATATTCATCGGAGCGGGGCAACCGTTGGAAAATCTTCGAGACGCGCATTAGTCGCAAAGAAGAACCGTACTTCTATGCTTCGACTTTATTGAAAGAAAGCGAACTCATTGCGAATGAGAAAGAAAATTACCTACCAAAGTATTCTCCCGACGGCAAAGAAATCGCCTTTGTTGAAGACCGCGCGACGCTCAAAATTCTAACGTTGGCCACCAAACAAACCCGTACAATTCTGACCAACCAAGACCTGTTTTCGTGGGGCGACCACGACCAGTATTTTCAATGGAGCCCCGACGGAAAATGGTTTTTGTTTGATTATAAAATCCCCAACCTCCGCGAAGGTGAAGTGGGTCTTATTTCTACCGACGGCAAAGGTAAAATCACCAACCTTACCCAAAGTGGCTTTGAAGATGAAAGTCCAAAGTGGGTGCAAGGTGGAAAAGCTATGTTGTGGTTTAGCAACCGCGAAGGTTTGAAAAGCCTTTCCCAAAGTGGTAATTCTCAATCAGACGTTTATGCGATGTTTTTCACCCAAGCCGCTTTCGACAAGTTTAAATTGAGCAAAGAAGAGGCTGCTTTGGCCAAAGAAGTAGAAGAAAAAGCAGCAAAAGCCGATACGACCAAAAAGAAGGAGGCCAAGAAAGATTCGACGGTGGTGATTGAACTCGACGGGCTGGAATTGCGCAAAGCCCGTTTGACCATTCATTCATCCAACTTATCGGATGCCCTTATCAACAAAGACGGCGATATGCTTTATTATCTTTCGCGCTTTGAAAAAGGTTATAATCTGTGGAGCACCAACCTACGCACCCGCGAAACCAAACAGCTCGTGGCACTTAATGCCAACGGCGGTGGCAGCATGGTGTGGGACAAAGAACAGAAATCTATTTTCTTGAACTCCGACGGGCGAATTTCCAAAATTGACCCTACTTCTGGTAAACAAGAAAGCATTGGCATCAGCGGCGAAATGAACCTCGACGTAGCAGCCGAACGGGCGTTTATGTTTGAGCACGTATGGCGCCGTACCAAAACTACCTTTTACACGGCTACTTTCCACGGTGTTGATTGGGATAGCTACAAACCCGATTACGAAAAACACCTTCCTCATATCGGGAATAACTATGAGTTTTCGGAATTACTTTCAGAGTTATTGGGAGAACTTAACGTCTCACACTCAGGCGCTTCGTATTTTGGAGGAGGAACTGCGGGAGCCGATGCTACGGCTGCGTTGGGTGTTTTTTACGACCAAAATTTCACAGGCACAGGGATGCGCGTAGAGGAAGTGATAAAAGATGGTCCACTTGACAAAGCAGGCTTAAACATCAAAGCAGGAACTATCATTGAAGCCATCGACGGCGAAACGCTTACCCCCGACCGCGACTATGCGCAGTTTTTAAATCGTAAGTCGGGCAAAAATGTTTTATTGACCTTGCTTGAAGGTACAGCACGTCGTGAAGTAGTGGTAAAACCCATTTCGGTGGGTGAGGAAAGCCAATTGTTGTACAAACGCTGGGTACGCCGCAATCAAGATGAAGTAGAAAAACAGAGCAACGGAACACTGGGCTATATTCACATTCCTGGCATGGCCGATGGCCCTTTCCGCGTTACGTACGACGAAGTAATGGGTAAGTATGCGCTCAAAAAAGGCATTGTCGTCGATACCCGCAACAACGGCGGCGGCGACTTAGTGTCGGATTTAGCGACCTTCTTTTCGGGTAAAACGTACATGTACAACTCCACCGACAAACGCGTTATGTATTCGGAACCAAGCTATCGTTGGAGTAAAGCGAGTATTTCGTTGGCCAACGAAGCCAACTATTCCGACGGCCACTGTTATGCCCACATGACACAAGCGGCTTCACTCAATAAGCTCGTCGGGATGCCCGTACCAGGCACTTGTACGTTTGCAGGTTGGGAAACATTGCAAGACCCAAGCATTCGTTGGGGCGTGCCGCCTGTGGGAGTGAAAAGCATGGCGGGTACGTACCTAGAAAACGCCCAAACCGAACCCAACATCAAGGTTTCTAACGAGTACGACGTAGTAGGCAAAGGCAAAGACCAGCAGCTAGAACGTGCCGTAGAAGAATTGGTGAAAGAGGTGAAGTAGAAAAGTAATAGTAGATTCAGGAGTTAGTATATCAATAACTATGTATAGGCTTCTGGATCTACTGCTTGGTATATTGGCTCTTCTAAGTCCGCTGTCTCTACGATAAAACTTCGTATTATAGATTTCATCCGTCTTAAGCGGCCTTTATTCCATTTTTCGCTATCTTGTCCATCACAAAACCATCGAATTGAACAGTGCCAAAAATTTGACCTTATCGGAGTATGTAAAACTTTCGCGATTACTTCACTTTCTCCATCTACCTCTGATTCCGTTTTAAATCTAGTACCATGACACTTCTCAATCGACAGATAAAATACTCCTCTCATCACATCTTCGCTCACATCTATTTCACTAGGTAATATACCGTCAGTACTTGGATTCCAAGGTTCAAGGCACAACGTATCTCTAGTCCATTTCCATTTTACATCGGTCAATTGAAATACCCCCAATAAATTTGTCGAAAAATCTCGTAGATGATTGTATTTGTCATCTGTTGCAACCAACTCACTTTTCAAATTGCCATTTTTATCAGCAATCTCTTTGGTTTCTGTGTGTCTAATCAGGTATCTTAGGCTAATATTAGTACAGTCGAAATCTATAATTCGATAACGAGACACAGGAAGTAAATATTCAGGATAAGTCATTCAAAAATGGCTCAAATTTTTATCAAAGAATCATTATTCAAAAAAAACTGAATTTTTTTCAACACAAATTCGATACTTCCTGACACCGATAATACCATCCTTTTTTCATCATAAAGGTTAGCAATAATTTCATACCCTTTAGGATATTCATCTTCATCAAAGTAAATTTCAAAATAAAAACTTTTATTTTGAAGATTGGCTTTCAACAAAACACTATCATCTAACGTTTTAGAGAGTGACATTTGGTCAATATTTACTCCTACCTCCGAAAGGGTATTAAATACTTGAATAAATATTGGCAAACCTAATTCCTGTAAATCGTTGCAACCGACATTGCTCGAGATACGGGCGAAATCATATATTAATCGTTTTAAATCATTTAAAACGATTTCGTCCAACGTGCTCGTTTGCTTTAAGTTCCCCCCGACTTCTCTATTCAAATAATTAACAGATGTAGCATTACCTATCCCTACTGTAGTGTAGGGTGTATGAATAGCCATTTTAGGCCGCCCTTGAATAGGTGCAAGAGCAGGAATACTAGCTGCCATAAACATATCAAAAGGCATTTTAGTTAAAATTCAGGGTTAAGTGAGTTAATGAACTCCTTTTTTAACAACGAAAAAAACATCTGTTTTTGTTCATAGTGGGCTCTCTGTATAATATCTAGAACCCCTGCAAATGTTTCATTGGTAGCATTTATTGCTTTAATAATATCAATATCGACTACTGAAAATACATCAGAACTATTATTTTCTAACACTAACGGGTATGCATTCACGATAGAAACAATGGCTAAAAAATCATCTCTATCTATCTCTATCCGAAACTGGCCTCTCGACGACTGTCCATCAAATGGAGCAAATGAAATATTAGGAACTATATTATCGAATATTCGCACTTTTTCAAAAATACTAATGTATCGAACTCCTATACGGTTAATTTTTCCAATTACCTCATTTTCAAAAAGTAGCCCTAATGTCCTCTTGATTACTTTGAAATACTCCTCCCATCCATAGTATTTATCAGTTAAATTGAATGTAATCGAATTGGAAGTCACATCTACTCGGAATCTCCCTCCCTTGTGGATATAAAAAGACTGCTGAGGTTGAATGGTAAATTGATCAAGATGAATTGAATTAACGGTCCCTAGAGAAATTGCATCAAAATCCTCTTTCAACAGTGAAAAGAAAACACCCACAACTGTATCAACAGGAACTTTCGGAACAAATTGAATATTTACAATTGCATCCCTAAGCTTGTCGTCTATCTTTCTAGGAATTCTCATAGTGACGACTTGTTAACAGTAAGCACATGATTATTAAAAGTATTTTTTGCAAATAAAGTGATATTTTGTACATAAATGCAAAAACATTTATTTGAACGGAAAACCTCAAAGCGAGATTGGTAACTTTACGGTTTCGTTTTGCGTTACCAATTCATGGAGAACAATCAGCCTATTTTAACAGACATCGAACTCACAGGCCACGACCGCATTGAGGTTATGGGGGCCCGAGAACACAATTTAAAGAACATCGACGTCACCATTCCACGCAATAAACTCGTGGTGGTGACGGGTATCAGCGGTAGTGGTAAATCGTCTCTTGCGTTTGATACCATTTATGCCGAAGGCCAACGTCGCTACATGGAGAGCTTTTCGGCCTACGCTCGTGGTTTTCTGGGCGACATGGAGCGCCCCGACGTGGACAAAATCGAAGGGCTCAGTCCTGTCATCAGCATTGAACAAAAAACTACCTCGCGCAATCCCCGCTCTACGGTCGGGACAGTAACCGAAATCTACGACTTTTTGCGCCTTTTGTACGCCCGCGCTGGCGATGCCTACAGCTACGCCACGGGGCGGCCAATGATTAAGCAGTCGCAAGACCAAATCATCGACCAAATCCTAAGTCAGTTTGAGAATCAAAAGGCTATCCTACTCGCTCCCGTTGTCAAAGGACGGAAAGGGCACTACCGCGAATTGTTTGTCCAAATTGCTAAACTAGGCTACACCAAAGTGCGGGTGGACGGTGAAGTACAGGAGATAACGCCCAAAATGCAGCTCGATCGGTACAAAATTCACGACATCGAAATTGTTATTGATCGGTTGATTCCATCAGCTGAAGATCGTTTTCGCCTTAGCCAATCGGTAGGGACTACCCTCAAGCAAGGTAAAGGTGTAATGATGCTTTTGGATGCCAAAAACCAAGTGCATTATTTCTCCCAAAACCTTATGGATCCTGAGTCGGGAATCAGTTATGACGACCCTGCTCCCAACAGTTTTTCTTTCAACTCCCCTTACGGCTGGTGCCCTACTTGCCAAGGACTTGGGGTGATTGAGGAAATTACGGAAGAAAGTATTTTACCCGATAAAACCCTCAGCCTCAGCAAAGGCGCTATTGCTCCCATCGGCGAGTACCGTGATTTGTGGATATTCAAACAACTTGAAGTATTACTTAAACCTTACAAGGTTAACCTCAATACCCCGATTGAAAAGTATCCCCCCGAGGCCATTGACATTATGCTCAACGGCACCGACGAGCCTGTACCCGTCCCTTCCAAAAAGTACGAAGGTACCGAGTGGAACACCAAATATGAGGGTATTATTCCTTTCTTGCGCCGTCAGCAAGAAAACGGAACGGAGAAAATTCAGGAATGGCTCAAGGATTTTATGCACATCAATACCTGCCCCGATTGCAAAGGAGCCCGCTTGAAAAAAGAAGCGCTTTGGTTTAAAATTGGGGATAAGAATATTGCTGAATTGGCCGATGCCGACATTAGTGAATTGAGCCGCTGGATCAACGATGGGCTGGAAGACAGTATCACTGAACGTCAGCAGTTGATTGGCCGTGAAGTGCTCAAGGAAATTCGCAAGCGAGTTGGCTTTTTATTGGACGTTGGCTTGGATTATTTAACGCTCAACCGTCCTTTGAAAACCCTTTCGGGCGGGGAAGCGCAACGCATTCGTCTGGCCACGCAAATCGGGACGCAACTCACGGGTGTGCTTTACATCATGGACGAACCCAGTATTGGATTGCACCAACGCGACAACGTTCGTCTGATTGATTCACTAAAAAAACTACGGGATTTGGGCAACACCGTCCTCGTCGTCGAACACGACAAAGACATGATGCTCGAATCAGATTACATCCTCGACATCGGCCCTGGCGCGGGTCGCCACGGCGGGCAAGTGGTAGGCCACGGAACTCCCGCTGAGTTTCTTGAGAACGGCTCCCTCACTTCCGACTTTTTGAGTGGCCGCCGCGCCATTGAAATTCCGAAAAAACGTCGCGCAGGAAACGGTAATGCCATTGTGTTGAAAGGCGCAACGGGGCACAACCTCAAAAACGTAACGCTCAAACTTCCGCTTGGCAAAATGGTGAGTGTAACGGGCGTAAGTGGCAGTGGTAAATCTTCCCTCATTCACGAGACGTTGTTCCCCATTCTCAACCGCCATTTTTACAATTCAAAACGCGAGCCTCTTCCCTTTAAAAACATCGAAGGATTAGAGCATATCGACAAAGTAATTGAGGTGGATCAATCGCCGATTGGACGTACACCGCGTTCAAATCCTGCTACATATACCAACTTATTTTCCGAAATCCGTACGTTGTTTGCCGAGCTTCCAGAAGCCAAAATTCGCGGCTACAAACCTGGACGTTTTTCGTTCAACGTAAAAGGCGGGCGTTGTGAGGATTGCGAAGGCGCGGGAATGAAAAAAATCGAAATGGAGTTTTTGCCCGACGTTTATGTCGATTGTGATACGTGCAAAGGGAAACGTTTCAATCGAGAAACCTTGGAAGTACGCTACAAAGGCAAATCCGTGGCCGATGTCCTCGACATGACAGTAGAACAAGCGCTGGAGTTTTTTGAAAGTATTCCCAAAATCCACCGTAAAGTACAGACCCTCAACGACGTGGGCTTAGGCTACATTACCCTTGGCCAACACGCCACTACCCTTTCGGGTGGCGAAGCACAACGTGTAAAGCTAGCCGAAGAGCTTTCCAAAAAAGATACGGGTAAAACCCTCTACATTTTGGACGAACCTACGACGGGGCTTCATTTTCAGGACATTAAGCATTTACTTCATGTCTTAGACAAACTCGCCGACAAGGGAAACACGGTACTGATTATTGAGCACAACTTAGATGTCATCAAGGTATCAGACCACGTCATCGACCTTGGCCCCGAAGGCGGCAGCGGCGGTGGGCGCATCATCGGCGAAGGCACTCCCGAGCAAGTGGCGAAGGTAAAAGAGAGTTTTACTGGGAAGTTTTTGAAAATGGAGTTGGAGTAGCCTCAGCGAGGCTAAATCTTAGTAGAAAAAGGCAAATAAAGATACAATTCATTTTTTCTACTAAGATTTAGCTCGGCTTCCCTTGGAAATTACTTTTTCAAAAAATATTTTCAAAAAATCCACTCAACTTGGAGTGGATTTTTTACTTAAAAACTGTCGAATTATAAAAATAATACTATTTTATACAACTAGTGTGAGTCT
>Ga0209794_1000389_pt1 | contig 73399 bp, 65 predicted proteins | sample EBPBio232013_DNA_FD_185869 | JGI IMG/M metagenome (GOLD analysis project Ga0209794, IMG submission 185869) | Wastewater treatment Type I Accumulibacter community from EBPR Bioreactor in Madison, WI, USA - Reactor 1_5/23/2013_ DNA (SPAdes)... | ecosystem: Engineered > Bioreactor > EBPR >...
CATGGCGCGACGACTACAACCACCACCGCCCGCATTCGAGCCTCGACGGCCTCACCCCGCGGGAGTATCACCAACGGTCACAAGAGGACCAAACTCTGAACAGAGCTAACCTATAAACGCGGACTCCGAGGGGAGCAGGTCAGCCTGTGATTGCGCGAGAGGCCCCTCGCGCCTCTGGCCGGACAGACGCAAATATCGCCCGATATCGCCGCGCAAGCCACGCAGCTCTTCGGCCTGTGCCCGGCGCAGTTCCTTGAAATCTTCCTGAAGTCTCGCGCGCACGGCCTGCTGGGCCGCGATCAGTGCCTCGCGTTCCGCTGCCAGTTCCGCACGGGATTGCAGCGCTTCCGCCTCATTGGCTTTGCGGATTTGCGTGTATTTGCCGGTCAGCCGGTGCCAGAGGCCTTGCAGGCCCTTGGGCAGACGCGCCGCCCGGTCGCGGGTTTCCTGTTCCCATAGCCGTTTCTGGCGCTCGTCCTGTTCCAGCCGCGCTTTGCGGTGCGCGCGCGTCATCGCCTCTTTCTCCGCACCAAGACGGGCCGAGCGATCCGAAAACCGCGTGCGGGATTCGGCGATATGCTGGCGCAGCGCCGGGGTCATCCGCTCGCCGATCCGCTTTTGGGTATCGGCAACGGATGGCAAATCCTCTCCATCGCCCAGCCGGTCGCGCACCGCCTTGGACTTGAGGTCAAGCACACGCGGCAGCGACTGCACTTCTCCTCGATGATCGAGGACGACGAAGCCGCGCTTGTCGCCGCGCGCAAGGAAGAAGCCGCGTTCCTGCAAGGCCTGATCGAAGGACCGGGCATTGTCGGAGCTGTGCCATGCCTCCTGTACGGCCTGCCGCGTCCAGCGCGGATCAATGCCGCTGCGCTTGGCCTGCTGCCATTCCGCGAGGCTGAAATTCTCCGGGCTGCGCCCGCCGCTAGGCTGCAAGCCGCGTGGCAGTTTCCAGCCGTGATCGAGGTAGAGATCGCGCGACAGGTCGGTCAGCTGCCGTTTGAAAAACGGCAGAGGCCGTGCCTTCATTGTGTCCGCGTCGATCCGCGACCAGACGCAATGCGCATGCCGCCGTCCTTCCTTCTCGTGAAAGACGATGGCGCGGGGCTGGCCATCCAGCCCCAGACGCTGTTCCGCCTGTTCAATCGCCGCCCGGAAAGCGGCGATATCGACCTGAGCTCCTTCCGGTGGATTCAGGCTCAGCGAGAACAGATATTGTCTGCACTTCGTGCCAAGGCTGATGGCTTCGGCTTCCTTGAAAGCCCCCTGCAATGTGTCCGAGGCAAAGCCGCGCAGCTCGTGCAGGCTGACATGTTCGTTGTCATCCATCCGCATCAGATGAACGGCGAGATTCTGTCCGCTGCCGCGTTGCGAGCCTTTGAGGATCATCGCCCGCCCTCCGGCTTCATGCCGAGGGCAACCAGCAGCAGACGGCGCATGTCACGCACATCATCCAGCGCCGCGCGCAACTCGGCCTCGGTTTCCGGGGTCATCGGCAGCGCGCCGATATGCGCCAGATGCGCCATCTGGTTCAGGTTGCTGGACAGCCGTGATGCCCCCAGCAGCGCCAGCAGCTTCGCCAGCGCCTGCCGGTCCTCCACCGCCAATCCCGACCGGCGCAATCCCTGCGGTAGCGGCGCGCCCAGCAGTTTGGCCTTGATGTAGCTGCCAAGCGGCACACCCTTGGCCTCATTGACCAGCCGCGCGCGTTCCGTTTCCGACAGCCGCAGACTGAACGGCGCAGGCCGCCGTTTTGCATCCGGGGCCGGATTGTGGTAGGTTTTACCCGTGTTGACTTGGGCGAAGGGCTCGCTCAGGGGCATGGCGGCACCGGAGGCTCAGAGGCCTTCCGATGCTCAAGCTGGGCAGTCCAATCCGCCAGAACCTCGAACAATTCGTTCGAATTCTCGATGAATTGGTCCGCCATCCTCCCCCACCATCCCGGAACCAGGCCCCTCGGCGGATCTTTCTGCCGGTTCCAAGGGGTTGGCGGCGGCCGTCGGCTTTCTGGCGACAGGCTGGGCGCCTGGACACGACCGCCGATTGTGTGCCGCTGACGCCCTCAGCCCAGGATTCCGAGGCCGATCCCGCCCAGGGCGGCGGCGATCACGACCCCCCAGGGCGGCATCTTCCAGGCCACCAGCAGAACGAAACAGGCCAGGGCCAGCGTGAGGTCGCGCAGGTCGGTGATGGCGCTGGTGAAGACCGGGGTGTAGAGCGCGGCGCCCAGGATGCCGACCACGGCGGCATTCGCGCCCTGCATGAGCGATTGCGCGCGGGCCATGGACCGGAACCTGTCCCAGAACGGCAGGACGCCGATCAGGATCAGGAAGCCGGGCAGGAAGACCGCCACAAGGGCGATCGCGGCGCCGGTCACGCCGTTCGGCTCGGGTCCCAGAACCGCGCCGAGATAGGCCGCGAAGGTGAAAAGCGGCCCCGGCACGGCCTGTGCCGCGCCGTAACCGGCCAGGAATGCATCCGGCGTGACCCAGCCCGGCTGCACCACCTCGGCCTCCAGAAGCGGCAGCACGACATGGCCGCCGCCAAAGACCAGCGCCCCCGCGCGGGTGAAACTGTCGACCACCGCCAGCGCCTGCCCGTGCCCCGCCAGCAGCGGCAGAAGTCCGAGCAGGCCGAGGAAGACCAGCAGGGCCAGGACCGCCATGCCGCGGGTCACCGGCATGGCGATGGGGCCGCCGATGGGCGCGCCCGTGCCGCGGCCGAGGACGAGGCCCAGCGCCGCACCCGCCAGGATGGCACCGATCATCCCGAGGGCTCCGGGCAGGAAGGCCAGCAGCGCCACGGCGACAACGGCAATGGCCGCGCGTTCCTTGTCCGGGCAGAGGGCCTTGGCCATGCCCCAGACCGCCTGCGCGACGATGGCGACCGCGACGATCTTCAACCCATGCAGGGCGCCGCTACCGAGGGGGCCGGCGATGCGGGCTGCGGTCATGGCAAAGACCAGAAGCATCAGCGCCGAGGGCAGGGTGAAGGCGGTGAAGGCCGCCAGCGCCCCCAGCCAGCCCGCCCGCATCAGCCCAAGGGCAAAGCCCACCTGACTGGAGGCCGGGCCGGGCAGGAACTGGCACAGCGCCACCAGATCGGCATAGGCGGGGTCCGAAAGCCACTTGCGCCTTTTGACCAGTTCCTCGCGGAAATAGCCCAGATGCGCGATTGGCCCGCCGAAGGAGGTCAGGCCCAGCTTCAGGAAGGTAATGAACACCTCGCCGGGGGTGCCGCGGGCCGATGCCTGGCGCTCGGTCTGGTCCTGATCCTGCACGTTTCTGTCCCTGTCTCGCGTAATCCCAGCCTTGTCGGCGGGTATTGTATCAGCCGCGCGACGGTGGAGGGATGGCTGCGCCGCTGAACGGGCAGGGCGCAGGTCCGGCCCCGTCCCGCCGGTCGGGCCGCCGACCCTCCGCCGGTCACCCGTCCGCCCGGCATGGCAAATGCAGCACGGGCGCGACCGGTGATGGCCTTGCCGGCCCGGGGCCGATAGAGCCGAAGAAGCCCGGCTCGCAGGCGTCAGGATCAGTCACCGCGCCGCCTTTGTCCAGACGCGCCCGGTCGTCGAAGGGGACATGGCCTGCGATCCCGATGCAGGCCGCAAATCGATGCCCGGCAAGGGTCATGCCGCGCCGTCCGCCCGCGACCGTGACGCCTGTTTTCGGGCCGGCTCAATACCAGAGGTCGAGATGCGCCTTCGCCTGCCCGCAGGCCGCAGCCAGATCGGCGCCAAGCGCCAGATGCCCGGCGATGGCGCTGGCCAGCGTGCAGCCGGTGCCGCGCCGCGTGCCGGGCTTGCGGGGCGAGGAAAGGCGCAGGGCCGGGGCATGCGGACGAAAGAGCCAGTCCACGGCCTCGTCCCCCCCGCCATGGCCGCCTTTCAGCAGAACCGCCCGGGCGCCCAGGGCGAAGAGGGCCGCTGCCAGCCGGTCGGGGGCGGTCGCCTCGGGCAGGCCGGTCAGGCGGGCGGCTTCCGGCCGGTTGGGCGTGATCAGCGTCGCGCGCGGGAACAGCCGGGCGATCATCGCCGCCTGACCCGCCGCGTCGATCAGCGGCACCCCGGCGCTGGTGGCGAGGACCGGGTCCAGAACGACCGGCACCACGGGCAGGGATTGGGCCACGGCCGCGATCACCTCGGCATTGGCCAGCATGCCCAGCTTCGCCGCCCGGACCGGCCCCGCGGCGTGGATCTGGGCGGCCACCATCGCGCCGGGCACCGGATGCAGCAGGCAACCGCCCGCCGAATCCTGCGCGGTCACGGCGGTTGCGGCAATGCGCGCGGGCAGGCCCAGCTCGGCCATCACTGCGAGGTCCCGGGCCAGCCCGGCGCCGGTCGAGCTGTCGAGCCCGGCGACGATCAGCACGCTCATTGCCCATCCGCCAGCAGCGCGAGCCGCGTCGCCCCGCGCGCGGCCAGCGCCGAGGCGCCGCGCCAGGCGCGCAGGCCGCTCGAACAGCAGAGCACCACGCGCCCTGGGGGGATCGGCCATTGGGCGAGGTCGTCGAGGCTCAGCGCCCGCGCGCCGGGCAGCGTCGCCACGCTGCCCGCCGGACGCAGGTCGATGAGGTGGTCCCCGGGCTCGATCTGCGTCGCGGCGAGGAAGCCGAAGCCCGGCGCCTCCTCCGCGTCCCGGAAGTCGAAGCCGCCGAAATGCCAGCGTTCCATGTCGAGGGTCACAAGCCGTCCCAGCGGGCTGGGCGAGAGCCCGATCAGCAGCGTGAGCGCCATCTGCGCCTGCACCGCCCCCAGCGCGGCGACGGCGGGGCCGAGGACCCCGGCGGTGGCGCAGCTGGCGGCCTGAGCGGGCAGGTCCGGGAAGACCGCCCGGACGGAGGGGGCGGTGCCGCAGAAGGCACCGGCATAGCCTGAGCGCCCCAGGACCGAGGCTGAAATCAAGGGCTTACCTGACGCCTTGCAGAGGTCCGACAGCGTATAGGTCACGGCGAAACTGTCGGCCGCGTCGATCACCAGATCGGCCTCGGTGATCAGGGCCGGGGCGTTGGCCGGGTCGAGCCTCAGGGCCAGGCCCTGTGCGCGGCAGTCGGGGTTGATCTCCGCGGCGCGGGCGGCGGCGAGGGGGGCCTTGGGCTGGCCGATCTCGGAGTCGCGGAAGAGGGTCTGGCGGTGCAGGTTGCTCAGGGCCACGGTGTCGGTGTCGACGATGGTGAGACGCCCCACTCCCGCCGCCGCCAGCGCCGGGATCACCGCCGAGCCAAGGCCCCCGGCACCGACCACCAGCACGCGCGCCGCCCGCAACCGCGCCTGCCCCTCGGATCCGACTCCGGCCACGGCGATCTGGCGGTCATAGCGGGTCATGCGCGGCCTCTGCTTTGGTCAGCCATTGCCGGATCCGGGCCTCGGGGTCGGGGGCGGTGACCAGATCGGTGACCACCGCCGCGACATCGGCCCCGGCGGCGAAGACCCCGGGCAGACGCTCGGCCGTGATCCCGCCGATGGCCACCAGCGGCAGATCGCCGATCATTGCCTTCCAGCGGGTGACCTTTTCCAGCCCCTGCGGCTGCCAGCGCATCGCCTTCAGCCGGGTGGGCCAGACCGGCCCCAGGGCGACATAGGCCGGGGAGAGCGCCAGAGCCCGGTCGAGTTCCGCCCGGTCATGGGTGGAGATTCCCAGCTGGGCCCCGGCGCGGGCGATGGCGGCGGTATCGGCGCCGTCCAGATCCTCCTGCCCGAGGTGGATGAAATCGACGCCCTGATCGAGCGCCGCCTGCCAATGGTCGTTGACCACCAGCTGCGCGCCATGGCGGGCGCAGACCGCGCGGGCGGCGGCGATCTGGCCGGGTACATCCTCGGCCGCGCCCTTGAAGCGCAGTTGCACCAGGCGCAGGCCCTGCGGCACCAGACGGGCGATCATCGCCGCATCGGGCAGGACGGCATAGACGCGGGGCAGCCTCATGCCAGCCCGTCGAGGCCGAGGTCGGCCATGCCCAGCACGGGGGTCGAGGGCGCCGCCATGTCGCGGGGCGGCATCAGCCCGGCCTCATGGGCCAGCCGCCCGGCGGCGACCGCCTGGCCGAAGGCCCGCGCCATCGCCACCGGATCGCCCGCCCGGGCCACGGCGGTGTTCAAAAGCACGCCGTCAAAGCCCATCTCCATCGCCTGCGCCGCCTGGCTGGGCGCGCCAAGGCCCGCGTCAATGATCAGCGGCACATCGCGGAAATGCTGGCGCATCGCCGCCAGCGCCTCGGCATGGCGCAGCCCGCGGCCGGTGCCGATGGGCGCGCCCCAGGGCATCAGCACGCGGCACCCGGCGTCCAGCAGCCGTTCGCCGACGATCAGATCCTCGGTCGTGTAGGGCAGGACGGCGAAGCCCTCGGCGGTCAGAATCCGCGCCGCCTCGACCAGGGCGAAGGGGTCGGGTTGCAGCGTATCGGCGTTGCCGATCACTTCCAGCTTGATCCAGTCGGTGCCGAAGACCTCGCGCGCCATGCGGGCCGTGGTCACGGCCTCGGCGACCGAATGGCAGCCGGCGGTGTTGGGCAGGATCCGGGCGCCGGTCTGCCGGATCAGCGACCAGAAGCCGTTGGCCCCCGGCGCCCCGGCGGCCTCGCGCCGCAGAGAGACGGTGACGACGGCGGCGCCGGAAGCGGCGACGGCCTCGGCCAGCACCTGCGGCGAGGGGTATTGCGCCGTGCCCAGCATCAGGCGCGAGGGGAGGGGGATGTCGTAAAGCCGCATCTCAGCCCCCCTGCATCGGCGCCAGAACCTCGATCCGGTCGCCGTCCCGCAAGGGGGTTGCGGCACGCTCGGCCGCGGGCACGAAACGGCCGTTCAGGGCGGTGGCGAGGGCGCTGGTCTGGTAGCCGAGTTCGGTCAGGGCCTCGGCGAGCGTGGTGGCGGTGATCTCGGTGGGCGTGCCGTTCAGGTCAAGGCGCATGGGCGGGCTCCGGTCGGGTGATTGTGTCGGCCAGCTGTTCGGCCAGCGCGGGCGCGGTCAGGAAGCCGTGGCGGTAAAGGCCGTTGAGGTGCAGTCGGCCGTCGGTGCGGCTGACGCGGGGCAGGTTGTCGGGCCAGGCGGGGCGCAATCCGCTGCCGGTTTCCAGCACGGCGGCCTCGGCGAAGGCAGGGTGCAGGGCGAAGGCGGCGGCCATCAATTCCATGCTGCTGCGGAGCGTGATCGGGCCGGTCGCGTCGCTCTCGATCATCGTCGCGCCCAGCATGAAGAGGCCCTGACCGCGGGGCACGAGGTAGACCGGAAAGCGCGGATGCATCAGGCGCAGGGGCCGGGTCAGCCGAAGGTCGGGGCAGCGCAGCAGCATCATCTCGCCCCGCACGGCGCGCAGGCCGGGCAGCGCCTCGCGGGCGGCGATGCCGCGGCAGTCGATCACCTCCCCTTCGGCCGGGGGGGCGTCGTGACGGATCTCCACCCTCCGTTTGCGCAAGCCCTCGGCCAGTGCCTTGAGCGCGATGCGCGGGTCGAGATGCGCCTCATCCGGGTAGAACAGCGCGCCGGGGAAGCGCCCGGCGAGGTCGGGCTCCAGCGCGGCGATGCCCTCCGGCCCCAGGCGCTGATGCCCCCGGGTGCGCAGCGCAAGGCGGTCGAGTTCCGCCCCGTCGCGCGGGGCCGCCACCACCAGCGTTCCGCGCCGCTCCACTCCCGGGACCCGCGCCGCCCACCAATCGGCGGCCGAGGCGCCCAGCCGCGCCACCTCGGGAGGGGCGCCGTCGCTTTCCACATCGGGCGCCAGCATGCCCCCGGCCAGCCAACTTGCCCCGGCCCCCTCGGGCCCGGGGTCGAGGACGCGCAGCGCGCGCCCCCGTTCGGCCAGCGCCGTTGCGGTGCAAAGCCCCGCCACGCCTGCCCCCAGCACGGTGATCATCGCGCCGCCCCGTCCTTGGGCAGATAGACCTCGCCCTTCTCGCGGAATTTCTCGGCCATCGCCGCCATGCCCTCTTTCTGCGCTTCCGAGCGGATGTCATGGCTGATGCGCATCGAGCAGAATTTCGGCCCGCACATGGAGCAGAAATGCGCGGTCTTGTGGGCCTCTTTCGGCAGCGTCTCATCGTGGAAGGCGCAGGCGGTTTCGGGGTCGAGCGAGAGGTTGAACTGATCCTCCCAGCGGAATTCGAACCGCGCCCGGCTCAGCGCATCGTCGCGGGCCTGCGCGCCGGGCAGGCCCTTGGCGAGGTCCGCGGCATGGGCGGCGATCTTGTAGGTGATGACGCCGGTCTTCACATCGGCGCGGTCGGGCAGGCCCAGATGCTCCTTGGGCGTCACGTAGCAGAGCATGGCGGTGCCGAACCAGCCGATCATCGCCGCCCCGATGGCGCTGGTGATATGGTCATAGCCCGGGGCGATGTCGGTGGTCAGCGGCCCGAGGGTATAGAAGGGCGCCTCGCCGCAGGTGGCCAGCTGCTTGTCCATGTTCGCCTTGATCTTGTGCATGGCGACATGGCCCGGCCCCTCGATCATCACCTGACAATCCTTGGCCCAGGCGATCTGGGTCAGTTCCCCCAGCGTCTCCAACTCTGCGAATTGCGCGGCATCGTTGGCGTCGGCGATGGAGCCCGGGCGCAGCCCGTCGCCGAGCGAGAAGCTCACGTCATAGGCCCGCATGATCTCGCAGATCTCGGCGAAATGCTCGTAGAGGAAGCTCTCGCGGTGATGGTGCAGGCACCATTTCGCCATGATCGAGCCGCCGCGGCTGACAATCCCCGTGACCCGGTTCACGGTCAGCGGGATCATGTGCAGCCGCACGCCCGCGTGGATGGTAAAGTAATCGACGCCCTGCTCGGCCTGTTCGATCAGCGTGTCGCGGAACACCTCCCAGCTCAGGTCCTCGGCGATGCCGTTCACCTTCTCCAGCGCCTGATAGAGCGGCACGGTGCCAATCGGCACCGGGGCGTTGCGCAGGATCCATTCGCGCGTGTGGTGGATGTTGCGCCCGGTCGACAGGTCCATGACCGTATCGGCGCCCCAGCGGATCGCCCAGACCATCTTGTCCACCTCCTCGGCCATGGAGGAGGTGACGGCGCTGGTCCCCATGTTGGCGTTGATCTTTACCGCGAAATTGCGGCCGATGATCATCGGCTCCAGTTCGGGGTGGTTGATGTTGGCGGGGATGATGGCGCGGCCGGCGGCAATCTCCAGAAGGACGAATTCGGGGGTGACCAGATCGGGGATCGCGGCGCCGAAATCCTCGCCGTCGCGGGGAGTGACGGCGGCGGTGCGGCCCAGATTCTCGCGGATGGCGACGAATTCCATCTCGGGCGTGATGATCCCGGCGCGGGCATAGGCCAGTTGGGTGACGGCGCGGCCGTCGCGGGCGCGCAGCGGGGCGCGGCTGGCGGCAAAGGCCGGGGCGAGGCGGTCGCCGGTGACGAAGCCGTTGTCGGCGGGGTGCAGGACCCGGCCCTCATAGGCCTCGCAATCCCCCCGCTCGGCGATCCAGTCCGCGCGCAGGGGTGGCAGGCCCCGCGCGATGTCGGTGGTGACGGCAGGGTCGGTATAGGGGCCCGAGGCATCGTAAACCGTGACCGGCGGCTCGCCCGCCGAAGGGTGGAGCGCGATGTCGCGCATCGGCACGCGGATGTCGGGGTACAGGCTGCCGGTGACATGGCGCTTGGTCGAGGCGGGCAGGGGTCCGGTGGTGACCTCGGGCAGGGCCGAGGCCCGCGCGGCGGGTTGCGGGTTCAGGTCGATCTGGTTCATCAAAGCCTCTTCGCGTTGATGACCCGTCGAATAGGGGAAGAAGCCGGGGAATTCCCGTGGTCGCCCTGTGCCGTGTCGGGATCCGGTCTGGACCTTTCCCGTGGGCGGACCGACCCCTTCGGGACCGGCAGCGCGACCGCTTGTGCTTCCTACGCCAGTATCAACTGGGTCAGGTTCAAAGGGTCGCGTCACCGCAGGGTTTCCCCTGCCATCAGCCTCTCAGTCCCTTGGGCGGGACTCCCCTGACAGTCCGGCTGTCATAGACCAAGGGTCAGGGGTGCGTCAACCGAGCGCTTCAACCAGCGCGTGCGGGGGGCGGGAGGGGCCCGCCCCGGCGCGGGTCATTCCGGCAGCAGGAAACAGGCGATGCCCGGCACATGCAGGAGCGCGACGCAGCGATCGACCGTCGCCGGGTCGAAATAATGGTCCGCGTCCAACAGGTTGAGCGTGCCGGTGAACTGGCCCTTGATCCGCACCGGGATATTCAGGACCGAGCCGCAGCCCAGCGACTTGATCAGCGCGTGATCGCCAAAGACCAGCGCGATCTCCTCGATCGTGTTGCGGATGAAGCAGCGGCCCTGCTCGATGACTTCTTCGTAGAACGCATCGCGCTCGACCGCCTTGTCGCCCGAAACGGGATAGGCCTCGGGCATGTTGGTCCAGGCGCGGCGGGCGATCTTTTCGTCCAGCTTCATCGTCGAGACGGTGAAGAGCTTCACCCCGATCTCGGCCGCGACATAGGCGCCGAGGGCGTCGAAGGCCTCGGCCCGGGTGCGGGCGTTTTCGAGGGCGGTGGTGAAGGTGGCAAGCGGGGTGGTCATGGCTGTTCCTCGGCCGTTTCTTCGGGATTGCTGAGCCGGTAAAGCTCGCGCGCATAGGGGGTGGCCAGGGCGCCGGTCTTCAGCGCCTCGGCACTGGCGATTTCCTCGATCCGGCCGTGCCGCATCACCGCCAGCCGGTCGCACATGAAGGCGACCACCGGCAGGTTGTGGGTGACCATGAGATAGGTCAGCCCGCGTTCTTTCCTCAGCCGTTTCAGCAGGTTCAGGATCTCGGCCTGGATCGAGACGTCCAGCGCCGAGGTCGGTTCGTCCAGCAGCAGGAATTTCGGCTCAAGCGCCAGCGCGCGGGCGATGGCGACCCGCTGGCGCTGCCCGCCGGACAACTGGTGCGGAAAGCGGAAGCGGAAGCGCGCGTCGAGGCCCACTTCGCCCAGCAGTTCCACCACCCTTGCGTCGCGGTTCTTCAGCCCGTGAATGAGCAGCGGCTCGGCCAGCGTGGCGTCGATGGTCTTCCTGGGGTGCAGGGAGCCATAGGGGTCCTGGAACACCATCTGGCATTGGCGCGAAAAGGCCCGGTCCGGCCCGTGGCTGCGGGGCTTGCCGTCAACCTCGATGGTGCCGGTCCAATCGGGCGCGAGTCCCATGATCGCCTTCAGGATCGTGGATTTCCCCGATCCCGATTCGCCGACCAGCGCGAAGCTCTCGCCCGGCGCCACGTCGAGGGTGACGTCATGGACGACCTGTGTGTCGCCGTAGAAGATGTTCAGGTCTTTCAGATGGATGGCGCTCATGTCGAAGCCCATTTCGAGCGGTCGAGCACGGGCAGCTCGTCGCGGGTTTCGTTCATCCGGGGGACGGCGGCCAGCAGGCCCTTCGTATAGGGGTGCTGCGCCGCGTGCAGGTTCTTGGCGTCGAGGGTCTCGACCACCCGGCCCGCGTTCATCACCATCACCCGGTCGCAATAGCGGCCGACCAGATGCAGGTCGTGGCTGACCAGCATCAGCCCCATGCCGTTCTCGCGCACCAGCTCGTCGATCAGGTCCAGCACTTGCCCCTGCACGCTGACGTCCAGCGCCGAGGTCGGCTCGTCGGCGATCAGGATCCGGGGGCGGGGGATCAGCATCATGGCGATCATGATGCGCTGGCCCATCCCGCCCGAGACCTCGTGCGGGTAAAGGCGCATCACCCGTTCGGGGTCATGGATGCGCACCGCGTCCAGCATTTCGACCACGCGGGCTTTCAGGGCGCGGCGGGGCAGGCTTTCGTGGGTGCGGAGCGCCTCCTCGATCTGGCGGCCCACGGTCATCACCGGGTTCAGGCTGAACTTAGGGTCCTGCATGACCATCGAGATCCGAGCGCCGCGGATCTTGCGCATGGCACGGTCCGAAAGGCCCTGCAATTCCTGCCCCTCGAAGAGCATACGGTCGGCTCTGACCTTGCCCGGTGGGCGCACCAGACCCAGGATCGCGCGGCCGGTCATCGACTTGCCCGAGCCCGATTCGCCGACGATGCCCAACCGTTCCTGGCCCAGCGCCAACGAGACGCCATCGACCACGTTGACCGGACCCCGGGGCGTCGGGAAGGTGACGGTGAGGTTTTGAATGTCCAGCAGGCTCATGCCTTGTCCCCGCTCTTCGGATCCAGCACGTCGCGCAGCCCGTCACCAAGAAAGCAGAAGCCCAGCGAGACGACGATGATGGCAAAGCCCGGCATGGTGGCAACCCACCATTGGTCGAGGATGAAGGCCCGCCCGCGCGAGATCATCGCGCCCCATTCCGGCAGGGGCGGCTGCGCGCCGAGGCCGAGGAAGCCGAGCCCCGCGGCGGTCAGGATGATCCCGGCCATGTCCAGCGTCACGCGGATGATGGTCGAGGAGGTGCAGAGAGGCAGGATATGCAGCCCGATAACCCGCGCGTGGCTGCCCCCCGCCAGCCGCGCCGCCTGCACGAATTCGGCATTGCGGAAGGTCAGCGTCTCGGCCCGGGCGAGGCGGGCATAGGGCGGCCAGGCGGTGATGGCGATGGCGATGATCGCATTCTCGATCCCCGGACCCAGCGCCGCGACGAAGGCCAGCGCAAGGATCAGTTTGGGCAGCGACAGGAAGATATCTGTGATCCCCATCAGGATGCGGTCCACCCAGCCGCCGAAATAGCCGGACACGGCACCCAGGATCAGGCCGACAGGGGCCGAGATTACCGCGACCAGCCCCACGATCAGCAGCGTCAGCCGCGCGCCATGGACCACGCGGGAGAAAATGTCGCGCCCCAATTCATCGGTGCCCATCCAATGCGCGGCCGAGGGCGGCAGCAGCCGGTTGCCCAGATCCTGTCCGATGGGCGAATAGGGCGCGATCCAGGGCGCGAAGGCGGCGCAGAGCACAAGAACCAGCAGGATCGCCATGCCCAGCGCCGCCAGCGGGTTGCGGCATAGCCGGCGGAAGATGTCATAGGCGCGGCCCAGATTGGCCTGCGCGCGCGAGGCGGGGGCGTCGTCGGTCAGCCAGGTCGTCAGGCTCATGTACGGCTCCGGGGATCGAGGATGCGGTAAAGGACGTCGGACAGCTTGTTGATCAGGATGAAGACCGTCCCGATGACCAGCGTCGCGCCGAGCACCGCGTTCATGTCGGCGTTGAAGAGCGCGGTGGTCAGGTAATTGCCGATGCCGGGCCAGCTGAATACCGTTTCGATCATCACCGAGCCTTCGAGCAGCGCGGCATAGCTCAGCCCGATCACCGTGATCAGCGGCACCCGGATCGTGCCGAAGGCATGGACCCAGATCACCTTCCATTCCGGCACGCCTTTCACCCGGGCGGTCGTCACGTATTCCTGCCCCAGCTGGTCCAGCATGAAGGACCGGGTCATCCGGGCGATATAGGCCAGCGAGAAGAAGCCGAGGATCGTGGCGGGCAGGATGATGTGATCGAGCGCCGAGAAGAAGACGTCGAGGTCGCCGGCCAGCAGGCTGTCCACCAGCAAAAGCCCGGTCACCGGATCGACCAGCCCGTCATAGAAGATGTCGACCCGCCCCGGTCCCCCGACCCAGCCGAGCCCGGCGTAGAACAGCGCGAGCCCGACGAGGCCCAGCCAGAAGGCCGGAACCGAATAGCCCAGCAGCGCGAAGATGCGGATCAGCTGGTCGATGATCCGGCCCCGCTTCACCGCCGACAGCACGCCCAGCGGCACGCCCAGCAGAACGCCGATGACGATGCCGATGGTCGCCATTTCCAGGGTCGCCGGGAAAACGCGGGCAAGGTCCTCCGCCACCGGCCGGTTGGTGGACACCGAGCGCCCCAGATCGCCCGAGAACACATCCGCCACGTAATGCACGAATTGCACCGGCAGCGGCTGGTCCAGGCCCATGGCGACCCGCGCCGCCTCGTATTGCGCGGCGGTGGCGCGGTCGCCCACGACCGAGAGCACTGGGTCGATGGGGATGACGCGGCCGATGAAGAAGGTGATCGCCAGAAGCCCCAGGAAGGTGAAGGCAAGAATCACCAGGAACTCGGCCAGCCTGCGCAGGCCGCCGAAGCGGCGGCTGCCGCGCCGGACGGATGCCGGAGGGCCGGAAATCGCGCCGGATTCTACATCTGTGCTCATGGGACTCCTGCAAGGAAAGCGCCCGCCGGACAGGCGCCCGGGCGGCAGGGAAAAGCGGCATCCTGTTGCCGATCCCGACAACAATTTTCTTGGCTGTAACAAAAAAGTTTGGTTAGATCAAAAAAATTTTGACAAACCGGAGCGCGGCACCCCCGCAACGATGGCCAGACCGAAGCCCCAGACCGACCCCAATCTCGGCACCCGCATCCGGCGGCGGCGCAAGCAATTGGGGCTGACCTTGCAGCAGCTTTGCGACCGCGCCGGGCTCTCGCCGGGGTTCCTGAGCCAGGTGGAGCGCGGCCTTGCCTCGCCGTCCCTGGGCACCATGGCGCAGATCGCCGACGGGCTGGAGCTGGGGCTCGAACATTTCGTCGGCGGCTCGCGCCCCTCGGACGCTCTGACCCGGGCCGGGCAGCGGGCGCAATTCTCGGTCGATGGCTCGACCATGGGCTACGAGGCGCTGGCCACGCCCTTCCCGGGCTCGGAATTGTCGTCCTACCTGCTGCATGTGCCGCCCGGCTTCGTCTCGGAAACCGTGGCGCATGAGGGCGAGGAGATCCTCTTCGTGCTGGAGGGCGAGGTCGTCCAGACCCTCGGCGCAGAGACCTTCATCCTGCGCGAGGGCGACAGCCTGCATTACAGCGGCTCGACCCCCCATGCCTGGGCCAACCGGACCGAGAGGCCCGCGCGGCTCTTGTGGACCGGGACGCTCTCGGTCCTGGGCAACCGGCCCAAGACCCACCTGCCGGACATCATCCCCGAGATGCTGCCGGCCAATCTCGAAACCTGACCCCAACACGGAGAAAGACTGTCATGTCCATCCTTCGCCCTGCCATCCTGGCCGCCGTGCTGGCGATGCCGCTGAGCACGCTGCCCGTGCTTGCCGACACGCCCGCCGATGTGCTGGTCGTGGCGCAGAACATCGACGACATCGTCGCCATCGACCCGGCCCAGGCCTATGAATTCACCTCGGGCGAGCTGGTCACCAATGTCTACGACCGCCTCGTGCAATACGACGCCGCCGACACCACGGTGCTGGCCGCGGGCCTGGCCGAAAGCTGGGAAATCGACGCCGAGGGCAAGACGATCACCTTCACGCTGCGGGACGGCGCGACCTTCCATTCCGGCAACCCGGTGCGGCCCGAGGACGTGGTCTTCTCGCTCGCCCGCGTGGTCAAGCTGAACCTGACGCCCGCCTTCATCCTGACGCAGCTCGGCTGGACGCCCGAGAATGTCGAGGAAATGGTCACGGCCGGTGAGGGCAATACCGTCACCATCCGCTACGCCGGCGATTTCTCGCCCGCCTTCGTGATGAACGTGCTGGCCGCGCGCCCGGCCTCGATCGTCGACGCCGAAACCGTCATGGCCAACGAGGTCGACGGCGACATGGGCAACGCCTGGCTCAACGCCAATTCGGCGGGCTCGGGTCCCTTCTCGCTGCGCATGTTCCGCCCGGCCGAGATGATCCGCCTGGAAGCCAACGAGAATTACTTCAACGGCGCCCCGGCCATCGATGGCGTCATCATCCGCCATGTCGCGGAATCGGCCACGCAGCAGCTGTTGCTGGAACAGGGCGATGTGGACCTCGCACGGAACCTGACGCCGGACCAGATCGCCGGGCTGGATACCGACGCCCTCAGCGTCGAGACCTTCCCGCAGGCGGCCGTCCACTTCCTGTCCTTCAACCAGGCCGACGAACAGCTGACCAACCCCGCCGTCTGGGAAGCCGCGCGCTATCTGGTGGATTACGAGGGGATGGTGGGCAGCTTCCTCGCCGGTCAGATGGAAATCCATCAGGCCTTCTGGCCGAACGGCTTCCCGGGCGCGCTGAACGAAACGCCCTTCACCTATGACCCGGCCCGGGCCGAGCAGATCCTGGCCGATGCCGGGGTGGAACTGCCGATCACCGTGACGCTGGACGTGATCAACGCCGCGCCCTTCACCGACATGGCGCAATCGCTGCAGGCGTCCTTCGCGCCTGCCGGGATCAACTTCGAGATCCTGCCCGGCACCGGCAGCCAGGTCATCACCCGCTACCGCGAGCGCAGCCATCAGGCGATGCTGCTCTATTGGGGCCCCGACTTCATGGACCCGCATTCGAACGCCAAGGCCTTCGCCTATAACTCGAACAACAGCCAGGATGCCTATGCCGCCACGACCACCTGGCGCAATTCCTGGGCGGTGCCCGAGGCGATGAACCAGCAGACCATGGCCGCCCTGACCGAAGCCGATCCGGCACGGCGCGAGGAAATGTATCTGGACCTTCAGCGTCAGGTTCAGGCGGAAAGCCCCATCGTGATCATGTTCCAGGCGTCCTATCAGGTGGCGATGTCGAACCGGGTGTCCGGCTATGTGAACGGCGCGACCTCGGATTTCGTCTACTACCGTCTGGTCGAGAAGACCGAGTGATCCGGGGCCACGGCCTGACCTGAACCCGGGCCGTCCGCCAGTCGCGGGCGGCCCTTTTCACGCCAAGATACGGAGGTCCCGATGGGGATCCACGAAAACCGCCTGGCCGCCCTGCGCGCGGTCATGGCCGAAACCGCCACCGACCTCGTGGTCCTCGGCCCCTCGACCAGCATGGTCTATCTCACCGGCGTCGATCCGCATGGCGATGAGCGCCCGGTGCTGGTCATGGTCTCGCAGGATTACGCAGGCTTCCTGATGCCCGCGCTCAACGCCGACATGGCCCGCCAGCATACCGATCTGCCGTTCCATGAATGGGCCGATGCCGAAGGGCCCGCCGCGGCGCTGGCCGCGCTTCTGGGCAAATGCGATGCCGGGCGCCCGGGCCTGTCGATCGTCCTGGACGAGACGATGCGCGCCGATTTCGCGCTGATGATGCTGGACGCGCTGGAGGCGCCGAAACGCCGCTACACCGCCGATACCATCGGCAGGTTGCGCGCGCGCAAGGACGCGGCCGAGACCGAGGCGCTGATCGCCTGCGCCCGGCTCAACGACGACGCGGTGCGCCACGCCATGACCCAGTTGCGCGCGGGCATGACCGAGCTGGAGCTGCAGGCGATCATCCGCGACTACTACAAGGCCCACGGCGCCCAGCCCGAATTCACCATCATCGGGTTCGGTGCCAACGGCGCTTTTCCGCACCACCACACCGGCGAGACGGTGCTGGAAGACAACATGGCGGTGCTGATCGACACCGGCTGCCGGATCGGCGGTTACCCGTCCGACATGACGCGCAGTTTCTGGTTCGGCGAGGAGCCGACCGAGTACAAGAAGGTCCGCGAGACGGTCGAGGCCGCCGTGCAGGCGGCGCTGGCAGCGGCCAAGCCCGGTGTGAAGGCCTGCGAGGTCGACAGCGCCGCGCGGTCCGTGATCGAGGCCGCGGGCTACGGGCCGCGCTTCGTGCACCGCACCGGCCACGGACTGGGCATGGATGTGCACGAGACGCCCTATATCACCGCCACCTCGGACAGCGTGCTGGAGGAGGGCAATGTCTTCTCCATCGAGCCCGGGATCTATCTGACCGGCGAATTCGGCGTCCGGCTGGAAGATATCGTCGTCCTGCGCAAGGACGGGGCCGAGGTGCTGAGCGGCCTGCCGCGGATGCTGGACCTCTGATCGGCGACCGCTGACCAAGGAGCGGCGGGGCGCGTGTCAGAAGTGACACGTTTTCCCGCCGCCACAGTTTCCTTGACCGTCGCAAGAGCCTTTGCGCTATCCACGCCAGGTCGGGAAAGGACAGGCTCCGGCCTCGGCGCGCGGCAAGGGTCGCGTGCCGGGGCGGAGACGCGCGGGGGGAGGCAGGAGGGCAGCAGGATGGCCCGCAGGGAGAGACGGCAGGCGACAGCCCGTCGCGCACGGCTTTCGGGCGGCGCGCTGTTGGCGCTGGCGTTGTCGGTCCTGCCCGCTGCCGCCAAGGCGACCGGGGTGCTGCGCATCCTCACCTCGCTGCCCCCCGCCACCACCGCGCCGCTGGTCGAGGCCTTCCGCGCCCATCACCCCGATACCGAGGTGCTGGTCCTCAACAAGAACACCGTCGCCGCGGTCGAGGAATTGCTCCGCGGCAATGCCCGGGCCTTCGACGTGTTCTTCGCCTCCTCGCCCGAGGCCTTCGAGATCCTGGCCCGCGACAGAAGCTTCGCCCCGGACGGGGCCTGCCCAGCGGCGGGGCAGGAGGGCTATGCGCCCTTCGCGATCTCCTCGATCGGCTGGACGCTGCGCCGCGACGGCGGCCAGCGCGTGCCGCGCAGTTGGGAAGACCTGCTGGATCGCCGCTACGAGGGGCAGATCGGCATGGCGCCGCCCTCGCGCTCGGGCACCTCGCATATGCTGGTCGAGCGGTTCCTGCAGGTGCGGGGCTGGAACGACGGCTGGGGCTTCCTGCTGCGGCTGGCGCGCAACCTCGCCACCGTCACCTCGCGCAGCTTCGCGGTGACCGACGGGGTGCGCAGCGGGCGCTTCGACATCGGGCTGACCATCGACTTCCTCGCCGGATCCTCGCAGCCAGAATTGATGTTCCACTACGGCACGCCCGCCGTGCTGTTTCCCGCCCAGATCGGCGTTCTGGCCGGGGCGGGCGATCCGGCGCTGGGCTGCGAGTTCCTGACGCTGGTGACGGGGGACGAGGGGCAGCGGCTGATGCTGACCCCCGGCATCGGCCGTATCCCCGCCTCGGCCCCGGTGCGCGAGGAAGCGGGCGCGCTGATTCCGCCCGAGATCACCACCGCGCTGCGTTCACGCTGGCTCGATTACAACGCGGGCCTTGCCTCGGACCGGTTCTGGGCGGTCAATGTCCTCTTCGATCTGGCGATCACCGACCGGCTGGAGACGCGCCGCCTGCTCTGGGCGCGGCTGGAAGCGTTGCGGGCGCGGGGCGGCGGGCATGAGCTGGACCTCCTGGCCCGCCAGCTCTCGCGCCTGCCGGTCAGCGAAAGCGAGGTGCTGAACCTCGACCGCGGCCCGGCGGTGAGCCGGGTCATGGAATTGACCGACCTGCCCGCCGCCCAACGCGCCCTGATCCGCAACTGGGACGAGCGCATCGCCGGGCAACTGGCCGCCATCGACGGCGCGCTGACCGCGCTGGAAGGCCGAGGGCCATGAGCCGCGCGCCCCGCACCGGACGCAGCGTCTGGCGGCGGCTTCTGGCGCTGGTCGGGCTGATCGTCTTTGTCCTCTGGGCCAATCTGGCGGCGGCGATCTATCTGCTATGGGGCGCGCAGCAGAATTACCGCTCGCTGGTCGATACCGAGGTTCCGCGGCTGGTGCTGGTCGGCGAACTCTCGCGCCAATCGGCGGATCTGGCGGGGCTCGCCACCTCGGTCCTGTCCGGCCAGACCGGCGAGGAGGCCTTCGTCTCCGAAACGCGGGCCATCGGCGACGCGATCCGCGCCAGCCTCGCCGCCGCCGGGTCGGGGGTCGAGGCGGTCAATCCCATCGGCCAGGGCCGGCTGGGCGACAGCCTGGCCGAGGTGATGCTGGCGGCCGAGGCGCAGCGCGACCTCGGCGCCCGGCTGGATGCGCAGGTCGAGGCCCTGCGCTGGCTCAATGTCGACATCCAGGACGAGGTGGAGCCGGTCCTGCGCGATTTCGATTACAACATCGCCGCGCGCATGCTGGAACTCTGGCAGGCCGAGGATCCCGCCGCCCGGGCCGCTCTCGCCGCCAGTATCGGCGCCGAGCGCGAGGAGCGCGACCTCTTCGCCGAGATCGGCTCGGACGCGGCGGTGGCGATGACGCTGGTCGTGCAGGGCGCGGTCGCCGAGGATGCCGAACGGGTCACGCAGCTGGAAACGCTGCTGCACGATTTCCGCGCCCGGCTGAACGAGCGCCTCTCGGCCCTGCCCGAGGCGCCGGAACTGGTGACGCTGCGCCAGTCCATCGACCGGCTCTTCGCGCTCTTCGCCGGCGAGGGCTCGGTCATCGACCACCGCCGTCGCTGGATCGAGGCCCGCGACCGCGCCTATCGGGCGATCACCGCGACCCTGGCCGAGATCGACGCGATCCAGACCCGGCTGGGCGATCTGTCCAACACGGAGCGTGAGGCGGTGCTGGCCCGGATCGAGGCCTCGGCCGAGCAGATCAGGACCATGACCTTCTGGCTGGTGGGGGGCACGGCGCTGGTCGTGGGCTTGGGGGCGCTGGGCATCGACCGGCTGATCCGCACCCGCATCGTGGTGCCGCTCCGGTCGCTGACCGAGCGACTGATGGCCACGGCCGAGGCCGAGGCCGGGCCCCGGGGCGGCGACGATCTTGAGCGGCTCTCCTTCGCGGTGGGCGAGTTCCAGCGCGCCATCGCCGCGCGGGACGTGGCGATCGAGACCCTGCGCCGCACCCAGGACGAGCTGGTGCAGGCGGGCAAGATGGCGGCGCTGGGTGCGCTTTCGGCCGGCATCAGCCACGAGATCAACCAGCCCCTCGGCGCGATGAGCTACCGCATGAGCCTGCTCAGCGACGCGGCCGAGGCGGGCGACCTGCCCGAGGTGACGCGGCAGGCCGAGTTGGTGACGGCGCTGTCGGAACGCATCCAGCGCATCGTCCAGCATCTGCGCCGCTTCGCCCGGCGTGGCCGGTTCGAGCCGACGGCGCTGGCGCTGGACGAACTGGTCGGCAATCCGGCCCGCCTGCTGGAACCGCGGCTGCGCGAGGCGGGGATCGCGCTGGACCTCGACCCCTCGCTGAAGGGCGCGCTTGTGATGGGCGATCCGATCCTGACCGAACAGGTGGTGCTGAACATCCTGACCAATGCTGTGGATGCGGTGGTCGATCTGGGATCCGAGGCCCCGGCGGCGCGCCGCCGTATCCGCGTCGCGGCGCAGGACGGGCCCGAGGGGTGGAGCCTCATCGTCAGCGACGCGGGAATCGGGCTGGGCGATCTGGACCCCGAGGCGGCGATGATGCCCTTCGTCTCGACCAAACAGGCGGGCCGCGGCATGGGGCTGGGCCTGTCGATTTCCTACAATATCGCGCGCGACATGGGGGGCGATCTGACCCTCGCCCCGCGCGAGGACGGGCCGGGGGCGGTGGCGGTGCTGCGGCTGCCCCGGGCGGCAGACGGAGAGAGCCATGGCTAGACAGGTCTATGTGGTCGACGACGACGCCGATTTCCTGGCGGCAATGCTGGAGATGCTGGTCAAGGCCGGGTTCGAGGCGCGGGGGTTCGAGGGCGGCAAGGCGCTGCTCAAGACCCTCGATCCCGAGTTCGAAGGCGTGGTGATCGCGGATCTGCTGATGCCGGGGATGAGCGGCCTCGACCTGCTGGCCGAGTTGCGCAAAGCCGCCCCCGCGGTGCCGGTGATCCTGATCACCGGCCATGGCGACATTCCCGCGGCCGTCGCCGCGACCCGCGGCGGGGCCTTCGATTTTCTGGAGAAACCGACCCCGCCAGAATTGCTCAGGGCCACGGTCAAGCGCGCCCTCGATGCGCGTGAACTGGTGCTGGAAAACCGCCGCCTGCGCGCCCGGATCGCGCGGGGCACCGACATCCGCGCCCGGATCCTCGGCCGGTCCGAGCCGGTCAAGGCCTTGCGGCGCGAGGTGGTGGCGGTGGCCGATACCGCCATCGACGTGCTGCTGGTGGGCGAATCCGGGACCGAACGCGAGAGTCTGGCCAGGGTGATCCACGACATGGCCGGCACCCAGGGCGATTTCGTCACCATCAGTGGCCCCGCCCTGACCGAGGCCAATTTCGACGACACGATGCGGGGCGGGGGCGACCGGGCGGGCGTCATGGCGCTGGCCGCGAACGGGACGCTGTTCATCGACCGGCTGGCCGCCATCGGCGAGCCGGTGTTGTCGCGGCTCTTGAGCCTGCTCACCGCCCGCGCGCCGGAGGGGCGCTGCCGCATCATCGCCTCGGCCACGCCCGACGAGGCGTCGGATCAGCTGCGCGAGATCGTCTTGCGGCTGAACCTGGCCGAGATCGCCGTGCCGCCGCTGCGTGACCGGGGCGACGATTTCTATTTCCTTTTCGAGCATTTCGTCCGCGACGCCGTGGCGCGCCACAACCGCCCGTTTCCGGTGGTCCCCGCCGCCGAATTGCGCCAGCTCAGGGCGCATGGTTGGCCGGGCAATCTGCGCGAGCTGAAGAGCGTGGTCGAAAGGCTGGTGATCGGGCTCAGCGTCTCGCTGAAGGACCGGCCGGCACCCCTGGACGAGGGGCAGGATTACGACAGCGCGATGCGGCTTTTCGAGACCGACCTGCTGCTTGCCGCGCTCAGGCGCGCGGGCGGGCGCAAGGCGGACGCGGCCGAGTCGCTGGGCATCCCGCGCAAGCGGCTTTACCTCAGGATGCGGGCTTGCGGGCTGTCGTGACGGGTCAGAACTGACCCGTCCGGCGTGTCGATCCTGACCCAAAGTCCGGTATTTTTCCCTGATATTTTAATAGTTTGCGCAAATTTTCGTCATGGCCTACCGATGCTGACCATTCGTCAGACGCATAGGGAGGGAAATCATGCGCAAGATCCTGAAGGGAACGGCGGCCGCGTTCGTTCTGACCAGCACTGCATCCATGGCCTGGGCCGAGGGGAGCGTCGTCGTCGTGACGTCCTTCCCCGATGACATGACCTCGGTCATCGAGGCCGCTTTCGAGGCGGCGCATCCGGAATACGACCTGGAGATCCTGAACCGCAGCACCTCGTCGGGCGTGCGCTATGTGCAGGAAATCGCCGCCAACAACACCGCCGACATCTTCTGGGCCTCGGCGCCCGACGCGTTCGAGGTGCTCAAGTCGAACCACCTGCTGGCCCAGGCTGGCATCTCGACCGAGGGGATCCCCGACATGATCGGCGCCTATCCGATCAACGACCCGGACGGCTATTACTATGGCTTCGCCGCTTCGGGTTACGGGATCATGTGGAACACCCGTTACCTCGACGCGAACGGGCTGGAGCCGGCGCGCGAATGGTCGGATCTGGCGCGGCCCGAGTATTTCGGGCATGTCGGTATGTCCTCGCCCTCGCGCTCGGGCACCACGCATCTGACGGTCGAGACGGTGCTTCAGGGCGAAGGCTGGGAGGCGGGCTGGTCCGAATGGAAATGGATCGCGGGCAATTTCGCCAGCGTGACAGAACGCTCGTTCGGGGTGCCGGACGGGGTGAACACCGGGAATTTCGGGCTGGGGATCGTCATCGACTTTTTCGGCTTCTCGTCGCGGGCCTCGGGCTTCCCGGTCGATTTCGCCTACCCGACCGTCACCGCGCTGGTGCCGGCCAATGTCGGCGTGATCGAGAACGCGCCGAACCCGGAAGGCGCACGCGCCTTCGTCGAGTTCCTGCTCTCGCCCGCCGGCCAAGAGACCCTCTTCGATCCGGCGATCATGCGTCTGCCGGTCAACCCGGCCGCCTATGAGGCCGCGCCCGAAGGGCTGCCGAATCCGTTCGAGGACACGTCGATCGGCGCCGAGGTGTTGTTCGACGTCGATACCTCGGGCGCGCGCTATTACGTGGTCAGCTCGCTCTTCGACGTGCTGATCACCTATCGCCTCGACGATCTGCGCGCCGCTGTCCGCGCCGTGCAACTGGCCGAGGAGCGTCACGCCGACGGGTCCAACGCCGAGGCCGCCGCCCTGATCGCCGAGGCCCGCGCCCTGATCGACGCCATGCCGATCACCGAGGAACAGAGCCTCGACCCGGCCTTCAGCGGTGCCTTCACCGCCACCCGCCGCGCCGCCTCGGACCAGGTGGAGCAGCGCCAGGCCGAGCTCGAGCAGCAATGGGACGCCTTCGCGACCCAGAACTACGCCCGCGCCCGCGAACTGGCCGACCGCGCCGCCGCGATGTGAGTCAGAACGGGGCGGGCCGGATCGCTGGCCCGCCCCCTTCCAGACCATTCCGACAGGGCGGCGCCGGGGTGCCGCCTTGTCAGCCGCCCAGATCCAACCGGAGACGACCATGACCCAAGGTCCCCAGCCGCAAGGCGGGCCGCTGCCCCTTGCCGACCGGCTTCCCGCCTTCCTCTTTCCCCGGCTGAGCCCGATCGCGCTGGTGGGCCTGTTCATCGCCCTCATTCTGGTGGGCTTCCTGATCTATCCGGTGCTGCAGGTCATCGCCGTCGCCTTCCAGAACCCGACGACCGGGGCGCTGACGCTGGAGAATTTCGGCGATTTCTTCAATTCCTCGCTGTTCCGGCAGAGTTTCTTCAACTCGTTCTATGTCTCGGCCCTGTCGGTCGTGCTGGCGACGGTGATCGCGCTGCCCTTGGCCTATATCACCACGCGCTTCAATTTCTCGGGCTCGATCCTGATCCAGTCGCTGGGCTTCATCCCGCTGATCATGCCGCCCTTCGTCGGCGCCGTGGCCATGCAGCTGATCTTCGGCCGCAACGGCACGATCAACCTGCTGCTGCGCGACCATCTCGGGATCACCATCCCCTTCATGGAGGGGCTGAACGGGGTGATCCTGGTGCAGTCGATCCATTACTTCCCCTTCATCCTGATCAACCTCTCCGCCAGCCTCAGGAACATCGACCGCTCGATGGAGGAAGCCGCGCAGAACCTCGGTGCGCATGGGTTGAGGCTATTCCGCCGCATCGTCTTCCCGCTGGCGACGCCGGGCTATATCGCCGGGGCGGCGCTGGTCTTCATCAAGGTCTTCGACGACCTCGGCACGCCGCTGCTTCTGAACGTCAACAACATGCTGGCGCCGCAGGCCTATCTGCGCATCACCTCGGTCGGGCTGAACGACCCGATGGGCTATGTGATCTCGGTGATCCTGGTGGCCTTCTCGATCCTGTCGCTCTGGGCCTCGTTCCTGGTGATGCGGGGCAAGGATTACGCAACGGTGCAGAAGGGCGGCGGTGGGCTCGCCAAGCGCGACCTTGCGCTGCGCGAGAAGATCCTCGCTTACGGCGTCGTCCTCTTCATCCTGCTGATCGTGCTCTCGCCGCATATCGGGCTTCTGCTGCTGTCCTTCGGTACGATCTGGTCCTTCGCCCCGCTGCCTGACGGCTACACGCTCGCCAATTACGTCCGCATGTGGGAGGGCTCGCAGCAATATGTGATGAACACGCTGCTCTATGCCGGGATCGCCGCGACGCTCGACGTCATCATCGGCACGGCCATCGCCTATATCGTGCTCAGGACCGGGATCGCCGGGCGGAAATGGCTGGATTACATGGCCACCGCGGCGCTGGCGGTGCCGGGGGTGGTGCTGGGCATCGGCTATCTCAGGACCTTCCAGAATGTCGATGTGCCGCTGGTCGGCAAGCCGCTGGCCAGCTGGTGGGTGATCATCGCCATCGCCCTGATGATCCGGCGGCTGCCTTATGCGCTCCGCGCCTGCATGGCGGCGCTGCAACAGGTGAGCCTCGCGCTCGAGGAAGCGGCCGAGAGCCTGGGCGCGGGCAAGTTCCGCACCATCCGCCGGATCGTCGTGCCGCTGATGGCGGGCGGCATCCTCGCCGGTTTCGTCACCAGCTTCGCCACCGCCGCGGTCGAGCTGTCGGCGACGATCATGCTGGTCTCGAACGACCGTGACAGCCCGCTGGCCTATGGCATCTACCTCTTCATGCAGACGCCCTCGGGGCGCGGGGCAGGGGCGGCGCTGGGCGTGCTGGCGGTGGTCATCGTCGCGCTGGGAACCGTGCTGTCGCAGATCATCATCGAACGGGACAAGAAATTGCGCACCGCAGGCCGCGCGTGACCGAAAGACCAGGAGAACCATCATGAAAACTGAAATGGCCGGCATCGAGATTCGCGACCTGCACCTGTCCTTCGGCGACACCAAGGTCCTGACCGGGATCAACCTGACCATCCGCCCGGGCGAGTTCTTCGCCTTCCTCGGCCCCTCGGGCTCGGGCAAGTCGACGCTGCTGCGCGCCATCGCGGGCTTCGGCCCACAGCCCAGGGGCGAGATCCTGATCGGCGGGCGCGACATCGCCACGCTGCCGCCCTGGAAGCGCGACGTGGGGATGGTGTTCCAGTCCTACGCCCTCTGGCCGCATATGTCGGTGCGCGAAAATGTGGCCTTCGGGCTGGAGGAGCGCAGGGTGCCGCGGCCCGAGATCCGCAAACGAGTGGACGAGGCGCTGGCGCTCGTCGGCCTCTCGCATCTGGCCGACCGGATGCCGAACCAGCTGTCGGGTGGCCAGCAGCAGCGGATCGCGCTGGCGCGGACCGTGGTGATCGAGCCGAAGGTGCTGCTGCTGGACGAGCCGCTCTCGAACCTCGACGCCTCGCTCAGGGTGCAGATGCGGCGCGAATTGCTGGCCCTGCAACGCAAGCTGGGCCTGACCACGATCTTCGTGACCCATGATCAGGAGGAGGCGAACACCACCTCGGACCGGATGGCGGTGCTGGATGGGGGCGTGATCCAGCAGATCGGCTCCCCGCAAGAGCTTTATGACCGGCCGGTCAACCTGTTCGTGGCCCGCTTCCTGGGCACGGCCAACATCCTGGAGGGCCGGGTTGAGACCGAGGGGGGCGCTGCGCGGTTCCGCACCGCCACCGGCGATGTGCTGAGCCTGCCGGTCGAGGGGCGGACAGGCCCCTCCTCCATCGTGCTGCGGCCGCAGAATATCCGCATCGAGGAGCAGGCGGGCACCGGAACCCTGCCCGGCGAGGTGCTGCACCGCGAATTCCTGGGCTCGCAGGTGCGCTATCTGGTGCGCGCGGCGGGGACCGAGATCGTGGTGGATCAAAGCCACCGGGCGGGCGAGATCTGGCTCGATCCCGGTGCGCGGGTGTATCTGGCCGCCAATACCCGCGACGCGGTGCTGATCCCGCAGGGGGCCTGAGATGAAAGCACCGCCGCTGCTGCTGCTTCGCCATGGCGAGACCGAATGGAACCACGCGGGCCGCATTCAGGGCAGTCTGGATTCGCCCCTGACCCCGCGCGGCCTTGAACAGGCTGGGGAGCAGCGGGCGATCCTGGCGCGGCTGCCGATTGCTGGACTGCCGCTTTATGTAAGCCCGTTGCCCCGGGCACGACTCACGGCAGGGATCGCGCTGCCCGGCCATGCGCAGAGCGTCGATCCGCGGCTGACCGAGATCGCCTGCGGTGCCTGGGAAGGGCTGACACCCGCTGAGCGTGCGGCGGGTTGGCCGGAACTCGCCGCCGAGTGCGACAGCGATCTCGCGCTTTACGACAAGGCGCCGGGGGGCGAGGGGCTGGCGGGGGTCGAGGCCCGGGTCCGGGATTTTCTGGACAGCCTCGAAGGTCCGTCAATTGTTGTCGCCCACAAGGTGGTGCTGATCGTCTTGCGCGGCCTGCTGCGCGGCCTCGACCGTGACGCGCTGCACGGGCTGGCGGCGCCGCAGGGCGTGGTGATCCGGCTCGAGGACGGGCAGGAGACGATCTTGCGCTGAGCGCTCACCCCTCGGGCTTGGGGTAGCTCGGCCGTTCCAGCTCGAACAGCGCGGGGCGGTGCGCGTACCAGCCCGCCCCGTGCATCCGGGCGATCAGGTCCAGCGCGGGCGTGTCGACATAGCCGCGCCCGGCATCCAGCAGGCAGGCATCCTCGATATGGATCGCCGTGACCTCGCCGATCATCAGCATCTGGGCGGGACCTGTCTCCACCCCCTGATGCAGGACGCATTCCAGTGCCACCGGCGCACCGGCGATCCGGGGCGGGGCGATCTGCGCGCTGGGCAGCGTTTTCAGCCCCGCAAGGTCGATCTCGCTGATCTCGGGCGGGGCGTCGATGCAGGTGTGGTTCATCGCCTCGGCCTGCGTGCGGCTCACCAGATTCACCACGAAGGCGCGGGTGGCGAGGATGTTGCGCGCCGTGTCCTTCAGTCCGCCCCCGGCCTTGGCCATGATGCCCAGGGCCACGACCGGCGGGTCGTTCCCCATCACATTGAAAAAGCTGTAGGGCGCGGCATTGACCAGCCCCTCGGGCGAGAGGCTGGTGACCCAGGCGATGGGCCGGGGCGTCACCGTCGCGGTGAGCAGCTTGTAGCCCAGCGCGCGGTTTTCGGGGGTCATGTCGTAGCGCATGAAATCCCCCGTGCCGATTCCCGGCCCGCCATCGCTCAGGCGCCTGCGGGGCTGTTGTCCACCACCGGATGGCGGATCGTGCCGATCCCCTCGACCGAGGCCACGACCACATCGCCCGGCCAGAGCCATTCCTGCGGGTTGCGGCCAGCGCCGACGCCCTCGGGCGTGCCGGTGGCGATGATGTCGCCCGGCTCCAGCGTGATGCCGCGGCTGATGTCGGCGATCAGTTCATCGACCTTGAACAGCATCTTCGAGGTGTTCGAGCGCTGTTTCTCCACTCCGTTGACGGTCAGCCACAGGTCCAGCCCCTGCGGATCGGGGATCTCGTCGGCGGTGACGATGCAGGGGCCGAAGGGGGCGTAGCTGTCCATCCCCTTGGAGAAGATCCACTGCCCGGCGCGGCGGTTGTCGCGGGCCGAGACGTCGATCATCACCGAATAGCCGAAGACATGGGACAGCGCCTGGTCCCGGGGCACGCGGCAGGCGCGGGTGCCGATGATCGCGGCCAGCTCGACCTCCCAATCCAGCTGCCGGGTCATGCTGCGGTCGTGCAGGATCGGCTCGTTCGGTCCGATGACAGCGGTCGGCGGCTTCGAGAAAACGACCGGCTCGCGCGGCAGGTCGGCGTTGGTGTCCAGCGTCTTGGCGCTTTCCGCGACGTGTTCGGTATAGTTCAGGCCGATGCCGAAGATGTTCTTGCGCGGCCGCGGGATCGGTGCCAGCTGCCGGACATTGGCGAGCGCGGTGGCGGTGCCGATCGGGAAGCGGCCGTCGCATTCCTCGAGGCATTCGGCCAGCGTCTCCAGCCCCGGGCGTCCGGCGTCGATCAGGCCCAACATGCTGTCGGGCAGGTCCGTATCGAACAGAGCCCCCAGCGCCGCCACATCGACACAGAGGTCGCCCGCGATCACGCCCAGACGGGCCTCGCCCTCGATCGAGGCGCGATAGGTCACAAGTTTCATGAAGCTCTCCTTGAAGTCGTGTCAGCCCGGCGCGGGGCGATGCGGGGCAGGGCCAGCCAGAGCGCGCCGTCGCGGTAGCCGCCCTTCACCAGATGGCCCTCGCGCCGGATTTCGGGATAGCTTTCCGCCCAGTCGCGGTAGCGGTCGTTGGTCACCACCAGCGCATCGAGATCGCGCGCGGCAGAGAGGATATAGGGATCGGCCTGGGTGCCCTTCGGCACCACCATCACCTGTTTGCGCGGGATCCCCAGCCGGGAGCCGAAATCGGCCTCGCCGGCGAAGCGGCCGAACAGCAGATAGCCCGCATTGGCGTCGAAGATGACGCAGGCCCGGTAGCCCCGCGCATCGAGCTGGCGCAGAACCTCGCGCACCGGACCCAGGTCGGGCGTGTTGTCCCGCCAATGCATGATGTTCGAGCCGTCGAGCACCGCCCATGTGAGCCGGACCCGCGCCCGGGACCGGCGCCAGATGATCACCAGCAAGGCGGCGATCACGACCGGAATGGCCAGCAGCGCGAGATCCGCCATCTGGGCGCTGGTCAGGGAAAAGGGCATGGGGGAGGGTCCTTCGGGCTACGGCGTCACTGGTTGATGACCGCCATTCTCCCCGAAGGATTGTTCGCGATAAAGCCCCATCGCCCGCATCACCGGCAGGTCGCTCAGGCAGAAGAGCACCGCATCCTCGCTGTCCGAGGCATTGGCATGTTCGTGCCAGGCCCAGGAGGGCACGCAGAAGATGTCGTGTTCCGCCCAGTCGAACCGCTTGCCGTTGATCACGGAATGCCCGCTGCCCTTGGCGACGTGGTACAAATAGCTGCCGGTGTGGCGGTGGGCGCGGGTCCGTTCGCCCGGGCGCAGCATCTGCATGCTGGCGCCCAGCGTCTTCATCACCGGCCCGTTGGTCACCGGGTTCACGTAATCCATCAGGATTCCGTCGAAGGGCGAGCCGTCCGAGCAGGCGGCCAGCTTCGACAGCGCCTCGTAGGTCGGGGCCCATTCGTATTTGAACATCGGGCTGTAGCCCTTGGACCAGTTGCCGTCCCGCGGCGTCAGCCCAGGATTGCCCCAGGTCTTTGTCATGTCATCGACCGGATAGGCGACGGCCTGGGTCAGATCCGGGTGAACCTCGTAGAAATTGGCCTCCATCGCGTTGACGAAGGGGATGTCCAGCCCGTCCTGCCAGATGCAGGGCGTCCCGTCCGAGGCCACCGCATGCTCGTGCCAAGTGCCGTTCGGCGTCAGGACGAAATCGTTGTGGCCCAGTGTCATCTTGTGGCCGTCGACCACGGTATAGGCGCCCGTGCCCTCCATGATGAAGCGGATGGCGCTGGCCGAATGGCGGTGGGCACTCGCCTGTTCGCCGGGGTGCATGACCTGCAGGCCCGCGTAGATCCAGCCGACCGCGGCGGCCACGTCGCTGCGGCCGGGGTTGTTGAGGTAGATCACCCGCCGCCCGGCCTTTTCCGGCGTCACCAGATCGACCGAGCGCAGCACATGCGCGCGCAGATCCTGATAGCGCCAGACGACGGGGCGCGAGGCGCTGACCGGCTCCCAGGGTTCGATCTTGTTGGCCACGGTCCAGAGCGCGCCGGCGTCGAAACGCTCCAGCTCGTCGTAATAGGCCAGCAGTTCCGGCGTGTCCTCGACATTGGCCCGCCCGGCCACGTCCTCGCGATACTGGTCCCGCGCTTTGCTCATCGGAATCCCTCCTGCACTCCGGCACGACCTTACGGCAGGAGAATATGAAATCAACAGATTTTCGCAAATCTTGTGTTCTTGATTTTTTATTGGCGGCAGGCGAGAAGGGAAGAGGGCGATTTCCGGCCTTCGGCGGCCGGTCGAGGGGGCTGCAAGAATGGGCAAGACGACGAAATCGCTGGGGGAACAGGCCCATGCGATGCTCCGGCACCAGATCATCAGCGGTGCTTTCGCGCCGGAACAGCCGTTGCGGCTGGCCCAGTTGCAGGAACGCTTCGGCATCGGTTTCTCGCCTTTGCGCGAGGCGCTGACCCGGCTGGCGGCCGAGGGGCTGGTGACCTCGGAACCGATGCGGGGTTTCCGTGTCGCGCCGCTGTCGCTCGAGGACCTGCGCGACACGATGGAAACCCGCGCCTTCGTCGAAACCGAGGCGCTGCGCCGGTCGATCCGGCGGGGCGACGATGATTGGGAGGCGCGCATCGTCTCCAGCCTGCATGCCCTGGGCCGCCAGTTCGAGCGGTCGACCCCCGACCAATCCGAGAGCCTGGCGGCGCTGGAGGAACGGCACCGCGATTTTCACTTTGCGCTGGTCTCGGCCTCGGGCTCGCGGCGGCTCGAACAGATCATCGACAGCCTCTATGTCGGCTCGGTGCGCTACCGGATGCCGAGCCTGAGCAATCGGCAATCGGCCCCGGCGCGCGACCTGATGGCCGAGCATGGGGCGATTGCCGAGGCGGCGCTGGCGCGGGACGAGGTCCTGGCGACCCGCCTTCTGGCCGAGCATTACCGCCTGACCGCGGACATGCTGAGCAAGGCGCAGGCGATGCCTCTGGGCAGGACCGGCTGACCGGCGGCGCTTTCTGCGACGCAGCGCAATAAAATGTCCGGCGGCTTGCCCGCCGTTGCGTCACCCGCTATGTCTGGCGCCGCCGGAGGGCGGGCAGCGGAGGGGCGCGATGCAGGTTTTCACCACCAAGGCGGCGGTGCGCGACAGCGTTCGCGCGTGGCGCGCCGAGGGGCAGAGCGTGGCGCTGGTGCCGACCATGGGCTACCTGCACCGGGGCCATATGGCGCTGGTCGAGCGGGCCAAGGCGCAGGCTGACAGGGTCGTCACCTCGATCTTCGTGAACCCGCTGCAATTCGGCCCGGGCGAGGATCTGGCGACCTATCCCCGCGACGCCGACCGCGATCTGGCGATGCTGCGCGAGGCCGGGGTCGACGGGGTCTTCCTGCCCTCGGTCGAGGAGGTCTATCCGCCCGGCGCCCAGACCATTGTCGAGACGACGGAACTGGCGCGGGTGCTGATCGGCAAGCTCAGGCCGGGGCATTTCCGCGGCGTAACCACGGTCGTCACCAAGCTTTTCAACATCGTCCAGCCCGATGTCGCCGTTTTCGGCGAGAAGGATTACCAACAGCTCTGCATCATCCGGCAGATGGTCCGCGACCTCGATGTGCCGGTGCGGATCGAGGGTGTGGCCACGGTGCGCGAGGAGGACGGGCTTGCGCTGTCCAGCCGCAACGTCCGGCTGACGCCGGAGGATCGCGCGGCCTCGGTGATCCTGAGCCAATCGTTGTTTGCCGCCGAGGAAATGGCGAAGACCGGCATCACCGCCTCGCGCCTCAGGGCTTGGGTTGCGGCGAATATCGGCGCCAACCCGCGCGCCGACCTGCAATCGGCCGATATCCGCGACGCCGAGACGCTGGCCAGCATCTCGGGTCCGCTGCAACGCCCCGCCGCGATCCTGCTGGCGGTGCGTTTCGGCAAGGTGCTGCTGATCGACCAGCGCGTCGTCACCCCCTGAGGAAAGGAACGCCCATGTCCACCGAACCGCAGGCCCAAATCCGCCGCATCACCGCGCCGCAGATCCGCGCCAGGAAGGGCGGCGAGCCCATCGTCTCGCTGACCTCGTACCACGCGCATACCGCCGCCATCGTTGACCGCTATGCCGATTTCATTCTGGTCGGCGACAGCCTGGGGATGGTCATGCACGGGATGGACTCGACCGTCGGCGTCACGCTCGACATGATGATCGCGCACGGCAAGGCCGTGGTGCGGGGCACGAAGCGGGCACTGGTCGTCGTGGACATGCCCTTCGGCAGCTACGAGGAATCGCCCGGCGTGGCGTTCAGGAATGCCGCCCGCGTCATGCAGGAAACCCAATGCCAGGCGGTGAAGCTGGAAGGCGGCGCCCGCATGGCCGAGACGATCCGCTTTCTGGTCGAGCGCGGCGTGCCGGTGATGGCGCATATCGGCCTGACGCCCCAATCGACGAATGTCATGGGCGGTTTCAAGACCCAGGGCCGGGACGAGGCCACCTGGAGGCACCACATCGCCGATGCCATCGCCGTGGCCGAGGCGGGGGCCTTCGCCGTGGTGGTGGAGGGAGTCGTGGAGCCTCTCGCGCGCGAGATCACCCGGGCCGTGGACATCCCGACCATCGGCATCGGCGCCAGCGCCGATTGCGACGGGCAGATCCTCGTGCTGGAGGACATGCTGGGCCTGAACCCGCGTCCACCGAAATTCGTGAAGGTTTACGGTGCCTTGGGCGGGATGATCGAGCAGGCGGTCAAGGATTACGCCGATGAGGTGAAATCCCGCGCCTTCCCGGGCGAGGGCCAGACGTATCGGTAGGGTCTACCACGCCTCGGGCTGGTGGGCGTAGCCGATGTAGAGCGGGTGCTTGGGATGCCCGTCCTTGCTGAGCCCCAGATGGCTGAGCGGCTTGCCGGTGGCGCGCAGCAATGCCTCGACCTGTGCGCCCCGGTTCAGATGTGCCCCATGCGTGCCCCAGGCGCAGACCACGGCATCGGCCCAGAGCGCGCTCTCGGCAATCGCTTGATCGTTCCCGGGCCCCACGGGATCGGCCTGCGCCCGCATCACCTTCGGGTCGGTCGCGCGATAGGCGAAGATGTTGCAGACCCGGAAGGCGCCGAAGCCCAAGGCCCGTGCCCGGCGTTCGCAACGCTCGACGGTGGGGTCGTTCTGCACCTCGGTCGCGGTCGAGGGGTTGAGCATGACGAACAGCACCTTGCCCCCCGCCGGGTCCCAGGTGCGGGTCAGGGTGTAGCGGTAGGCCTCGCAGGGGGAATAGACGGCGGTCGAGGGCGCGTCGCCCTTGGTATGGGTGCGGGTGATCATGGCGGTGTGATAGCGCGCCCCGTCGCGCCAGGGAAGCGCTGGACGGGAAAGAGGGCCTCTGGCAGGCTTTGCGGGGGCCGAGGCCCTGCTTTTCGACGGAGGATTTCAATGAAGCACCTTGTTTTCCTGATGGGCCTCTGCTGGGCCGGCGTCGTGCAGGCGCAGGAGGCGGGCGTCAGCCTGACCGGCGACCTGGTCGCCGGTGGGCAGGTCAGCGTGACCTGGACCGGCCCCAACGGCCAGAACGACTGGGTTGGCTTTGCCGAACCGGGCGCCGCGGGCAGCAGCTGGGTCAGCGGCGCCTGGGCCTATACCAACATGGGCAACCCGTTGACGCTGACGCTGCCCATGACCGCGGGCAGCTACGAGCTTCGCTATGTCACCGGCGGCAGCGAGGTTCTGGCGGCGCAAGCCGTGACCCTGGCTGCGCCGGCGGGGCTGGGGGCCACGGGGCCGGGCGGCGCGGCCCTGCAGCCGGTCGGCGCGCTGATGGGCGGCGCGGTGCTGAGCGTCGGCTGGAGCGGCCCGAACGGGCAGGGCGACTGGATCGGCCTGGCACCGGTGAGCGGGGCGGCCAGCAGCTGGCTCGGATCCGCCTATGCCTATACCAGCGCCGCCAATCCGGTGCAGATCGGTCTGCCCCTCGAAGGCGGCAGCTACGAATTGCGCTATGTGACGGGGGGCGGGCAGATCCTCGTCTCCATCCCCCTCAGCGTGGTGCCGGGCGGCCTGCCCAGCGTCGCCCTGCCGGCGATGACCGCGCCCGAAGGGGCGCTGCTGAGCGTGGCGCTGGGGCCGGATGCGCCGCGCGCTGAGGGCGATTACCTCTATATCGCGCGGCCGGGCGGGGCGCCGGGGGATTACAGCGGCGGCTATGTGACGATCCCCGCGCAGGGTCCCGCGCAGATCAACGCCCCTGCCACCGCCGGGGAATGGGAATTGCGCTATGTGGTTACCCGGGGGACCGACTATATCCCTGTCGGCAGCGCCCCGCTCACCGTGACCGGGCCGGACTACAAGAGCCCGCGCAACCGGCCCTGAGGGGGTTGGAACCGCCGGGGCGGGCGGCTAGTGTCGCCCTCCCCACCGACCCCGAGAGGCCTGACCCGTGACCCTGTCCCCCGCCGCCCAGCTTCGCATCCCCCGCCAGATCGCCGCCGAGATCGGCGCCCGGCCCGAGCAGGTGACGGCCGCCGTGGCGCTGCTGGACGAGGGGGCGACGGTGCCTTTCGTCGCGCGCTACCGCAAGGAGGTGACCGGCGGGCTGGACGACACCCAGTTGCGCACCCTCGCCGAGCGGCTCGCCTATCTGCGCGAGATGGAGGCGCGGCGGGCGGCGATTCTGGACAGTATCGCCGGGCAGGGCAAGCTGACCGACGATCTGGCCAAGGCCATCGGCGCGGCCGAGACCAAGGCGGTGCTCGAGGACCTGTATCTCCCCTACAAGCCCAAGCGCCGCACCAAGGCGATGATCGCCCGCGAAAACGGGCTGGAACCCTTGGCCGAGGCGTTCCTCGCCGACCGGACGGCGGACCCGGAGGCTTTGGCGGCGGGCTATCTGTCCGAAGCGGTGGCCGATGTGAAAGCAGCCCTCGAAGGCGCGCGCGAGATCGTGGCCGAGCGTCTGGTCGAGGATGCCGGGCTCAAGGCGGCGTTGCGGGCCCATATGGCGTCGGTCGGGCGGCTCACGTCCGAAGTGATGCCGGGCAAGGAGGCCGAGGGCGCCAAATTCTCGGATTACTTCGCCCATTCCGAGGCGCTGTCGGGCGTGCCGAGCCACCGGGCGCTGGCCATGTTCCGGGGCCGCAACGAGGGCTTCCTGGCGCTGGACCTGGCGGTCGAGCCCGAGGCCGCGCCGGGCCAGTCGCGGGCCGAGGCCATGGTGCGGACGGCGCTGAACGTGGGGAATGCGGGCAAGGCTGATGCTTGGCTGGGCACGGTCGCAGGCTGGGTCTGGCGGGTAAAGCTGAAGCTCTCGCTGACCATCGACCTGATGACCGACCTGCGCGAAAAGGCCGAGGCCGAGGCGATCCGCGTTTTCGCCCGCAACCTCAAGGATTTGCTGCTGGCTGCGCCTGCCGGGGCCAAGGCGACGATGGGACTGGACCCGGGGATCAGGACCGGCGTGAAGGTCGCCGTGGTCGATCCGACCGGGAAACTCCTGGAGACGGCGACGGTCTATCCCTTCCAGCCGCGCATGGATGTGCAGGGGACCCTGGCCGTGCTGGGCGCGCTGGTGCGCAAGCATGGCGTGGGGCTGATTGCCATCGGCAACGGCACCGCCAGCCGCGAGACGGATGCGCTGGTCGCGGACTTGCTGTCGAAGCTGCCGACGCCCCGCCCGGTCAAGGTGGTGGTGAGCGAGGCCGGGGCCTCGGTCTATTCCGCCTCGGAACTGGCAGCGCGGGAGTTCCCGGATCTGGACGTGTCGCTGAGGGGCGCGGTGTCGATCGCCCGGCGCCTGCAGGACCCGCTGGCCGAACTGGTCAAGATCGAGCCCAAGGCCATCGGCGTCGGCCAGTATCAGCACGACGTCAACCAATCGGCGCTGGGCCGGGCGCTGGATGGCGTCGTGGAGGACGCGGTGAACGCGGTCGGGGTGGAGCTGAACACGGCCTCGGCGCCCTTGCTCGCCCGTGTCTCGGGCCTGGGGCCGGGGCTGGCCGAGGCGGTGGTGGCGCATCGCGACGCCAACGGACCCTTCGCCAAGCGCCGCGACCTGCTGAAAGTGGCGCGACTGGGGCCGAAGGCCTTTGAACAGGCGGCAGGCTTCTTGCGCATCCGGGGCGGGGCGGAACCGCTCGACGCCTCGGCCGTTCACCCGGAAGCCTATGATCTGGCGCGGAAAATCGTCAAGGCGGCGGGCAAGGACGTGGCATCGCTGATGAAGGACCCCGGGGCGCTGAAACGGCTGGAGCCGCGCGATTTCACCGACGAGACCTTCGGCCTGCCGACCGTCAGGGACATCATGGCCGAGCTGGAGAAACCCGGCCGCGACCCCCGGCCCGAGTTCAAGACCGCGACCTTCGCCGAGGGCGTCAACGAGATCCGCGACCTGAAACCCGGGATGCGGCTGGAGGGGACCGTCACCAACGTCGCCGCCTTCGGCGCCTTCGTCGATATCGGCGTGCACCAGGACGGCCTCGTCCACGTCAGCCAGCTGGCCGACCGCTTCGTCAAGGACCCGCATGAGGTGGTCAAGGCGGGCGATGTGGTTTCTGTCCGGGTGGTCGAGGTCGACGTGGCCCGCAAGCGCATCGGCCTGACCATGCGCAAGGACAACGCCGACACCCGCCCGCAGGACACCATGCGCGACAAGGGCGCACCGAAGGGCCGGGGAGCGCCACCGCCGCGGGGCGGCTCGGCGGGGCCGGCGAAGACCAGCGATACCGGCGCTTTCGGCGCTGCGTTGCTGGATGCGCTGAAGAAGCGCTGAGCCATCGGCGAATCCGCCACAGGGGGAAACCCTTGTAGATTCGTGGCTTGCCCGAATCTGCGGCATCGGTCTTTGATCGGTCGATAGCCTGGGGGGGCAAGACATGACCGATCATACGACCGCGCCCGCGGTCGATTCCGCGGCGCTTGCCGCGGCTCGCAAACGCATCTGGGGCTGGTGGTGGTTCGACTGGGCCAGCCAGCCCTACAACACCTTGCTGATTACCTTCATCTTCGGCCCCTATGTGGTGGGCGTGGTGGGCGACGGCTCGCGCGCGCAGGCGATCTGGGGTTACGGCATCGGCCTGGCCGGGATCCTGCTGGCGGTCTGCGCCCCCCTTCTGGGCGCGGTCGCTGACAAGAGCGGCAAGCGAATGGGCTTCATCTGGTTCTTCTCGGCGCTCTACGTGATCGGCGCCTGGGGAATCTGGTTCTCGGCGCCCGAGGATTTCAACATCTGGTTCGTGATGCTGATGTTCTGCATCGGCCTCGTAGGGATGGAATTCGCCACGATCTTCACCAATGCCATGCTGCCCGACCTCGCCCCGCGCGAGGAATTGGGCAAGGTTTCGGGCTCGGGCTGGGCCTGGGGCTATGTCGGCGGGCTGGTGGCCCTGATACTGATGCTGACGCTGCTGGCCGAGGGTTCGACCGGCAAGACGCTGATCGGCATCGACCCGATCCTGGGGCTGGACCCGGCGACGCGCGAAGGGACACGCTCGGTCGGGCCGCTGACGGCTATCTGGTACGTGGTCTTCATGATCCCCTTCTTCATCTGGGTGAAGGAGCCCCGCAAACCCGGCGCGGTCAGCATCGGCACGGCGATTTCCGGTGCCTGGCCGGAACTGAAGGCGACGCTGAAAGGTTTGCCCCGGAACCGCAGCCTTTTCGCCTTTCTCGGATCCTCGATGTTCTACCGCGACGCGCTGAACGGCGTTTACACCTTCGGCGGCATCTATGCCGCGGGCGTGCTGGGCTGGAGCGTGGTGCAGGTCGGCATCTTCGGCATCCTCGCCGCCTTTACCGGGGCGATCTTTGCCTGGCTGGGCGGCAAGGCCGACAGCCGTTTCGGCCCCAAACCGGTAATCGTCTTCAACGTCGTGGCGCTGGCGCTGACGGCGCTGGCCATCGTCTTCGTCTCGCGCACTTCGGTCTTCGGGGTGCCAGTGGCGGCGGAATCGGGGCTGCCCGACATCCTGTTCTATGTCCTGGGCGCCATCGTCGGCGCGGCGGGGGGCGCGATGCAATCGGCCAGCCGGACGATGATGGTCCGCCAGGGCGATCAGGAGAAGATGACCGAGGGCTTCGGGCTTTACGCGCTCTCGGGCAAGGCCACGGCGTTCCTGGCGCCGCTGTCCATCGGCATCGTCACCGACCTGTCGGACAGCCAGCAGATCGGCATCCTGCCGGTGGTGGTGCTGTTCATCCTGGGGCTCATCCTTCTGGCCTTCGTCCATCCCGAGGGCTCGCAACCAACGGGGCACCCCGCATGAAGAAACTCGGTCTCGTCCTTGGCACCCTGATCCTGGCGGCCTGTGGCAGCGGGGCGGGGACCAATTCCGCCACCGCGCAGCAATTGGCCAACCAGCTGTTCGGGGCGGCCACGCGCGGGACCAGCGCCCCGGCCGAATCCTATGGCAGCTACGCACGGGGCTGCGCGGATGGCCTGGTGGAACTGCCCGAGACGGGGCCGACCTGGCAGGCGATGCGCCTCAGCCGCAACCGTAACTGGGGCCATCCCGAGACGATCGACTATATCCAGGATCTCAGCCGGCAGGCGGTGGCGATTGGCTGGAACGGTCTCTATGTCGGCGACATCAGCCAGCCGCGTGGCGGGCCGATGACCTCGGGCCACGCCAGCCACCAGCTGGGGCTGGACGTCGATATCTGGATGCTGCCGCCGGGCAGCCTGACGCTGAGCCGGACCGAGCGCGAGAATATCTCGTCCATCAGCGTGCGGACCGAGGATCAGCGCGGCGTCACGTCGCACTGGACGGCGCAGCACGCGGCGCTTCTGCGCGCGGCGGCCAGCGATCCGCGGGTCGACCGGGTCTTTGTGGCCGCGGCGGTGAAGATCGAGATGTGCCGCACCGCCACGCCGGCCGATACCGCCTGGCTGCAACGCATCCGTCCGATTGCCGGGCACAATTATCATTTCCACGTGCGGTTGCGCTGTCCCGCCGGATCGCGCCATTGCGAGACACAAACGCCCAGCGTCGCGGAACTTTCCAACGGGGGTAACGGTTGTGATGATACGCTGACCTGGTGGGTGACGGATTATCTGAACCCGCCGCGTCGGACCACGCCGGTCGAACCCTCGCCCGAGCCGCCCCAACCCCGCCGCCGGTCGGCCCGTGAGATGATCATGGCCGATCTACCCCGCCAATGTGCCCAGGTATTGGAACGAGAATGAAAGCTGCCCGCGTCATTGCTTCCGCCCTGCTTGGCCTCGCCGCGGTTCTGCCCGCGGCGCTTCAGGCCCAGCCTGCCACCTATTACGCCGGGGTCGTCCAGCACGAACCCGCCAGCATCCCCGCCACCCAGGTCGTGGCCCGCTATCGGTTGCCGTTGATGTCGGGGGGCATCAACGACTTTTCCGGTATCGCCACGCCGGATGGCAACACGATCTACATGGTCTCGGACCACGGCTTCATCGTCGGGGCCCGCCTGCAGCGCGGCTATGGCCAGCGCATCGAGGGGATGGAAATCCGCCAGGTGGCGCTGCTCAATGACGAGAACGGGCATCCGCTGCTCGGCTCGATGCGCGACGCCGAGGGGGTCACCGTCGGGCGGGACGGCCGCCTCTATGTCTCGTTCGAGCAGCACAACCGCGTGTTGCGCTATGCCCGGCTGGGCGGCGCGGGCGAGGATCTGGGCGCGCATGTCGATTTCGCCCGCCTCCGGGCCGGGCGCGGGCTGGAAGCCGTCGCCGTCGCCCCGGATGGCCGCCTCTATGCCATCCCCGAACGCCCGGCACGCGCCACCTATGGTTTTCCCAGCTATGTCTGGAGCCCGCGCAGCGGCTGGGGCGACGGCTTCCGCCTGCCGATGGACCTGCAATTCCTGCCGGTCGGGGCCTCGTTCGGGCCCGATGGCATGCTCTATGTCCTCGAACGCGAACACGGCCCGCGCGGCTTTCGCAGCCAGGTCCGCCGCTTCACCGTGAACGGCGAGGGGATCAGCGCCGGGCAATGGGTGATGCGATCGGATTACGGGCAATTCGGCAATCTGGAGGGGATCAGCGTGTTCCGCGACTGGAACGGGAGGATCCGCCTGCTGATGGTCTCGGACGACGACCTGCAGACGGGCCCCAGCGAGTTGGTGGATGTGGTGGTCAATCGCTGAGCGATTGCAACCGCGCCCCATCGTTCCCATCTTTCGGGGGAGGAACGACAAAGGGTTGAACCTGTGACGGACGAGCGCAAGCATCAGGTAGAACCGGCGGTGCCGGTGATCTGGCTTCTGGGCAAGACGGGGGCGGGGAAGACCTCGCTCGTGCGGGCCCTGACCGGCGAGGGCGAGGTTGGCAACGGTTTCGCCCCCGGGACGCGCGGCGCGGCGACCCACGACTTCCCCGCCACGGCGCCGGCGGTGCGCTTTCTGGACACGCGGGGGCTGGGCGAGGATGGCTACGATCCCTCGGCCGATATCGCCGCCGCGCAAGCCAGCGCGCAGGCGATCCTGGCGGTGATGCGGCTTGACGATCCGGTGCAGGCCCCGGTCGCGGCGATCCTGCGCAAGACCAAACTGCCGGTGCTGCTGGTCTATACCGGCGCGGACCTCGTGTCGGAACCCGGGGCGCAGATCCGCGCCAAGGCCCATGTGACCGAGCTGATCGGCCGCGACCTGCCCTCGGTCACGCTGTCGATGCCGCATGAGGGGCTGGTCACGGGGTTGGAGGCGCTGCTCGATGCGCTGGACAGCTTCCTGCCCCGCGCCGCCGCCGCGCTGCGCCGCGCCGACGAGGCGCGCGCTTTCCAGAGCGTGCGGGGGCTGGTGCTGCGCTATGCGGCGATGGCGGGGGCCACGGATGTGGTGCCGTTGGCGGGCCTCGCGACCGTGCCAGCCGCGCAGGGCGCAATGCTGCATGCGCTGGCCCGCAAGCACAAGGTCGAGCTGACGCCGACCCGGCTGGGGCTTCTGGCCTCGGCCATGGGGATCGGCTCGCTGGTTCGCATGGGCACCGGACTTCTGGTCCGGCAGGGCGTCAAGCTGGTGCCGGTGGCGGGGCAGACGCTGGGCGCCGCCGCCGCTGCGGGGACCTCGTTTGCCACGACCTATGCACTGGGCCGCGCGGCCTCGGCCTGGTTCTATGGCACGGCGCGCGGCGCGGCGCCGGACGGGGCCACGCTGCGCTCGCTCTACGATCAGGCGCTGAAAGGCGCGCGGCATGCGTCTGGCTGACCGCCTGCGGCATACGCTCCTGCGCTGGGACCGGCTGGGCCTGGCGGCGGTGCTGGCGCTGCCGCTGACGATCTCGACGCTGCTGGGCTTCCTGTGGCTGACCGAACACGGTTATCTCTTGTGGTTCGCGCTGGGCTCGGCGCTGTTCTACGCCGTGTTTCGGGGCGCGGTGGCCTTGGCCCGCTGGCGCACCCGCGCGGCGGGCGAACGCGAGCCGCGCCAGATCGAGGGGCCGAAGCCCGATCCCGAATGGTCCGACGCCGAGAAAGCCGCCTTTGCCCGCGCCCGCGCCCGCATCGACCGCCGCCTGCGCGAGCCCCTGGCCTGGGACAAACTGCCCGAAGAGGCGCTGGCGGTGGTCGAGGAAGTGGCGGCGGATCTCTCGACCGGCAAACGGTCGGCGCTGGATTTCACCCTGCCCGAGGCGCTGCTGCTGATCGACCAGGTCGCGCTGCGCTATCGCGCCTTCCTGCTGGAACACGTGCCCTATTCCGACCGGCTCTCGGTCCGCACCATGCATTGGCTCTGGCGCCAGCAGGACAACGCGCTGACCGCCTGGGAGACGGGGTTCCTGGCCTGGCGCGGCGTGCGGCTGGTGCTCAACCCGGCGGTAGGGCTGCTGCGCGAGGCCGAGCGGGTGCTGGCCACGGGGCTGCAGGACCGGTTGACCGAGAAATTCCGCCGCGACGCCCAGGCGATCCTGCTGGAAGAGGCGGCGCAAGCGGCGATCGACCTCTATTCCGGCAGGCTCAAGGTCAGCGATGACGATCTCAGCCGCCGCGGCGCCCGGCTGCGCGTGCCCGACGCGCCCGTCGAGGGCGCGGTCGAGATCGTGCTCGTCGGCCAGACCGCGGCCGGCAAATCGACGCTGGTCAACGCCCTGTTGGGGCGGGAGGCGGCGGAAACCGACGCCGCGCCCACCACCGACCGGGCGGCGGGCCACGCGCTGGACGAGGATCTGCGGATCATCGACACGCCGGGACTCGACGGCTCGGACCGGATGGCGCGGGCGGTGGCGGCGCAGATGGTGACGGCGGATCTGGTGCTCTGGGTGCATCGCGCCAACCGGCCGGGGCGGGCGGCCGATACCGCGCTGGCCCGCGCCTTTGCCGAGGCCATGGCCCGCGACCCCGCCCGCCGCCAGCCGCCGGTGATCCATGTCGCCAATGCCGCGGATCTGCTGCTGCCGGGCTGGCCGCGGGCGGAAAACGCCCTCACCGCCGAGGACCGGACGCGGCTGGACGCGGCGACGGAGGCCATCGGCCGGGCGATGGGCGGGGTCGCGGTGCTGCCGATCCGCGCCGAGGCACCCGACTGGAACATCGACGCGCTGCGCGAGGCCATCGATCTTGTGCTGCCCGAGGCCCGCATGACCCGCCGCAACCGGCTACGGCTGGAGGCGGCGGCGGGCGAGGGGCTGCGCGGCAACCTGACCCGGGCGAGGAAGGGCCTCGGCGCCGTCGGCCGCGCGATCCGCTGGAAGCGGTAGCGCAGGGGGAGGGGCTTCGCCCTCAGCCGCGACGCCTCCGGCGCCGAGCCGCCAGGAGACGAAACGGGGGGCGACCAGCGGCGCGGCGTATCGCCGCGCCGAAACAGGTAGGGGGGGCCGTCTGCCCCCCTCTTGGCCTGACGGCCTGGTTCGGCCCTACGCTTGCGCTCCGAGCGTTCGGGCCTGACGACGCGCCACTGGCGCCTCGTCCGGGCGACCCTCACCCCCAAGGATATTTGGAGCGCAAAGAAGGCGGCTGAACGCCCTTCAAATCTTCATCTTTGTTCTCCAAATATCCTCGGGGGTTTCTCAAGGGGGTGGAAAACCCCCTTGAGCGGGGGGTGCGGGGGCGAGCGGCGTCTCGGAAACGCGCCAGTGGCGCGTTTCAGCCGCGCCCGTGGCGCGGCCGGACCTGGCCCCCCGCCTCGCCGCGGGTCCCGGGTTCTTGCGCTGGGTCAAGGCGGGCGCGGTGTAGGCGGTTAGAACGGGCGCATGGATGAGGCACAAATCACGGATGCGGTGTTCCGGGTTTCGGGGCTGACGCGGGTCTACCGGACCGGCGCGGTCGAGGTGCAGGCATTGCGGGGCGTCGATCTGGCTTTGGCCGAGGGCGAGCTGGTGGTGCTGCTGGGCGCCTCGGGCTCGGGCAAGTCGACGCTGCTGAACATCCTCGGCGGGCTCGACCGGCCGACCGGGGGCCGGGTCTTCTTCCGCGAGACAGAGCTGACGCGCGCCTCGGACCGGGCGCTGACCGCCTTTCGCCGCGACCATGTGGGTTTCGTCTTCCAGTTCTACAACTTGGTCCCCAGCCTGACCGCGCGCGAGAATGTCGCGCTGGTGACCGAGATCGCCCGCCGCCCGATGCGCCCCGAGGAGGCGCTGGACCGGGTGGGGCTGGGCGCGCGGATGGATCATTTCCCGGCCGAACTCTCGGGCGGCGAGCAGCAGCGGGTCGCCATCGCCCGGGCCATCGCCAAGCGGCCCGATGTCCTGCTCTGCGACGAGCCGACCGGGGCGCTGGACAGCGCCACCGGGGTGCAGGTGCTGGAGGCCTTGACCGCGGTCAACGAGGATCTCGGCACCGCCACGGTCATGGTCACCCATAACGCGGCGATCCAGAAGATCGCGCATCGCGTGGTGCGGATGGGCGACGGGCAGATCAAGGCCGATGCGCGCAACGAAACCCGGCTCGAACCCCGCGAGGTCAGCTGGTGAGGGCGCTCGACCGCAAGATGCTGCGCGATCTGCGGCGGGTCTGGGCGCAGGCTCTGGCCATCGCCGCGGTGCTGGCCTGCGGTATCCTGATGATGGTCGGCATGTCGATGACCCGGGCCACGCTGAGCGGCACGCAGGCGGCCTATTACGACCGCGCCCGCTTTGCCGATGTCTTCGCCGGGCTGACCAGGGCCCCCGCCGCGCTGGTGGCCGAGGCGCAGGCGCTGGATGGCGTGGCGCAGGCCGAGGGGCGGATCGGCTTTCAGGCGGTGCTGGATCTGGCGGGACAGGGGGCGCCGGCCTCGGCGCGGATCGTCTCGCTGCCGGCCTCGGGGGCGGTGCTGAACCTGCCGGTGCTGCGCCGGGGGCGCCTGCCCGATCCCCTGCAGCCCGACGAGGTGGCGATCAACGAATCCTTCGGCGAGGCCAATGGCCTGCTGCCGGGCGCCAGCTTCCACGCGGTTCTGAACGGGCGGCTGAGGGAGTTGACCGTCACCGGCTGGGTTCTGTCGCCCGAATTTGTCTACACGATCGCGCCGGGCGCGATGATGCCCGACGACCGGCGTTATGGCGTCGTCTGGATGGGGCAGGCGGCGGCCGAGGCGGCGATGGACATGGGCGGCGCGGTCAACGAGATCGCGCTGCGCCTGACCCGGGGCGCCGATGAACGCGCGGTGATCGCGGCGCTGGACCGGCTGACCGCCCCCTATGGCGGGACGGGAGCCCATGGCCGCGACCGGCAGATGAGCCATGCCTTTCTGGATGGCGAGCTGACCCAGCTTTCGGTCATGGCCACCACCATCCCGCCGATCTTCCTGCTGGTCGCGGCGTTCCTCGTGAACATGGTGCTGGGGCGGCTGATCAAGAGCGAGCGCACGCAGATTGGCCTCTTAAAGGCCATCGGCTATGGCTCGGCCGAGATCGGCTGGCATTATCTGAAGCTGGCGCTGCTGATCGGCACCACGGGGGCCGGGCTGGGCGTGGTGGCGGGGCAATGGATCGGCACCGGGCTGATCGCTCAATACCAGCAGTATTTTCGTTTTCCGGTCTATCTGCGCGATCCGGCCGCCGGCACGATGCTGCTGGCGGGCGGGCTGGGGCTGGCCACCGCGGCGCTGGGGGGCTTGCAGGCGGTCCGGGCCTCGGTCCGGCTGCCCCCGGCCGAGGCGATGTCGCCGCCCGCGCCGCCTGCCTTCTCGCGCGGGTGGCTCGACCGGGCGGTCAGCGCGCTCAGGGTGAGGCAGACCAGCATGATGATCCTGCGCTCGATCCTGCGCTGGCCGGGGCGGGCGGCGATCACGCTCTTCGGTGTCATGACCTCGGTCGCGCTGCTGGTTGCCAGTTACTTCATGATCGATTCCGTGCAGATCATGGCCGATACGCTCTTCACCCAGTCGAACCGCCAGCAGGTCACGCTGGTCCTGTCGCGCGCCCAGCCCGAGCGCGCGGTTCTGGACGCGCTCAGCCTGCCCGGCGTGCGCCAGGCCGAAGGCGCCTTCGCGATGCCCGCGCGGCTGGTGCATGGCCATCGCGAACGGCTGACCGCGGTCTCGGCCCATGCCGAGGGCGAGGCGCTGGCGCGGCTTCTGGACGACAGCGGGCGGGCCGTGCCGCTGCCCGCCGAGGGGCTGGTCCTGCCCGAACGGCTGGCGGCGGCGCTGCAGGTGGCGGTGGGCGACCGCCTGCGGCTGGAGATGCTGGCGGCGCCGCGGGCGGTGCTGGAGCTGCCGGTCGCCCGGATCATCGCCCAGGGCATGGGGCAGGAGGCGCATATCGCCGCCGATGCCCTCTTTGCAGCGATGGGTGTGGCGCCGCAGGTGAACCGGATCCATCTGCTGGCCGACCCCGAGGCGCTGCCTGCCCTCACCCTGGCGATCAAGACCTTGCCTGCAGTGGCCGGGCTGACCGACTGGCACGAGGTGCGCCGCCAGTTCGACGCTACCCTGCAGGCCAATATGGTGACCATGCTGACCATGCAGACGCTGATCGGACTGATGACCGCGGTGGGCGTGGTCTATAATGCCGCCCGTATCCAGGTTTCGGAACGCAGCCACGAACTCGCCTCGCTCCGGGTGCTGGGTTTCACCCGCTGGGAGGTGGGTTTCGTGCTGGTGGGCGAGATCATGCTGCTGACATTGCTGGCAATCCCGCTGGGCTGGCTGTTGGGCTACGGGCTGGCGGCGGGGCTGGTCGGGGCGATGTCGAGCGATCTGATGTCGATCCCCTTCGTGGTGACGCGGCGCACCTACGCGCTGGCGGCGCTGGCGGTCTTTGCCGCCTCGCTGGGGGCGGTGCTTCTGGTCAGGCGGCGGCTCGACCGGGTGGATCTGGCAATGGCGCTGAAGGCGCGGGACTGAGGAGCAGCGGATGAGCTGGACACGGCGGATCGCGGTCGCGGGCGGCGCCCTGGTGCTGGCGGGCGGGTTGGGCTGGGCGCTGTGGCCCGAACCCGCGGCGGTGGATGTCGCGACGGTGACGCGGGGCGATCTGCGGGTCACGGTTGCGGCCGAGGGGATCACCCGGGTGCGCGAACCCTATTCGGTGACCGCGCCCATCGCCGGCATTGTCGAGCGTTCGCCGGTGGCGGTGGGCGATGCGGTCCTGCGGGGCGAGACCGTGCTGGCGGTGATCCGCCCGGCCGCGCCCGCGCTGATGGATGCCCGCAGCCGCGCCCAGGCCGAGGCGGCGGTGCGCGAGGCGGAAGCCGCGCTGGCGCTGGCCGAGACCAATCTGCGCGGCGCGCTGAATGCGGTCAGCCGGGCGCAGGGCGATCTGCAGCGGGCCCGGGCGTTGCGCGCCTCGGGCACCATCTCGCAACACGCGCTCGAGGAGGTGGAGACCGCCTTCACCGCCGCCTCGCAGGCGCTGGCCGCCGCGCGGCAGGAACGCGACCTGCAGCAGGCGGTGTTGGGCCGGACCCGGGCGCAGCTGATGGAACCGGGGGGCGACGAGGGGGTGACCTCGGCGGTGCGGCTTTTCGCGCCGATCTCGGGCACGGTGCTGTCGGTCGAGGATCCCTCGTCACGGCTGGTCGCCGCCGGGGCGCCGCTGCTGGCGCTGGGCGATCTGGGGGATCTGGACCTGGAGACGGATCTTCTGTCCACGGATGCGGTGCGGGTCGCCGAAGGCGCCCCGGCGCTGGTCGAACGCTGGGGCGGCGAGGGGTCGCTGCAGGCGGTGGTGCGCCGGATCGAGCCGGCCGCCTTCACCCGCGTCTCGGCGCTGGGGATCGAGGAGCAGCGCGTGCGGCTCAGGCTCGATTTCACCACCCCGCGCGAGGCGCGCCCGGGGCTGGGCGACCGCTACCGGGTCTTCGTGCGGGTGGTGGTCTGGGAGGGGAGCGACCGGCTTCTGGTGCCGCAAGCCGCGCTGTTTCGCCTGGGCGGCGGCTGGGCGGTGTTCCGCGCGCAGGACGGCCGCGCCGTGGAAACCCCGGTCGAGATCGGCCAGCAGGCCGAGGGCATGGCCGAGCTGCTGGCGGGGCTGGAGGAAGGGGAGGCGGTGATCCTCTATCCCGCTTCGACGCTGAGCGACGGCGCGGCGGTGGTGGCGCGTGCTGACTAGGCTCCGCGCCCTTTGTGGGCACCCGGAGGGCGGCCCCCCCGGGCCCCCGGGATATTTGAGGCGCAAAGAGGGGGCTTAAGCTCCGACTAACCTTGATCTTTGCGCCTCAAATATCCTGCGGGAGGGTCCGGGAGGGTGTAAAACCTCCCGGGGCGGCAGTGCATGCCGCGTTCAGAGGATGAAGCGGAAGGTCCGGTCCAGCGGCAGCTCCCGCGCCCGGGTGCCGGTCAGGGCGAAGAGCGCGTTGGCCAGCGCCGGGGCGGCGGGCGGGGTGCCGGGCTCGCCGACGCCGCCGATATGCGGATTGTCCTCCAGGATCCGCGTCTCGATCCGCGGTGCGCCCGGCATGCGCAGCCCATCCGTGTCGGGGAAGTTCCGCTGTTCGACCATCCCGTCGGCGAAGGTGATCTGTCCATGCACCGCGGCCGAGAGCCCGTAGATCAGCCCGCCCTCCATCTGCGCCCGCAGGTTCTGCGGGTCGATGGCGATGCCCGCGTCGCAGGCGATCCAGGCGCGGGCGATGCGGATGCCGGCCTCCTCCTGCACCACCTCGATCACCTGGGCCACCGGCGTGCCGAAGGACCAGACCATCGCCACCCCCAGCGCGGTGCCGGGCGCGCGGGGCGCATCCCAGTCCGACATCGCGCGCACCGCCTCCAGCACGCCCGCCGCGATCGGGCTTTCCGGGCGCGCCAGCTCCAGCCGGAAGTCCAGCGGATCTCGGCCCGCTTCATGGGCCAGCTCGTCGATGAAGCTCTCCATCACGAAGCCGTTGTGGCTGGAGCCGACCGAGCGCCAGGGGCCGATCGGCAGCGCCAGCTCGGCCGTGTAGCCGCGGATGCGGTAGCGGGGGATGGCATAGGGCTGATCGAACAGGCCCTCGACCAGCGCCCGGTCCGGCCCCAGGGCCGAAAAGCCGAAATACCGGGGCAGCAACTGGCCCATGATCCCTTGACCGGCGATCTGGCCATCGAGCAACGTTGCCCGCCCGCCATCGACCTTGCCGCGCATCCGGGCGATCACCGCGGGGCGGTAGAAGTCATGCGTCATGTCCTCTTCCCGCGACCAGGTGAGCTGCACGGGAATGCCCGGCATCTCCTGCGCGACCCGCGCCGCCAGGACCGAGAAATCGTACTCGCCCCGTCGCCCGAAGCCGCCGCCCATGGCGGTGGTGTTGACGGTGACCGCCGTGCGGTCGATCCCCAGCGCCTCGGCCACGCGGCTTTCCTGCAGCAGCGGCGACTGGTTCGGCGACCAGAGCGTCAGCCGGCCCTGATCCCAAAGCGCGGTCGCGTTCTGCGGCTCCATCGGCGCATGGGCCAGATAGGGCAGGCGGTATTCGGCGCTGATCTCGGTGCCCGGCTGATCCTCGTCGCCATCGTCGCGCATCGTGGAATTGGGGCTGTCGTCGAAAGCCGCTTCGAGGGTGGCCATGATCGCGGCCTGATCGGCAGGGTAGGGGGCTTCGGCCCAGTCGGGCGCCAGCGCCTCGGCGCCCTGGAACGCGGCCCAGGTGTTGCGCGCGACCACGGCCACGCCGGTGCCGAGGGTGATGACCCGCTCCACCCCCGGAACGGCCAGCGCGGGCGCCGTATCGACGCCGAGCATCGCACCGCCCAGGCGTGGGTTCATCCGCAGGGTGGCGAATTTCATGCCCGGCAGGCGGGTGTCGATGCCATAGGACTGGGTGCCGGTGACCTTGGCCGGCATGTCGGCGCGCGGCACCTCGGTGCCGATCAGCCGCCATTCGGAACGGGGTCGGGGATCGACTTGCGGGGGCTCGATCCGGGCGGCGGCTTCGGCCAGATCGGCATAGGGGATCGTGGTGCCATCCGGCGCAATGACCGCGCCCGCCTCGGTCCTCAGCCGGGCGACAGGCACGTTCAGCCGGGCGCTGGCCGCCAGTTTCAGCGCCTCGCGGGCCGAGGCCCCGGCGTGGCGCATCTTCTCGTAGCCGTCGCGGATCGAGGTGGAGCCGCCGGTGATCTGCGTGCCCAGCAGCTTGCCGACCTCACCCACCGCGCCGCCGATGCTGCGCATCCAGTCGGACATGGAGTAATCGGGCACCGGGAACAGCGATTCCCCCATTGCCGCGTTGTAATAGGCGGCCGAAGCCGGGCCATGGGCCACGCGCACCGACTGCCAGTCGACATCGAGTTCTTCGGCCACCAGCATGGCCAGCGCCGATTGCGCGCCCTGGCCCATGTCGGCGCGGCCCGAGACCACGGTGATGCCGTCCTGATCGATCACCAGGAAAGCGTTCATCGCCGCGCCCTGGCTGGGGTCCAGCGGGTTCGGGACCGGCTGGCGGACCTTCCAGACGCCGAAGGCCACGCCCCCGGCGATGGCGGCGGCGGCGACCAGGAAGCTGCGGCGGGTGATGGTGCCCAGGCGGCTCATATCGCGTCCTCCCGCATCTGGATGGCGGCATCGTGGATCGCGGCGCGGATCCGGTTGTAGGTGCCGCAGCGGCAGAGATTGCCGGCCATCGCCTCGTCGATATCGGCGTCGGTCGGGTCGGGGATGCGCGACAGAAGATCCGCGGCCTGCATGATCTGGCCGGACTGGCAATAACCGCATTGCGCCACCTGATGGCGCAGCCAGGCCGCCTGCACGGCATGCATCGCTGCCGGATTGCCCAGCCCCTCGATGGTCGTGACCTCGCCCCAGACATCGCCCAGCGCCACCTGGCAGCTGCGCATCGCCTCGCCGTCGATATGGACGGTGCAGGCGCCGCAGGCCCCCACGCCGCAGCCGAATTTGGTGCCGGTCATGCCCAGTTCGTCGCGCAGGACCCACAGCAGGGGCGTGTCCTCGGGTGCGTCGATCACCTGGGCGGTGCCGTTGATGGTCAGGGTCGTTGGCATGGGAACCTCCCGAATCGGCCGTCCGCTTACGTTTTGACACTATTACGCAAAATTGTCAGTCTGTAAATTGACAAACTGAACGGAAAGTGTCATCGGTTCACCATGACCAGCCAGACCTTGCCGATTGATGAAGACGATCCCCGCCGCGCCGCGATTCTGGCCGCTGCGGTCGAGGTTTTCGCGCGCTATGGATTCAAGCGCACGGCGATGGAGGATATCGCCCGCGCCGCCGGAGTCTCGCGCGCGGCGCTCTATCTGCATTACCGCAACAAGCAGGATATCTTCCGCTCGCTGGTACAGGGCTATTTCGAACTGACCGAGGCGCGGATGCAGGCGGCGCTGGTGCCGGGCCGCGACCCGGAACAGGCCCTGCAGGGGGCTTTCGAGGCGAAGCTGGGCCCCGAGATGATGCCGCTCATCGAATCGCCGCATGGCGAGGAATTGCTCGACGCCAATTTCGCCACCGCCGCCGATCTGGTCGAGGCGGCCGAGGCGCGGCTTGCGGCCAAGATCGCCGACTGGCTGCGGGCCGAGGCGGCGGCGGGGCGCGTGTCGCTGGCGGCCTTCGACGGGGATGCCGCCGCGCTGGCCGAGGCCATGATCGCGGCGCTGCATGGCCTCAAGCATCAGGTGGACAGCTATGCGGCGCTGAAGACCGCCATGGTGCGGCTGGCGCGGCTTTTCGCCCGCGGTGTCAGAGTCTAGAGCACGGACACGCGGGTGCCCGGTCCGACCCGCTCGGCCAGGTCGATGACATCGTGGTTGATCATGCGGAAACAGCCCGACGAGGCGGCGCGGCCGATGGAGCGCCAGCTGGGCGTGCCGTGGATGCGGATGCCCTCGTCATGGCCGGTCGCCAGCGTCCGCAGATAGAGCGCGCGGGCGCCCAGCGGGTTGCGGGGGCCGCCCGGCTGGCCTTCGGCCCATTGTTCGAGCGAGGGGTCGCGGGCGATCATCGAGGGCGTCGGCCGCCAGGTCGGCCAGCGGGCCTGGCGGTAGATCTCGGCCTCGCCGCGCCACAGAAGCCCCTCGCGCCCCACCGAGACGCCGTAGCGCAGCGCATAGCCGTTTTCGAGCACCAGATGCAGGGCGCGCTGATCGGGCAGGATGACGATATGGCCCGGCGCCTGCTCCCCCTCCCAGGGCACGACCTGACGGCGCAGCCCCTCGGGCACTTCCTCGATCGGCACGGCCGGAACGGTGAAGCGGCCATCGGCGCGGGTGGCATAATCGATGACGGGAAGCTCGGGCGGCGGCGGCGCGATCATGACGCAACCGGCAACGGGGAGCGTGGCAAGACCGGCGAGCAGGGCGCGGCGGGACAGCAGGGACATGGAACTCTCTTTGGCAGCGTCTACGGGGGTTAGACGGTCGAGAGGCGCCAAGGGTTCCATTTTTCCCAAAAATAACCGGCGGGCGGCCGGGGGGTGAGGCGCAGGGGCCACGGGAAGGCAGGGGAAGGGCATGAAAAAGGGTGCGGATTCTGACGAATCCGCACCCGGTCACTCGTTACACTGGCGCGTTTTCCTCTGGGCCCGGCTCGCCTTGCCGGGCTGGACGCTCAGGCGGCGCGGCGCTTCTGCACCGGCCGACCGGCGAAGGTCTTGTCGCCGACCTTGACCACGACCAGCCCTGATGGCGTCGTGCGCACGAACTGCCCCTGGATGCTCAGGTAGCGGCCGATCATGATCGTTTTCAGCATGGTTAGTCCCTCGTTCACCTTGCCCCATTTCTGCCACATTCCCGGCCGTCTCGCCAGAAAAACGTCATATTTATCGTTTGGCAACAGGAACTTGATTGTTCCATTGTTGGTAGATTGGCGACAATACGGCTATCACTACCCGAGTGTTTCGTCAGTTCCTACAGCCAATCCCGCAGGATCGGGATCAGCGGGATATCGGCGGGCGGCATCGGATACTGGGTGAGGTCGCGCGCCCGTACCCAGGCCAGGGTCTGCCCTTCACGCGGAGTGACGATTCCCTGCCAGCGGCGGCAGGCGAAGAGCGGCATCAGCAGGTGGAAATCGGCGTAGGAATGGCTGGCAAAGGTCAGGGGGGCAAGGCAGGAATGCCAGGTCTCGATCCCCAGCTCCTCATGCAACTCGCGGATCAGCGCCGCTTCCGGCGTCTCGCCGGCTTCCACCTTGCCGCCAGGGAATTCCCAGAGCCCGGCCATGGATTTGCCTGGCGGGCGCTGGGCGAGGAGGACGCGGCCGTCGGCGTCGATCAGGGCCACGGCAGAGACGAGGAGGGTCTTCATCAGCGGAGCTTTCGCAGGCGGCGGGCGCCGGGGGGCCTTCTGCCCCCCGGACCCCCCGAGGATATTTGACGCGCAAAGAAGGGGCGGGGCGGGACCCCGTTACCCCTGTTTCTCAGGAGCGGTAATCGGCGTTGATGTCGATGTAGCGATGCGTGAGATCGCAGGTCCAGACCTTGGCACGGCCCTTGCCCAGGCCGAGATCGACGCCGATCTCCAGCTCGTCGCGCTTCATGTAGGCGGCGCCGTCCTCTTCCTTGTACGCGGGATCGACGAGGCCCGCGCTCGCCACCTGGATTCCGCCGAAGCTGATGGCGAGCTTGTCGCGGTCGGCGGCGGCGCCCGATTTGCCCACCGCCATGACGATGCGGCCCCAGTTCGGATCCTCGCCGGCGATGGCGGTCTTGACCAGCGGGGAGTTGGCGATGGCAAGCGCGCAGCGCTTGGCATCGGCCTCGGACGCGGCGCCGGTCACGGTGATGCCGACGAATTTGGTCGCGCCCTCGCCGTCGCGCACCACCTGATGCGCCAGATCCAGCATCACCGCGCCCAGGGCCTTGTCGAACGCGCGGGCGCTGGCCGAGCGGCCGTTGCCGATGGCCGGGCCCTGGCCGGTGGCGGCGACCAGCAGCGTGTCCGAGGTCGAGGTGTCGCTGTCCACGGTGATGGCGTTGAAGCTGCGGTCGGTATGGCGGCTGACCATGGCCTGCAGCGCCTTCTGGCTGATCGCCGCATCGGTGAAGACATAGACCAGCATCGTCGCCATGTCGGGCGCGATCATGCCCGAGCCCTTGGCGATGCCGGCGATGGTGATCGGGCCGGCCTCGGTCTCGACCAGGGCCATGGCGCCCTTGGGATAGGTGTCGGTGGTCATGATGGCGCGGGCGGCGTCGGTGATGCCGCCGGGCGCGAGGCCCGCGACCAGCCCGTCGAGCGCGGCCTCGATCTTTTCATGCGGCAGCGGCTCGCCGATCACCCCGGTCGAGGAGGTGAAGACGCGGGTTTCCGGGAGGCCCAGCTTTTCCGCCACTGCGGCCGAGAGGGCGTTGACCGAGGCCCAGCCCCGGGCGCCGGTGAAGGCGTTGGAATTGCCCGAGTTCACCAGGATGGCGGCGCCGGTTTCGGCCGGGGCGGGCAGGCCGATCTTGGCCTGGCAATCGAGGACCGCGGCCGAGCGGGTGGCCGAGCGGGTGAAGGTCCCGGCGACGACCGAGCCGGGCGCGAGGCGGGCCAGCATCACATCGGTACGGTTCTTGTAGCGCACGCCGGCCTGGGCGGTGGCGAATTCGACGCCCGCGATGGCGGGCAGGGCCGGGAAGCCGTCCTTGGGGGCGAGGGGCGAGACGAGCGTGAGCTTGGCCTTGGGGGCCTCGGCCGGGGCGGCCGCGATCTGCCCCTCCAGCGCCTTGGCGCGGGCCTTCCACTTCTTCGCTTTTTCTTTGTACTTCTTGGCCATCGCCAGCAGGCTCCTCGGGCATGGGAAAGGCCCGCACCCCCGCGAGGGTACGGGCCGGTTGCGGGGCGAGGATAAACGCCCGGCTCTTACTCGTCCAGCAGGGTCGACTGGCTCAGGAGCGCGGGGTCCATGCCTTCCGACAGGTTCTCGGCGGTGCTGGCCGCGCGCAGGTCCTCGATATAGGCGCGGGTCGCCTCGCGCTGGATCTGCGTGACCAGATCCTCGCGCACCTGGTCGAGCGTCGGCGCGCTGGCGGTGCGGGTTTCCAGAAGCTTGACCACGTGCCAGCCGAACCTGGTCTGCACGGGTTCCGAGACCTGGCCGGGTTCCAGCGCCTCGACCGCGGCCTGGAACTCGGGGATCATCACCCCCGGACCGAACCAGCCCAGATCGCCGCCCTGCTGGGCCGAGCCATCGGCCGAGAATTCCTGCGCCACCTCGGCGAAATCGCGGCCTTCGGCCAGCGCGGCGACCACCTGGTCGCGCTCTTCCTCGCTGCGCACGAGGATATGCGCGGCGTGATATTCCGTCACCGGCTCGCCCTGGGCGTAATCGGCGACGAAGGCGTCATAGGCGGCCTGCACGCTTTCGTCGGTGACAGCGGCGGTGGCGACCTCCACCAGAGCCGCATTGGCGAGGAAATTGCGCGTTTCGTTCTGCAGCATCAACTGGTCGCGCAGCGACAAGTCACCGGCCTGGGCCTGGGCCAGAAGCTCTTGTTCGATGAGCTGTTCGACCAGCGCCGGGAACAGGGTTTCGTCGGGCACCTGGGCAAACTGCTGCGGCAGCTGGGCGCGGAGCGCGATGGCCTGACCGAGGGTGATCTCGGTCTCGCCGACGCGGGCGATGACCGTGGCGGCAGTCGGGGCGTCCTGCGCCAGTGCCGGCGCGGCGAGCACCGACAGCAACACGGCTGCGGCCGCAAATCGAGCGTTTTTGAACATGCAAGGCTCCTGAATCGCGTCCCTTCGGGCCGCTGTGATTGACACTCAGATGGCCGCCCCTTACATGCCAGAACGGATTTTTCACGGGCTGGCCAGCCGCGCCCTGTTTAAGAAAGCAGCCGCCGACCGGCAAGACCGCCGGTGCAGCCAGCCGGTCACACAAAGGCGAGCGGAGATCAGATGTTGGGGCTTGGAACGATCAGCCGGAAGATTTTCGGCACGGCGAATGACCGCAAGGTCAAGGCAGTCCGCCCGCTCGTCGCAAAGATCAACGCGCTCGAGGATGAGATCGCCGCGCTGGACGACGCGGGGCTGATCGCCAAGACCGAAGCGCTGAAAGCCCGGGTCGCGGGGGGCGAGAGCCTCGACTCGGTCCTGCCCGAAGCCTTCGCCAATTGCCGCGAGGCTGCCAAGCGCGCGCTGGGCCTGCGCGCCTTCGACGTACAGCTCATCGGCGGCATCTTCCTGCATCAGGGCAATATCGCCGAGATGAAGACCGGCGAGGGCAAGACGCTGGTCGCGACCTTCCCGGCCTATCTGAACGCGCTTTCGGGCAAGGGTGTGCATGTCGTTACGGTGAACGATTACCTCGCGCGGCGCGACTCGGCCTGGATGGGCAAGGTCTATGCCAAGCTGGGCCTGACGACCGGCGTCGTCGTTCCGCATCAGCCGGACGAGGAAAAGCGCGCGGCCTACAAGGCCGACATCACCTATGCCACCAACAACGAGTTGGGCTTCGACTATCTGCGCGACAACATGAAGACCGACCTGGGTCAGATGATGCAGCGCGGGCATAACTTCGCCATCGTCGACGAGGTCGACTCGATCCTGATCGACGAGGCCCGCACGCCGCTGATCATCTCGGGCCCGATGGCGGATCGCGGCAACCTTTATGTCCGCGTGAACGAGCTGATCCCGCAGCTGGTGGACGAGGATTTCACCCTCGACGAGAAGCAGCGCACCGTCAGCTATACCGAGGAAGGCAACGAGCATATCGAGCAATTGCTCTATGCCGCGGGGCTCTTGCCGGAAGGCCAGTCGCTCTACGACCCGGAATCGACGACGCTGGTGCACCACGTCAACCAGGGCCTGCGCGCGCACAAGATGCTGCACAAGGACCAGCATTACATCGTCCGCGACGGCAAGATCGTGCTGATCGACGAATTCACCGGCAGGATGATGCTGGGCCGGCAGCTTTCGGAAGGGCTGCATCAGGCGGTCGAGGCCAAGGAAGGGCTGCAAATCCAGCCTGAGACGGTGACGATGGCTTCGATCACCTTCCAGAACTACTTCCGCATGTACAAGAAGCTGGGCGGGATGACCGGCACGGCCTCGACCGAGGCCGAGGAATTCCAGGAAATCTATAACCTGGGCGTGGTCGAGATCCCGACCAACCGGCCGATCGCCCGTCTGGACGAGCATGACCAGGTCTACAAATCCGCGCGCGAGAAATTCCTGGGCATCGTGGCCGAGATCAAGGCAGCCAACGCCAAGGGCCAGCCGATCCTGGTCGGCACCACCTCGATCGAGAAATCCGAGGAGCTGAGCCAGCTTCTGACCTCGGAAGGGATCGTCCACAACGTCCTCAACGCCCGCCAGCACGAGCGCGAGGCGCATATCGTGGCCGAAGCCGGGCGCGTGGGGGCGGTGACCATCGCCACCAACATGGCCGGCCGCGGCACCGACATCCAGTTGGGCGGCAATGTCGACATGCAGGTGATGGACGCGCTGGCCGCCGACCCCGAGGCCGATCCGGTGGCGCTGCGCGCCCGGATCGAGGCCGAGGTGGCCGACGAGAAGCAGAAGGTTCTGGAAGCGGGCGGCCTGTTCGTGCTGGCCACCGAGCGCCATGAATCGCGCCGGATCGACAACCAGCTGCGCGGCCGCTCGGGCCGGCAGGGCGACCCGGGGCGCTCGGTCTTCTTCCTGTCCTTGGAAGATGACCTGATGCGGATCTTCGGCTCGGAGCGGCTGGAGAAGGTGCTGTCGACGCTGGGGATGAAAGAGGGCGAGGCCATCGTTCACCCCTGGGTCAACAAGTCGCTGGAAAAGGCCCAGGCCAAGGTCGAAGCCCGCAACTTCGACATCCGCAAGACGCTGCTGAAGTTCGACAACGTGATGAACGACCAGCGCAAGGTGATCTTCGGCCAACGGCTGGAAATCCTGGAAGCCGAGGATCTGAGCGAAATCACCACCGACATGCGCCATGCCGTCATCGACGAGATGGTCGTGCGGCACATGCCGCAGGGTTCCTATGCCGACCAGTGGGATGTCGACGGCCTGACCGAGGCGGTGAAGGACAAGTTGTTCCTGGAACTGCCGATCACCGATTGGGCGGCCGAGGACGGCGTCGATCAGGAGCAGGTGAAGGAACGCATCACCGAGGCCTCGGACAAGCTGATGGCCGACAAGGAGGCCGCCTTCTCGTCCGACACGATGCGGATGATCGAGAAGCAGCTCCTGCTGCAGGTGATCGACGGCAAGTGGCGCGACCATATCGTGACGCTGGACCACCTGCGCTCGGCGGTGAACTTCCGCGGCCTGGCGCAGCGCGATCCGCTGAACGAATACAAGTCCGAGGCCTTCGTGCTCTTCGAGCATATGCTGGGCGCGCTGCGCGAAGAGGTGACGCGGCAATTGTCGCGCATCCGCCCGCTCACCGCCGAGGAACAGGCCGTCATGCAGCAGCAGATGGCGATGCAACAGGCTGCCGAGCGTGCGGCGATGAACCCGGGCGGCAAGCTGGACCAGCCGATGGACCTGCCGAAGCTGGGCGGCTCGGCCCCGGCGGCGGCCGCGCCGACCGGCACCCGGCGCGAGGGCTTCGACGAGAACGATCCCGCGACCTGGGGCAACCCCAGCCGCAACGATCCCTGCCCCTGCGGGTCGGGCAAGAAGTTCAAGCAATGCCACGGGACGCTGGCCTGAGGCGTTGCAGCGGGGGGCCGTCTGCCCCCCGCACCCCCCCGAGGATATTTGACGCGCAAAGATGGGCAATTTGAGTCAAATTGTCCGGCCTTCCTGGGCATGACCGGTCCGGGAAGGGCAGGGGGCGGGCGCCCCATCGCCGATATTTAACCTGCGAAGTGGGCTTGCCTTCCGGTCGGGCGGGGGCCTATGCATCCTCTGCGCGAACAGCGCCCGGAGGAGGCCCCCATGACCCAGACGCAATCTCAGCCCCTGAAGGCCGCGCTGTGGATGGTGGGTGCCATCGTTTCCTTCGTGCTGATGGCGGTGGCCGGGCGCGTCGTGCAGGTCGAACTGAACACCTTCGAACTGATGTTCTGGCGCTCGCTCATGGGCTTTCTGCTGGTGGTGGCAATCATCCGCCTCAGGCGCGGCGACTTCGCCATCGTGCGGACGCGGCACTGGGGCCTGCATCTGGTGCGCAACACGTTTCATTTCGCCGGCCAGAATCTGTGGTTCTACGGCCTGATGATGATCCCGCTGTCGCAGCTGGTGGCGCTGGAATTCACCGGGCCGATCTGGGTGGTGCTGCTGGCGCCGGTTTTCCTGGGCGAACGGCTGACCGGGGTGCGGCTGGCGATCACCATGGTGGGCTTCGTCGGCGTCCTGGTGGTGGCGCAGCCGGGCGTGCAGCCCCTGAACCTGGGCCATCTGGCGGGCGTGCTGGCGGCGGTGGGTTTTGCCATGAACCTGATCTTCACCCGCAAGATCATGCTGCATGACCATGTGCTGACGGTCCTGTTCTGGATGACGCTCAGCCAGGCGGGAATGGCGCTGCTGCTGGCGCTGGCGAGCGGTTTCACCTGGCCCAGCCTGGCGATGCTGCCCTGGCTGGCGATCATCGCCCTGACCGGACTCAGCGCGCATTACTCGCTGACCTCGGCGCTGGGGCTCGCGCCCGCGACGCTGGTGGCGCCGATGGAATTCGCCCGGTTGCCGATCGTCGCGCTGGTCGGCGTCTGGCTTTATGCCGAGGCGCTGGATCCGATGGTCTTTCTGGGCGCGGCCATCATCTTTTCGGCAAACTTCCTGAATCTGCGCCTGAATTCCCGTCGGGCGGCGCAGGCCTGACGATCCTGCCGCGGCGAAAACACTGGACGCCTCCGGCGTCTGCGCTAGGATGCGCGGGGCCTGCGGATTCTAGCGCTAACGAGCGCGGAATACGGGTTCAACCGGCGCGAATGCCGTGTATATACCGCGATATTGGTCAGTCGAAATGACCAAAAGAAACTCTGGGAGGAATACTCATGGATCGTCGTTCATTCCTGCGCACCTCGACCTTCGGCGGGGCTGCGGCCGCGGCCTCGACGCTGGCCGCCCCGGCCGTTGCGCAGGGCCGGACCACCTGGCGCATGGTCACCACCTGGCCGCGCAACTTCCCCGGCCTCGGCGTCGGCGCGCAGCGTCTGGCGGACCGGATCACCGCCGCCACCGATGGCCAACTCACCGTCGAGGTCTTCTCGGCCGGCGAGATGGTGCCCGCGCTGCAATCGCTCGATGCGGTCATCGACGGCACGGCCGAGATGAGCCACGGCGCCGCCTATTACTGGCAGAACAAGTCGGTCGCGCTGTCCTTCTTCACCGGCGTGCCCTTCGGCCTGACCGCGGCCGAGCATTCGGCCTGAATGCGCTTCCTGGGCGGCCAGGAGATGTGGGACGAGGTCTATGACCAGTTCGGCGTGATGGGCTTCCTGTCGGGCAACACCGGCACCCAGACCGGCGGCTGGTTCCGCAACGAACTGACCGGGCTCGCCGACCTTCAGGGTCTGCGCTTCCGCACCCCGGGTCTGGGCGGTCAGGTCTGGCAGCGCCTCGGCGCTTCGGTCACCAACATGGCTGGCGGCGAGATCTTCCAGGCGCTGCAATCGGGCACGCTGGACGCGGCGGAATTCGTCGGCCCCTACAACGACCTCGCGCTGGGCTTCTACCAGGTCTGCAAGCACTACTACACCTCGTCCTTCGTCGAACCGGGCCTTGCGACCGAGCTTGTCGTCGACAAGGCCAAGTTCCTCGAACTGCCCGAGAGCACCCAGGCCATCGTCCGCGCCGCCTGCCAGGCCGAATACGAGAACGTCTATTCGGACTTCGTGGCCAATGACCCGCGCGCGCTGGCGACCATCGTCAACGAGCATGGCGTGACCGCGCATGCGTCCTTCCCGGACGACATCCTGGAAGCGGGCGCCCGCGAATCGAAAGCGATGATCCAGGAACTGCTGGCCTCCAGCGACGACCTGACCGCGCGCACCGCCCGCAGCTTCGTCGATGCGCTGAAGCTGATGCGCACCCGGACCGAGGGCACCGACCAGGTGTTCACCACGGCCCGTCAGCGCTTCTTCGACACGTCGGATCTGTAATCCGACAGCCCCGCGCCCGGCAGGACCGAGCGCGGGGCTTTTCCATCCCCAGCGCCGGATGCCAGACCCCGTTGCGACGGCCGGCGCCTTGCTTTTCCCGTGCGGATCCAGGAGGTCCCCTTGAACGGTCTTTCCGCCATCATGCGCGCCATCAACGGCGTGAACCGGCTGATCGGCAATGTCTTTTCATGGCTTGCGCTCGCCATCGTTCTGGTCTGCTTCTGGGTCGTCGTCGAACGCTATCTGTTTTCGACCACGCGGCTGTGGATGCAGGATCTCTATCCCTGGCTGAACGGGGTGATGTTCACCGCTGTCGCCGCCTATGCGCTCTATACCAACGATCACGTGCGGGTGGACATCTTCTACCGGCCCGCCTCGACGCTGAAAAAGGCCTGGCTTGACCTGATCGGGGTGCTTTTGTTCCTTTTGCCCTTCACCTGGGTCGTCTGGACCTATTGCTACGTCTTCGTCGCCCGCTCCTGGGGCCTGCAGGAAGGATCCGCGAACCCAGGCGGGGCGCCTGGCCTCTTCCTGGTCAAGGGCTTCATCCTGGTCTTTGCCGTGACGCTGGCGCTGCAAGGCATCTCGATGCTGATCCGGTCGATCCTGATCATCCGCGGGCGCGAGGATCTCGTGCCCAAATCCTACCGCTACGAAGCCGTCTCGGAGTAACCGCCCATGGATCTTGTACTTGTCGGAGAGATCCTTTCGGCGCTGATGTTCCTGGGCGTGATCGGCTTCCTGATGCTGGGCTTCCCGGTGGCCTTCACGCTGGCGGGGACCTCGATCCTCTTTGCGCTGGTCGGCCTGTCGCTGGGGGTGTTCGACATGTCGAACCTCAGCGCCCTGGCCGGGCGCTATACCGGCTACATGACCAACGAGGTTCTGGTCGCGGTGCCGCTCTTCATCTTCATGGGGGTGATGCTCGAACGCTCGAACATCGCCGAGCAGCTTCTGTCCACCATGGGCAAGCTCTTCGGCTCGATGCGGGGCGGGCTTGGCATCTCGGTCGTGGTGGTGGGCGCGCTGCTGGCGGCCTCGACCGGGGTTGTCGGCGCTACCGTGGTCACGATGGGCCTCATTTCGCTGCCCGCCATGCTGCGGGCGGGCTACGACCCGAAGCTCGCCACCGGCACGATCTGCGCCTCGGGCACGCTGGGGCAGATCATCCCGCCCTCGACCGTCCTGATCTTCATGGGCGACATGATCGCCGGCATGCATGCGCAGGCGCAGATGAGCCTGGGCAATTTCGCGCCGAGCGCGGTGTCGGTGGGCGACCTCTTCGCCGGCGCCTTCATTCCCGGCTTGCTGCTGGTCGTGGTCTACATCGGCTATATCCTGTTCAAGGCCGTGACCGACCCCGAAAGCTGCCCGGCGATGCCGATGACGGCCGAGGAGAAAAAGGGCCTCCCGCGCGAGATCTTCGTGGCGCTGGTGCCGCCCCTGATGCTGATCATCGCCGTGCTGGGCTCGATCCTGGGCGGTATCGCCACCCCGACCGAGGCCGCCTCGGTCGGTGCCGTGGGGGCGACGATCCTGGCCGCGCTGCGCGGCCGCCTGCGGCCGTCGATCGTGCTGGATACCGTGCGCTCGACCGCCAAGATCACGGCCATGGTCTTCATCATCCTGTTCGGCGCCTCGGTCTTTTCGGTGGTGTTCCGCCAGATGGGCGGCGACGATCTGGTGCATGAATTCCTGACCGGCATTCCCGGCGGGGCGCTGGGGGCGATGATCGCCGTCATGGTCGTGATGTTCGTGCTGGGTTTCATCCTGGACACGTTCGAGATCATCTTCATCGTGTTGCCGATCACCGCGCCGACGCTGCTGCTGCTGGGCGTGGATCCGATCTGGCTGGGCGTGATGGTCGGCGTGAACCTGCAGACCAGCTTCCTGACGCCGCCCTTCGGTTTCGCGCTCTTCTACCTGCGCGGCGTGGCGCCGGGCTCGGTCTCGACCGGGACGATCTATCGCGGCGCGATTCCCTTCGTGCTGTTGCAGATCGTGGCGATCGTCATCCTCTTCGTCTTCCCCGGCCTGGTGACCTGGTTGCCAAACGTGCTTTACTGAAGCCTTCGCGGCCCGCCCCCGTGGCGGGCCGTTTCATGCCCGACAGGCCCGATGCTCACTGTCTTCCTCCAGACACTGCCGTTCTTCGCCGTCATCGTCCTGGGCTATGGCGCGGGGAAGACCGGGTTCTTCCCGGCCGAGGCAACGGCCTGGCTTACGCGGTTCGTCTTCTACTTCGCGCTTTCGGCCATGCTTTTCGGCTTCTCGGCCAGCATGTCGCTGGGCGACATCTTCGAGCCGCGGGCGGCCGCTGCCTATCTCCTCGGCTGCGCCATCGTCTATCTGATCGCGCTGGCCGTGGCCTTTGCCCGGCGCCGCCCGTTGTCCGAGGCGGTGATGGAGGCGCATACCGCGATCATCGGCAACACCGGCTTTCTGGGCGTGCCCATGCTGGTCCTGCTGCTGGGGGCCGAGGCGGCGGGCACCGTGCTGCTGGTTCTGGCCATCGACCTCATCGTCTTTTCCAGCCTGCTGACCATCATCATCACCCTGGCGCGCGAGGGGCGAATCTCGCCCGATCTGCCGCGGGTGATCGGCTCCGGGCTGGTCCGCAACCCGATGGTCGTGGCCATGGCGGCCGGGCTGATCTGGTCGGCCACCGGCCTGCCGCTGCCCGGCTTCGTCGCCGCCACGACAACGCTTCTGGGGGCCGCCGCGACGCCCGGCGCGCTCTTCGCCATCGGTGCCAGCCTGTCGAACAACCGGGCCGAGCGGTTGACCGTCGCGGGCTGGCTGAGCGTCGCGAAACTGGTGTTGCATCCGCTGGCCGTGGGCGTCGCGGCCCTGTGGGTCTTCGATGTCGATCCCTTCGCGGCCGGGGTGCTGATCTGCGCCGCGGCGCTGCCCGTGGCGGGCAATGTCTATATCCTGGCCCAGCATTACGGGGTCTGCGTCGCCAGGGTCTCGGCCGCGATCCTGCTTTCGACAGCGGCCAGCGTGCTGACGCTGCCGGTCATCATCGCCCGCTTTGCCGGGTGATGTGACATTCTTGCCATTTTGGTCCCGCCCAGCCGCTTGCAGCCCCTCGGACCCCTCCCTATATAGCCCTCGAAGCCGGGAACACGCCCTGTCGGGGAGCCCGGTTCAGGGATCGGGGTCGCGAAGCCTGACGGGATCGCCACCCCACAACATCGCCGAAGGAAAGAGGATTTCATCATGGCCAAAGTCATCGGGATCGACCTCGGTACGACCAACAGCTGCGTCGCGATCATGGAAGGCTCGCAGCCCCGCGTGATCGAGAATGCCGAAGGGGCGCGCACCACGCCCTCGATCGTCGGTTTCACCGAATCGGAACGTCTCGTCGGTCAGCCCGCGAAGCGGCAGGCCGTCACCAACCCCACCAACACCGTCTTTGCGGTGAAGCGCCTGATTGGCCGCCGTCTGGGCGACGCCGAGGTCGAGAAGGACAAGAAGCTCGTCCCCTACAAGATCACCGACGGCGGCAATGGCGACGCCTGGGTCGAAGTGCGCGGCGAGAAATACAGCCCCAGCCAGATCTCGGCCTTCATCCTGCAAAAGATGAAGGAAACCGCGGAATCCTATCTGGGCGAGACGGTCACGCAGGCGGTCATCACCGTCCCCGCGTATTTTAACGACGCCCAGCGTCAGGCGACCAAGGACGCGGGCAAGATCGCCGGCCTTGAAGTGCTACGCATCATCAACGAGCCGACTGCGGCCGCGCTGGCCTATGGCCTCGACAAGAAAGAGACCAAGACCATCGCCGTCTATGACCTTGGCGGCGGCACCTTCGACATCACCATTCTGGAAATCGACGACGGCCTCTTTGAAGTGAAATCGACCAACGGGGACACGTTCCTCGGCGGCGAGGACTTCGACATGCGCATCGTCACTTACCTGGTGGACGAGTTCAAGAAAGAGCACGGCGTCGACCTCAGCCTCGACAAGATGGCCCTTCAGCGTCTGAAGGAAGCGTCCGAAAAGGCCAAGATCGAGCTGTCGTCGAGCCAGCAGACCGAGATCAACCAGCCCTTCATCTCGATGGACAAGAACACCGGGCAGCCGCTGCACCTGGTGATGAAGCTGACCCGCGCCAAGCTGGAAAGCCTGGTGGGCGACCTGATCGTCAAATCCATGAAGCCCTGTGCGCAGGCGTTGAAGGATGCGGGCCTGTCGAAAGGCGACATCGACGAGGTGGTGCTGGTCGGCGGGATGACCCGCATGCCGCGCGTCGTGGAAGAAGTGACGAAGTTCTTCGGGAAAGAGCCCCACAAGGGCGTGAACCCCGATGAAGTCGTGGCGCTGGGCGCGGCCATCCAGGCCGGCGTGCTGCAGGGCGACGTCAAGGACGTGGTTCTGCTGGACGTGACCCCGCTGTCCCTGGGCATCGAAACGCTGGGCGGTGTCTTCACCCGGCTGATCGACCGCAACACCACGATCCCGACCAAGAAGTCGCAGGTCTTCTCGACCGCCGAGGACAATCAGAACGCGGTGACCATCCGCGTGTTCCAGGGCGAGCGCGAGATGGCGGCGGACAACAAGATGCTGGGCCAGTTCAACCTGGAAGGCATCCCGCCCGCGCCCCGCGGCATGCCGCAGATCGAGGTCACCTTCGACATCGACGCCAACGGCATCGTCAATGTCTCGGCCCGCGACAAGGCGACCAACAAGGAGCAGCGGATCACGATCCAAGCTTCGGGCGGTCTGTCGGACGCGGATATCGAGAAGATGGTCAAGGACGCCGAGGCGAATGCCGACGCCGACAAGGCCCGTCGCGAGCTGGTCGAGGCGAAGAACCAGGCCGAAAGCCTGATCCATTCGACCGAGAAGTCGCTCGTCGAGTACAAGGACAAGGTCGACCCGACCACCGTCGAGGCCATCGAGCTGGCGATCGCCGCGCTTAAGGACAACCTCGATGGCGACAATGTCGAGAAGATCAAGTCGGGCATCAACAACGTCCGCGACGCTTCGATGAAGCTGGGCGAGGCCATCTACAAGGCGCAGCAGGAGGCCGGTGAGGGCTCCGAGGGCGAAGACGAGCCGCGCTCGGTGGATGACGACATCGTCGATGCCGATTTCGAGGATCTCGACAACAACAAGCGTCGTGGCTGACGTGTGATCTAACGCGGGGCCCCGGCCGGAGAGATACCGGACCGGGGCCTTGTCTATGAAAGTGAGGTCCACGAGATGGCCAAGCGCGATTATTACGAGGTTCTGGGGGTAGCGCGGGGCGCCTCGGCCGAGGAGCTGAAGAAAGCCTATCGCGGCAAGGCCAAGGAGCTGCACCCCGACCGCAACAAGGACAATCCCGACGCCGAGGCCCAGTTCAAGGAAGTGAACGAGGCTTATGACGTCCTGAAGGATGCCGACAAGAAGGCGGCCTATGACCGCTTTGGCCATGCGGCCTTCGACGGCGGCATGGGCGGCGGCGGTGGCCCGCGGGGCGGGCGGCCGGGCGGTGCGGATTTCGGCGCCTCTTTCTCGGATGTGTTCGAGGATCTGTTCGGCGACTTCATGGGCGGGCGCGGTGGTGGCGCCGGCGGCGCGCGGGCGCGCGCGAGCCGGGGCAGCGACCTGCGCTACAACCTGCGGGTCACGCTGGAAGAGGCCTACAAGGGCGCGCAGAAATCGATCCGCGTGCCGACGCTGGCGTCCTGCGATGCCTGCAACGGCTCAGGCGCCGAAGGCGGCGCCGAGCCCGTGACCTGTCCGACCTGTTCGGGCATGGGCAAGGTCCGCGCGCAGCAGGGCTTCTTCACCGTCGAGCGCACCTGTCCGACCTGCGGCGGTCTGGGGCAGATCGTCAAGAACCCCTGCACTGTCTGCAAGGGCGCCGGCCGCGTCGAGAAAGAGCGTCAGCTTTCCGTCAACATCCCGGCCGGGGTCGAGACGGGCACGCGCATTCGCCTGACGGGCGAGGGCGAGGCAGGGCTGCGCGGTGGTCCGGCGGGCGACCTCTATATCTTCATCGAGGTCCGCGAGCATCCGATCTTCCAGCGCGACGGGCTGGATCTGCATTGTCTGGTGCCGGTCAGCTTCACCACTGCCGCCCTGGGCGGCGAGGTGGAGGTGCCGACCATCGACGGTGGCCGCAGTCGGGTGAAGGTCCCGGCCGGTGCCCAGTCCGGCAAGCAGATGCGGCTGCGGGGCAAGGGGATGCCGGCGCTGCGCGGCGGCGGGTTCGGCGACATGCTGATCGAGCTGGGCGTCGAGACGCCGGTGAACCTGACCGCGCGACAGAGGGAATTGTTGCGCGAATTCGAAGGGTTGTCGGCGGATAACCACCCGGAGGGCTCCTCGTTCTTCTCCAAGGTGAAGAGCTTCTGGGATGGGATGAAGGGGTGAAACCCGGTCCTGCCGCCTCGGCGGCAGGGTGAAAACGCTCCAACGGTGCGTTTTGGGGTTTCACGCCCGAGGATCAGGCCCAGGGCCCGAGCCACGGCTCAACAAACCCTCCCCGAAACGGCGCCCCACCGGGCGCCGTTTGTCATTAACCCTTCTTTCACCAATCTGGGCGGAAGCTGGGTCATGCCCCGCCCCGCCCCCCGCCCTGAGTCGCCTGCCGAACGGCCTCTGCCCCTGTTTACGGGCGATGAGGCGGCCGGGGCTGTGCCGCTCCCCCCCGGCACGCTGCCCTCCTACATCAGGGATCACAGAAAACGCCTGCGCAGCCGTTTTCTGGAGGGTGGGGCGGCGGCGATGCCCGATTACGAATTGCTGGAGCTGATCCTCTTCGGTGCCATCCCCCGGACCGATGTGAAGCCCCTGGCCCGCCTGCTGATGGACCGGTTCGACGGCCTCGCCGGGGTCATCACGGCACCGCCTGCGCAGCTCATGCAGGTCGAGGGCGTGGGCGAGACGGTGCTCACCGCGCTGAAACTGGCCGAGGCCGTGGCGCTGCGCCTGACGCGGGCGCGGGTTCTGAACCGCCCGGTGATCTCGTCCTGGGAGGCGCTGCTCGATTATTGCCACACGGCCATGGCGCATCACGAGGTCGAGCAGGCGCGTATCCTGTACCTCGACCGCAAGAATTGCCTGATCGCCGACGAGGCAACGGGTCAGGGGACCGTCGATCACGTCCCCCTCTACCCGCGCGAGGTGCTGAAGCGGGCGCTGGAATTGCAGGCCTCGGCCCTCATCCTGGTGCATAACCATCCCTCGGGCGATCCGACCCCCAGCCAGCAGGACATCGCCCTGACCGAACGCATCCGGCAGGGGGCCGAGGCGCTGTCGCTGGTGCTGCATGATCATCTGGTGATCGGCAAGGAACGCGAATTCAGCTTCCGCGCCGAGGGCTTGCTCTGAGCCCGCCAGACCCATGCGGAAACCCGGCGCGGGGCGCCGGGTTTCGGGGAAGCGGCAGCGCCGCGGCTCAGTTGTTCAGGGCGATCTGCATGTCCGGCAGCACGCCCGGCAGGACCAGGAAACCGCCCTGACCGTCGCAGACCGGCATGTCCAGCCGGATCTGGCGGATCTGCGCCGCTGCCGTCCCGTGCAGTTCGATCGTGTCGGCCGTCAGGGCCCTGCCGCAGGTCGCCTCGGTGATCGGCACCTCGATCTCCAGCGCCACACGGCCGCTGCGCGGGGTCTCGCCGCGCGGGTAGGAATAGATCTGCGCCAAATGCGAGCCGGCGATGGCGGGATCGCCCAGCACGGTCAGGAAGCCCTGATCGGTCACACCCGCCTGGCGAGGGTTCAGGTCGTAGACATGGCCGTCGTCGCCATAGCTCGCGCCGAATTCATAGGCGTTGAGCCGCATCTCGGCCGGGGCCTGCCATTGCAGCGCCACCCGCTCGACCATGGCGAGGTCGGCGACGGGGGTCTGGTCCGATTGCTCGCGGCCATCGGCGAAGCGGATGGTGACCTGCGCCTGTTCGGTCATGGCCGGGATCTGGGCCAGCAACTGGCCATCGGGCGACAGATGCGTGTCGAAGCTGAGCCCGGCATGGGACAGCGTCACCACCGCATCGCCGTCGCAGGGGGCATAGACACTGGTTTCCAGCATGGCGCCCGGGGCGGGGGTCACGACCAGCCAGACCGCGCAGGCCTCCAGTTCGGCCTGCAACTGGGGGTCGAGCGGTGCGCCCTCGTCGGCCGCGTCGGTCGCGGTGGTCTGGGGCAGCGTCTCGGCTTCGGCGATCTGGCGCAGCGCATCGGCGGCGGGGCCGGGCGCGGGGGCGACAGGGGCGGCAACATCGACACCGGGCAGGACGCTGGCCCGGCTCAGCTGCGGCGCGCTGGCCGGTTCCGGGGTGCTGCTGCGGGGCACGGCGGAGGCGTTCTGCGGCGGAACCCGCGCGATGAAGGGCGAGGCGAGGAGCGAGGGAGACGCGCTCTCGTCGGCCGGGGGCGCCAGTTGCGTGAGGCTGGTGCTTTCGCCTGAGGTTCGGGCGGGGGCGACAGGGGCGGCCGCGTCGCTGGCGACGGCTTGCGGCTGGGCGGCCACCAGGGCGGCTTCGCGGGCTTGCTGGAACTTGGTTCCCGCCGTGACGGCCGCGCCAAGGGCGACGGCGGTTATGGCGACGATACGCACCCGTTTCATGACAGACTCCGACTCAAGATCCGTGTTGCCGCCAGTTTCGGCAGCAAAGCGGGCAGCTTTGGGGCGTCGGATAGGTGGTTTCGCGGCAGGTCAGGACCGCCTGAGCAGGGTGACCGCCGGTTCAGGCGCCGGGATTTGCGGCAGGAGGTGCTGGAAGCCGGGGCGAGGACGACGATCCCGTCCGCCCCGGCTTCCTGGAGCCTCAGGCATTCAGCGGGCGGGCTCAGCCCCGCTCGACCCGGCAATGGAAGCAATTGTTGCTGGCCGAGCGGATGTGAAGGAAGGCGACCTCGGGCCGTTCGAGCAGCCGCGCGGCGGCGTCGACGATGCCCGGCGTCGGCACCACGCTGCCTGTGCCGTAAAGGATCCGCTCATCCGCCGAATAGCCGCGCAGGATATAGGCCGCGGATGTCAGGAAGGGCGGCAGCGCCTCGGTCGGCTCGGCCATCGCGCCGGGTTCGGCGGACAGGAAGATCGGCCCCGTTTCGGTATAGGGGTTCAGCCCCTCGAACGGGCGGTGGGCGACGATCAGATAGGGCGCGCCCTCGGGCAGCGGGCGCAGGGTGGCGCGGCAGGGCACGCCACCGCCCGTGACGACGCGGGGCTCGGGCGACAGGCCATAGGCATCGGCGCCGCCCCGGCGGTAATGCTCGGCGATCCGGGCGGGCAGGGGGTGAAAGACGGGCTGCATGGAAACCTCCGGTTTGGCAGGCCCGCGTTATCCCGTGCTTGCCCTGAGCGTTCGACCCGGAAGCTGCGCAATCAGCCGCGCCAGAAGCGGGGCAGCACCAGCACCAGCACGGCAACCATTTCCAGCCGCCCCATGAGCATGGCCAGGATCATCAGCCATTTCGAGAAGGTCGGAAAGCCATCCATGGCGCCGGTCGGCGCGACCTCGGGCCCCCAGGCGGGCCCCACGTTGCAGATGGAGGTCCAGGCCGCGGTGAAGGCCGTGCGCATCTCCAGCCCCGAGAGCGACAGCAGCACGGTCAGCACGCCGAAGCCTACCACATAGGCGGTGAACATCACCACGACCGAGACGACGACCTCTTCGTCCAGGCGGCGCCCGTCCAGATGCATCGGGATCACGCGGTTGGGATAGACCAGCTGCTTGAGCTGGGTCTTGATCGCCTCGAACAGCACGAGGTAGCGGAAGACCTTGATCGAACAGCCGGTCGAGGCGGTGCAGGCGCCGATGAAGCCCACGACCACCAGCACCAGGATCGGGAAATCGCCCCAGAGCGTGACATCGCCGCTGCCAAAGCCCGTGCCCGAGAACATCGACACGACGTTGAAGGCCGTTTCGCGCAGCATCGGCTCGAACTCGCCTTCCTCGCGCAGGACCCGGAACGCAAGCACCGCGCCGATCGCATAGAGCGTCCAGCGCAGATAGGCGCGGATCTGGATGTCGCTGAAGAGGGGCCGGTAGCTGCCGTTGATGAATTGCAGGTAACGGATGAAGGGCAGCCCGGCGAGGAACATGAAGACGATGCCGACCCAATGCGCCGAGGCCGAGTAATTGGTGAACGAGCTGTCCCGGGTCGAGAAGCCCCCGGTCGAGAGCGTCGAGAGCGCGTGATTCACCGCGTCGAAAGCGTTCATGCCCGTCAGCAGGAAGGCAGCGGCGCAGAGGATGGTCAGCCCCGCATAGATCTGCAGCAGCATCCAGCTGATGTCGGCGGCGCGGGGCAGGACCTTGCCCATCGTGTCGAAGCCTTCCGAGCGGAAGTGCTGCATCCCGCCCACCTTCATCACCGGCAGGAAGATCAGCGCCACCAGCACGATCCCCAGGCCGCCCAGCCAGTGCAGGATGGACCGCCAGAGCAGGATCCCGGGCGGCATGGCGTCGAGCCCCGAAAACATGGTGGAGCCGGTGGTGGTCAGTCCCGACATGGCCTCGAACATCGCATCGGTGAAGCCGACATGCTCGAAGGCCAGCATGAAGGGCAGGCCGCCGAAGATCGGCAGCACGGTCCAGGAGAGCGTGGTCACCAGGAAGCTCTGCCTGAGCGTCAGGCCGGAGGCATCGGTACTGGCGGTGGCCAGCACCACGAGGCCCCCCGCGGTCACCGTGACGAAGGCGGTGATGAGGAAGATCCGCCAGTCCAGCGAGCCGGTCACGAGGTCGGCCAGCATGGGCACCAGCATGATGACCCCCAGCGCCACGAGCAGCCAGCCGATGATGTTCGCGACGGGTCGGAAGTCGATCATGGCACAGCCTTGGCGGCGCCCGCGCGCGGTGTCAAGCGCAGCCCGGGCGATGGTCAGTCACAGGCGACAAGTGTGCAACGCGGGGCGATTTCGGCGGCGTCGGCGGCGCGGCAGAGCTCCGATCCCGGGGTCATCACTGCCGCCGCCGCTGCCGCCGTTCCGGCCAAAAGGGCGGCGGCCCAATCCTCGGCCCCCGGGGCGGTTCTGGCCAGGCTCAGCGCGAAAGCGGCGGTGAAACTGTCGCCCGCGCCGATTTTCGAGACGACCTCGACATGGGGCGGGCGGGCATGGAGGCGCAGGTCCCGTGTCGCGAGGACAGACCCCTCGGCGCCCCGGGCGATCACCACACAGCGGGCCGCGCCCCTGGCGACCAGCGCCTGCGCCAGGTCGAGGCTGGCGGCGACATCGGGCAGGGGGCGGCCGGCGATCCCCTCGGATTCGGCCTGATCCATGCGCAGGACCAGGGGGGCGGCGCCGGGTTCGGGGCGTCTGACCAGCGCGTCCAGGGCGGGGCCGGAGGTGTCGATGATCAGCCGCGCCGCCGTCCCAAGGCGCCGGGCCAGTGTCTGCGGGAAGCCCGCCCGCATCCCGGGCGGCTGGCTGCCGCTGAGCACGATGACCGCGCCCGGGCCGATGGCCGCAGCCTCGGCGGCGATCAGCGCCTCCATGGCGGACTCGACGGCCGGACTCCAGTCCGGCCCGGGCATCTGCAAGCGGAACTGGCCGCCCGTGGCGCGGTCGGTGACGGCGAGGTTCTGGCGCGTCTCGCCCTCGACCGGAAAATCGGCGAGCGAGACACCGGTTCCTGCCATCAGCGCCGCGAAACGCGCGCCGGTCACGCCCCCCAGCGCGGCGATGGCCCGGGGCCGGCCGCCCAGCTTCGCCGCGGCCCGGGCCACGTTGATGCCGCCGCCGCCCGGTTCGGTCACCGGCGGGTCGAGGCGCAGCTTCGGCCCGGCCTCGATCCGGTCGGCGGCGCTGGAGACATCCAGCGCCGGGTTCAGGGTGACGGTGAGCAGGTCGTGCATGGCGGGGCCGGTCCAGAGGATCGCGGCCGAGCCTAGCCCGACCGCCCCCGGACCGGAAGGCCCCGGATCAGCCCGCGTGGATCAGCGTCGAGAACAGCCGCGGGTCCAGGCTGGCGCTGGCGAGGGTCTCGCCCCGGGTCAGGACGCTGACGGCATCGTGGCTGTGCAGGCTCTCCTGGTGGCTGGCCACGACGCGGAAATCGCCGATCCGCGCGTCGCCCTCCAGCACCTCGCAGAAGAGGCGCGCGGCGTCTTCGACGAAGATCGGATTGGCGGCGTTGAGTTCGGCGAAGGCCTGTTCGTCCTCGCGCTTGACCATGACCTGCGTTTCGGTCGGCACGGCGCGGCGGCAGAGGTCGATCAGATCCTCGAACCACAGCACCTTGCCGGGCAGCACCTCGACCGAGAGCCGGGCGACCGAGCGCTGCGAATGCGGCGTCGCCAGCTGACCGCGCCCCGCGCGGGCATGCTCGCTCAATTCCAGCGAGCAGGGGCAGGTCGAGGAATAGACGTAATCGAGGTGCAGGAACTGCCGGCGGACACCGGCCTGATCGACCAGTTCCAGCGCGATGTCGTAATATTGCCAGCCCATCAGGCCCGAGCGCAGGCTTTCCACCTTCATCGGGAACGAGAAACGCATCTGGATGCGGGCGTCGAAGGACTCGAGGTCGGCCTTGTAATCATCGAGCGCGGCGGCGATCACCCAGACGCTGAACTGCTTTTCGGCGTGCTGGTAGAAGCTGCGCATGATGCGCGACATGTTGATACCCTTCTTGTCGGCCTCGAGGCTGACCGTCCCGGTCACCGAGGCCTGAAGGGTCACATCGCCCCCCTCGCGCGTGCGGAAGCGCACGGGCAGGCGGAAGTTCGAGATGCCGACATGCTGGATCGGCCG
>Ga0209794_1000390_pt1 | contig 73370 bp, 68 predicted proteins | sample EBPBio232013_DNA_FD_185869 | JGI IMG/M metagenome (GOLD analysis project Ga0209794, IMG submission 185869) | Wastewater treatment Type I Accumulibacter community from EBPR Bioreactor in Madison, WI, USA - Reactor 1_5/23/2013_ DNA (SPAdes)... | ecosystem: Engineered > Bioreactor > EBPR >...
GTAGCCGGCGTCGCGGTAGGCGGCGCTGATGCGCTCGATGGCGGCGCGCAGCTCGGTCAGCGTCAGCGCCTGGCCGACGGCCGGGGCCAGCAGCGCCTGCAGCTGGGCCTCGGGCAGGGCCAGGGCGCCAGCGTCTTCGATGACAAAGCCGCGCACGGCCACGCGCCGGCCGTCGTCAGGCCTGGTTGCCACCGCGGGGCTGGCCAGCGCAGGCACGGCCGGCTGCACCACCGGCGGCGGCTGCAGCTGGCGCTGCTGCTGCAGCAGGCTGCCAGGGTCGGGTACTTCCGCTGCCTGGGCGCCCAGACCCAGGCCCAGGCCCAGGCAGGTCAGCCAGAGGAAAACCAATGCACGCATCACGCCACTCCCAATGGGGCTATCCAATGGGAATGAATTTCACCGGTAGATGCGAGGGGGCAATCGCCCAAAAAACGGCATAAAGCGCCCGCCGGGGGGGCGCCTAAGCGGGCCTCAGGTTTTCTTCTGCGGCCGCTTCCAGTGGGCAAAACTGGTCTGGGGCGCGCGCGTCAGCGTGAGCTGGCCGGCGGGCGCGGGGCGCGTCAGCGTGGAGCCGCCGCCCACGGTGGCGCCATCGCCCAGTTTGATGGGGGCCACCAGCACGCAGTTGGAGCCCACCAGCACGTCGGCACCGATCTCGGTGCGGTGCTTGTTCACGCCGTCGTAGTTGGCGGTGATGCTGCCGGCGCCGAAGTTGCTGCGCTCGCCCACGGTGGCATCGCCCAGGTAGGCCAGGTGGTTGGCCTTGGCGCCGCGCGCCAGCCGGCTGTTCTTGACCTCGACGAAGTTGCCGATGTGCACCTCGTCGGCCAGCTCGGCCCCGGGTCGCAGCCGGGCATAGGGGCCGATGCGGGCGTCGGCACCCACCTGCGCGCCGTCCATGTGGGTGTAGGCGGCCACCTGGGTGCCGGCGCCGATGCGCACGTTGCGCAGCACGCAATAGGGGCCGATGGCCACGCCGTCGGCCAGCTCGACCCGGCCCTCGAAGACGCAGCCCACGTCGATGTCCACGTCGGTGCCGCAGACCAGGGTGCCACGCAGGTCGAAGCGCGCCGGGTCGGCCAGGCGCACGCCGGCCTCCATCAGTGCAGCGGCCTGGCGGGCTTGCAGGCGCCGCTCCAGCTCGGCCAGCTGGGCGGGGCTGTTGACGCCCAGCACCTCGGTTTCGCTGGCGGCCGGCGCGGCGACCACGGGCACACCGTCGGCCACAGCCAGCGCCACCACGTCGGTCAGGTAGTACTCGCCCTGGGCGTTGTCGTTGGTGAGCGCGGCCACCCAGCGTTTGAGCAGGGCGGTGGGGGCGGCCATCATGCCGGTGTAGACCTCGCGGATCTGGCGCTGCGCGGGGCTGGCGTCTTTTTGCTCGACGATGCCGGTGATGCCGCCCGCGGCATCGCGCAGGATGCGGCCGTAGCCGGTGGGGTCGGCCAGCTCCACCGTCAGCAGCGCCAGCCTGCTGCCGCCCGAGGCGGCCACCAGCGCGCGCGCGGTGGCGGCCTGGATCAGCGGGGTGTCGCCATTGAGCACCAGGGTGACGTCGGCGGTGTCGGCCAGCGCCGGGCTGGCCTCGCGCACGGCGTGGCCGGTGCCCAGTTGGGGTTGCTGGCGCACGCAGACGGCGCGCGGCCCCACATGGGTTTCGACTTGCGCGGCCTCATGGCCCGTGACGACGACGACGCGCTCGGGCGCCAGCGCGCCGGTGGCGTCCAGCACGTGGTCGAGCAGTGGCCGGCCGGCCAGCCGGTGCAACACCTTGGGTTTGGCCGAACGCATCCGCGTGCCCTTGCCCGCGGCCATGATGAGAACCTGCAATGCCATCGATCGGCGCTCCGAAAGTGAAGCGCCGGATTATCGGATCAAGGCAGTTGGACGGTGACCGTGTGCGGCTTGGACTGCACCTGCGGGAAGTCTTTGAGCGCGGCCCCGTAGAGCGCACCCAGCAAGGCGGTGCTGCCGCGCGTGACGCCGCTGGACTGGGCCCGGGCCTCGTAGACGGCCTGGCCGCTGGCGCGCTCGCGAATCAGCACGCCCACCTCGCGGCGGTAGTCGGTGGCGTCCATGGCCCAGGTGCCGCGCACGCCCCAGCCGGGGCCATAGCCGGGGCCGTAACCCCAGCCCCAACCGGGCTGGTACCAGCTCAGCGAACTCCAGCGCGGGCCCCAGGCGCCCCACCACATGGGGTCGTCCCAGGGGGCGCGCTGCTGGGCCGAGATGCGCGCGCCGATCTGCACGGTGTAGTCGGACGGGCTGCCCACGGGGGCGGGGGTGAAGCCGGCCTGCTCCAGCGCGCGGCTGGCGGCGTCTTCCAGCGCCAGTTGATCGGCATCGGCGTTTTGCTGCGAGGGCAGGCGCTCGATGGTGTAGCTGCCCGGGGCCTGGCCGGCGGGCCAGGTGCCAAAGGTGGAGACGTCGGCGCTGACGGTGTTGAGGCTGGCGCAGCCGGCCGCCAGGGTCAGTGCGGCCGTGGCCGCAAACAGGCGCAGATGTGTCATGAGCGTGGCTCCAGGGTCATATCCAGCGAACGGTCTGCACCAAGGGCGCGTTGACGGGTGGCGCGGGCTCGGCGCAGGGCTCTTCGTCGAAGGCGATGTCGCCGTCGGCATCGGGCACGCCGGTGGCGCGCAGCGTCTCGAAGGGGTAATGGCGCTTGTCCAGCAGGTGCGACAGCGACAGGTTGCCCATGGCGGTGAAGATGTTGTCGGTGCGCCCAGGATACTGCCGCTCCCACTCGCGCACCATGGCCTTGATCTGCACGCGCTGGAGGTTCTCCTGGTTGCCGCACAGCGAGCACGGGATGATGGGGAACTGGCGGTGCGCGGCCCAGCGTTCCAGGTCTTGCTCGTCCACATAGGCCATGGGGCGGATGACGATGTGCTGGCCGTCGTCGCTGACCAGCTTGGGCGGCATGGTCTTCATCTTGCTGTTGAAGAACATGCTCATCAGGAGCGACACCACCATGTCGTCGCGGTGGTGGCCCAGCGCGATCTTGGTGGCGCCCAGCTCGCGCGCCACGCGGTAGAGGATGCCCCGGCGCAGCCGCGAGCACAGCGAGCACATGGTCTTGCCCTCGGGGATCTTGCTCTTGACGATGCTGTAGGTGTCTTGCGTCTCGATGTGGAAGGGCACGCCGCGCGAAGCCAGGTAGTCGGGCAGCACGTGGGCTGGAAAGCCTGGTTGCTTCTGGTCGAGGTTGACGGCGACCAGCTCAAAGTCGATGGGCGCGCGGTCGCGCAGGTGCAGCAGCACGTCCAGCATGCCGTAGCTGTCCTTGCCGCCCGAGAGGCAGACCATGACCTTGTCACCGGCCTCGATCATGTTGTAGTCGCCTATGGCCTGGCCCACCTGGCGGCGCAGCCGCTTGCGCAGCTTGTTGGTCTCGTACACGGCCTTTTTCTCGGCGGGGGTCAGCGGGGCGTTCATGGTTTCTCGCGGTAGGTCTCGACGCCCACGGCCGCGCAATCCGGGTAGACGTCGGGTTTGTCGGTCTGCACGCGCACGGCGCGCACCTGCGGGTGGGCCAGGATGGCGTCGGCCACGTCGTCGGCCAGCGTCTCTTGCAGATTGATGTGGCCCTGGGCCAGGCGCGTGGCGATGGCCGCGCGCACGAAGTCGTAGTCCACCACCTCGGCCAGGTCGTCGCCAGGGGCCGGCATGGCGCTCACCCACAAGTCCACGTTGACGCGCAGCCGCTGCGGCGCGGCGCGCTCGAAGTCGTGCACGCCGATGCGGGCCAGGACCTCGTGGTCGCGCAGGAAGAGCCGGCGCAGGGTGGGCGTGAGGGCCTTCATGCCGGGCGGGCCAGAAACCACACGTCGCGGCCCTGGGCCTGCAGGTGCTGGCCACCATCCACCAGCAGCGTGGTGCCGGTGATGGCCGGCGATTCCAGCGCAAAGCGCACGGTGCGGGCCACATCGGCCGGCGTGGAGGACGCGCCCAGCGGCGTCATGCGGTGGGCGTGGTCGAACTCGGCCTGGCTCATGCCGCCCGAGGGCAGCGTGACCCCCGGTGCCACCCCCACCAGCCGCACGCGCGGCGCCAGGGCCTGGGCCTGCAGCACCGTGGCCTCGCGCAGCGCGGCCTTGGACAAGGTGTAAGAAAAGTAGTCGGGGTTGGGATTCCACAGCTTCTGGTCCAGCAGGTTGACCACGCAGCCCTGGGCGTTGCGCTCGGCCAGGTGCGCGGCCAGTGTCTGCGCCAGCCGCACCGGTGCGGCCACGTTGACGCGCCAATGCGCGTGCATGGTCTGGGCGTTGGCGTCCAGCGCGGTGTCGTAGGTGAAGCGCGAGGCGTTGTTGACCACCGCATCCACCCGGCCCAGGGCCTGGACGACGCGCGCCAGCAGGCCGTCCACGGCCCGGTCATCGGCCAGGTCGGCCGCCAGCAAGGCCACGCGGGTGGCGTGCTGGCGGGCCAGCGTCTGAGCGGCCGCCTCGGCCTCGGGCGTGACCGCTCGCGTGTGCAGTGCCACCGCCCAGCCGGCGGCGGCCAACTCGGTGGCAATGGCGGCGCCCAATCGCCGCACACCGCCGGTCACCAGCACCACCGGGCGCGGGTTCCTAGAATGCACGGCATGATCCATCATCAGCCCGCCAGTGTAGCCAGCACCATCCGGGCGGCCACGGCGGCCGCTGGCGGCTGGCTGCCGTTCGCCGCATTCATGCAGCTGGCGCTGTACGCGCCCGAGGGCGGCTATTACACCCAGGCCGGCCGCGTGTTCGGGCGGCTGGCGGGTGACGGCAGCGACTTCATCACCGCGCCCGAGCTCTCGCCGCTGTTTGGCCAGACCCTGGCCGTGCAGATCGCGGAGGCGCTGGCCGCGACGCAGACGGCCTGCGTCTACGAGTTTGGCGCCGGCAGCGGCGCGCTGGCCGAGCAGTTGCTGGACGCGCTGCCGGCTGAGGTGCACTACGCCATCCTGGATGTCTCGGGCGCGCTGCGGGCGCGCCAGCAGCAGCGCCTGGCCCGCTTTGGCGCCCGGGTGCGGTGGCTGGATGCACTGCCGCCAGCCCTCGAGGGCGTGGTGGTGGCCAACGAGGTGCTGGACGCCATGCCGGTGACGCTGCTCCACTGGGACGGGGCGCAGTGGCTGGAGCGCGGCGTGGTGGTGGCCGGCGACGGTTTCGCCTTCGCCGACCGGCCCACGGCCTTGCGCCCACCGGTGGCCGAGGGTTTCGCGCCGGGCACCACGGTGGAAATCCACCCCCAGGCCGAGGCCTTTGTGCGCACGCTGGCCGCGCACCTGCGCGCCGGGCGCGGGGCGGCCCTGCTGATCGACTACGGCTTTCCCGAGGCCGAGTACTACCACCCCCAGCGCACGGGCGGCACGCTGATGTGCCACCAGGGCCACCGGGCCGATGCCGACCCGCTGGTGGACGTGGGCGCCAAAGACATCACCGCCCACGTCAATTTCACGGGCGTGGCGCTGGCCGCCCAGGACGCCGGCCTGCCGGTGGTGGGCTACACCAGCCAGGCGCGCTTTTTGATCAATTGCGGCCTCGTGGACCGCCTGGCCCAGGCCGACGCGCGTGGCCGGGCCGGCGCCCATGCGCTGATGGCCGAGCACGAGATGGGCGAGCTGTTCAAGGTGTTGATGCTGGCCACCGACGGCGCTTATGCACCGCTGGGGTTCGCCAGCGGCGACCGCATGCACCGACTGTGAGATGAAAAAACCCCCACGCTCACTGCGCTCGCTCCCCCCCAGGGGGGCTGTCAACACCTTCGGAACGGCCGGGCGGTGCTGACATGCGCTGGATGCTCGTGCTGCTGCTGGTGTTCCTGCTGTTCAACCGGGCGGGCGACTGGCTGCGCAAGATCGGGCTGGGGCGGCTGCCGGGCGATCTGCGCTTTCGCCTGTTCGGGCGCGAGGTGTTCGTGCCGCTGACCAGCTCGGTGGTGCTGGTGATGCTGGGCCTGGCCCTGAGCCAGCTCATTTGAAGGAGTTGTCCGCTTGAACGTCACTCTCATCGGCGGCAGCGGCGCGCCCAACTACGGCGACGAGTTGATTGCGCTGGCCTGGCTGGAGTTTCTGCGCGACGTGGCCGGCCCGCGGCTGGAATCGCTGCAGGTGACCATGGACAACAACAGCGCCAAGCGCAGCGCCGAGCAGTTCCAGGAGCGCTTCGGCGGGGTGCAGTTCCAGGCCGTGATCAAGCCGCACCGCATGCCGGACAAGGACGCGCCGCTGCTGGCCCATCTGCAGTACGGCCTGAGTTTTTACGACGGCGGCCATTGGCGCCACCACCAGCCGCTGGCCAGCGCGCTGGAGGCCTTGCAGGACAGCGATCTGGTCCACCTCTACGGGGGTGGCTACATCAACACCCGGTTTTCGCCGCACAACGCCATGCTGTTGGGGCTGATGGCGGCCACCCAGCGCCAGTTCGGCGTGCGCCTGGCCGGCACCGGGCTGGGGCTGACGCCGCTGGACTTCGAGGCCGGCGCCGACACCCGGCTGCTGGCCCAGACCCTTGATGCCTTCGACGTGTTCGAGGTGCGCGACCGCCACAGCGCCCAGCGCCTGCGCGAGCTGGGCGTGGGCGATCGGACGCTGGTGCTGGGTCTGGACGACGCCTATCTGCGCCCGCTGCGGGTGCAGCCGGGGCCGCCCGCCCGGCGGCTGCACCTGTCGGCCTACCGCGCCGGCAACATCTTCGAGCAGCCCGCCGTGCGCGCGTGGCTGACGCGCGAGGCCCCGGGCTTCGACGAGGTCTGCTACTGGCTGTGCTGCCCCTATCTGGAGCGCGACATCGTGGCCGACCTGCAAACCCTGTGGCCGGCGCTGCGGGTGGTGGGGGTGCAGGAGCTGCTGTTCGAAGGCGTGCCCGTGCAGCGCGGCGACCACATGCTGACCATGCGCTACCACCCCCACCTGATGGCCGCCCGCGCCGGCGTGGGCGGCCAGTACGTGGCGCAGAACCTCTACTACCGGCACAAGCACGAGTCGGTGGTGATTGCCGGCTCGCGCCTGACGGCGCTGGACGTGCAGGGCGAGCCCTTGCCGCCGGGGGCGCGCAACCTGCCCTCGCAGGTGGATGACGAACGCTGGCAGGCGCGCAAGCTGGCGGTGGCGCGCCGCGTGTACCGACTCGCTCCCTAGGCCGGCCGATCGATGAAGGCGGCAATGCGCGCCACGGCCTCGCGGCCCTCTGGCAGGGCGATGGCGTGAAGCTGAAAGTCGTGCCACAGACCGGCCCATTCCTGCCACGCGACGACGCCGCCGGCTGATTCGAGCGCGGCATGCAGCCGGGCCGCGTCGGTCGCGAGTTGTTCGACGCTGGACGACTGGATCAGCACCGGCGGGAGTCCTTTGAGCGACGCATGGATGGGCGACACCAGCGGCTGGGCATAGCGATCTGGCGTGACGTAGCCGTCGCGCACCTCGCGCATCCAGGCCACATGCAACAACGCATCGGACGCGTCGGCCGGCAGCTGGGTGAGCGACCAGTCGACGCTGGGCGAAATCAGCACGATGGACTCGGGCAGCGACGCACCCGCATCGCGCCGCGCGAGCGCGAGCGTCAGCGCCAGATGGCCGCCGGCGGAGTCGCCCGCGAAGACCATGCGCCGCACATCGACGCCCTGGCGCTCCAGGTCTTGCACCGCGCGCGTGGCGTCCTCCAGCTGTGCCGGGTACGGGTGCTCCGGCGCCAGCCGATAGCGCGGCACGTAGACCGTGCGCCGACTGGCACGCGCGATGCACATGGTGAGGCTGCGATGGCTCTCGGGCGAGCAGACGGTATAGCCCCCGCCGTGGAAATAGACGATGCAGGCCTCGGCGTCGCCGAGGTCTCGGGGCACATGCCGGTCGCCCATCGCATCGCCGATGCGGATCTGCTGCGTCACGACATGTGGCGGCCTGGCCACCATCCAGCGCAGGCTCCCCGCGAGCAGGCGCTGCAGGGCCAATGGGAAAGGCGCCCCCATGAAGGGCCGGTACAGCCACCGGATCTGTGCCCGGGTGAGCCGCGCCGCGAGCGACGGACCCCGCGGCGTTGTGATTCTCTCGATCGACATCTAGCCGTCTCCTGCCGCACCGCCCTACCGGCGGCGCAACCCATCCAGCGTGTACAGCAGCAGCGCCGCCCAGATCAGCCCAAAGCCGGCCAGCCGCGCCGTGTCGATGGGCTCGTGGTACAGCCCCACGCCCAGCGCAAAGACGATGCTGGGCGCGATGTATTGCATCAACCCCAGCGTGGTCAGCGTGATGCGCCGTGCACCGCTGGCAAACAGCAGCAGCGCCACCACCGTCAGCGGCCCCGAGGCCACCAGCCAGGCCAGTTGCACGGTATCGCCCTGCATGAAGGCGCCGCGGCCCTGCAGGCTCCACCATGCCAGTGCGGCTACGGCAGCCGGCGCCAGGCACAGCGTCTCCACCGCCAGGCCATCGAGCGCGCCCAGTCGCACCGTCTTGCGGGCCAGGCCGTAAAAGCCAAAGCTCAGCGCCAGCGCCAGCGCCACCCAGGGCCAATGCCCGGCGCTGAACGTCAGCCAGGCCACGCCCGTGGCCGCCACCGCCACCGCCACCCACTGCAGCGGCCGGGGCCGCTCGTGCAGCACCAGATAGCCCAGCGCCACGTTGACCAGCGGGTTGATGAAATAGCCCAGGCTGGCGTCCAGCACGTGGTCGTTCTGCACCGCCCAGACGTAGACCAGCCAGTTGAACGCCAGCAGCCCCGCCGACAGCGCACAGCGCGCCAGCAGGCGCGGCTCGCGCAGCACGGCGGCCACCGCGCGCCAGCGGTTCAGCGCCAGCAGCAGCACCGCAATGAAGACCAGTGACCACACCGTGCGGTGGGCCACCACCTCCAGCGCCGGCACATTGGGCAGCTGCTTGAAGAAGATGGGAAAGGCGCCCCACAGCAGGTAGGCCCCGCCGGCCAGCAGCGCGCCGCGCCGGGCTTCGGTGTCAGCAGCGCTCAAGCGGGCTTCCCTTGGCGGCCATAGGCCCGCTCCACGCGCGCCACGCGCAGCTCGAAATGGGCATACCACTGGCGGTGCCCGAGCGCCTGTGCCTGTAGGTGCTCGGCCTGGGCCTTCCACTGCGCGATGGCGGCCTCGGAGGCCCAGTACGACACGGTGATGCCAAAGCCCAGCTCGTCGCGGGTGCTCTCGACGCCCAGAAAACCGGGCTGCTCGGCCGCCAGCGCCACCATGCGGTCGGCCATGGCGGCATAGCCGTGGTCGCCGTCGGTGCGCTGGTTGGCGAAGATCACCGCGTAATAGGGCGGCTCGGGGGTGGTGGCGAAGCGGGTGGGGGTCATGGGGTTGCAGGAGGGGTTAATGCCGCCAGCCGCGCCGCCGCAATGGCCTGGGCAATGGCCGGGCCTTGCCGGCCTTGGGCGATGGCGGCGGCGCTGACCGCCGACTGGTCGACGGCCTGGATGGCGGCCAGGTCGTGCGCCAGCAGCTGCTGCGGCGGGTAGTCGCGGGTGGCCAGGCCCGTGCGGCCCCGGGCGTCGGCGGCGCAGGCGGCCAGCAGCTGCAAGAAGCGCGCCGGCCGACGCGGCGCGTCGCAGCGCTCCAGCAGGCGCAGCCGGGCGGCGGGCGAGAAGGTGGCGGCCCGGTGGACGTGGGTGTGCTCGCGCGCCATCAACAGCGCCAGCTCGCGGCAGTCGGTGGGCACGCGCAGGCGCTGGCTGACCTGGGCCACCAGCGGCAGGCCGCGCGTTTCATGGCCGATGTGGCGCGGCAGCATGTCGGCGGGCGTCAGCGCCTTGCCCAGGTCGTGGCACAGGCAGGCGTAGCGCACCGGCAGCGGCTCATCCGCGTGGGCGCAGGCGTCCAGCACCAGCAGCATGTGCACGCCGGTGTCCACCTCGGGGTGGTGGGCGGGCGGCTGGGGCACGCCGAAGAGGGCGTCCAGCTCGGGCAGCAGCCGCGCCAGCGCGCCCACGTCGCGCAGCACCTCGATCATGCGTGCGGGGCGGGCCTCCATCAGCCCACGCGCCAGCTCTTGCCAGACGCGCTCGGGCACCAGGGCATCGACCTCGCCGGCGGCCACCATCTGGCGCATCAGGGCCAGTGTGGCGGGCGCGACGCTGAAGCCGGGCAGCCGCGCCGCAAAGCGCGCCAGCCGCAGGATGCGCACCGGGTCTTCGACGAAGGCGGGGCCGACGTGGCGCAGCACGCGCGCGGCCAGATCCTGCTGGCCGCCATGGGGGTCGATCAGCTGGCCGTGCTCGTCCTGCGCGATGGCGTTGATGGTCAGGTCGCGCCGCGCCAGATCCTGCTCCAGCGTGACGCCCGGCGCGGCGTGAAAGGCAAAGCCGTGGTAGCCCGGCGCGACCTTGCGCTCGGTGCGGGCCAGCGCGTATTCCTCGTGGGTTCGGGGGTGCAGAAAGACCGGGAAGTCCCTGCCCACCGGCGTGAAGCCGGCGTCCACCATGGCCTGCGGCGTGGCGCCCACCACCACCCAGTCGCGGTCCTGCACGGGCCGGCCCAGCAGGGCGTCGCGCACGGCGCCGCCAACGACATAGGTCTTCATGGTGTGGCCGGCCCCACGTCGCGGCCCAGGCGGGGCTTGAGCGGCTGCGGCTTGCCGGTCAGCACGCCGCCGTAATAGCTGGCGTTGGACAACACTTTCTTGACGTAGTCGCGCGTCTCGCCAAAGGGGATGTTCTCGATCCAGATGGCGGTCTCCAGCACCGGCCCATCACGCCAGCGGCGCGGGCGCCCGGGGCCGGCGTTGTAGGCGGCGGTGGCCAGCGCCTGGCTGCCATCGAAGTCGTCCAGCATGGTGTGCAGGTAGTGGGTGCCCAGGCGCAGGTTGGTGTCGTGCTCGTTGAGCTCGCCCGGCTTGTGCGCCACGCCCAGCCGCCGCGCCACCCACCTGGCGGTGGACGGCATCACCTGCATCAGCCCCGAAGCACCGGCCCCCGAGCGGGCGGCGGTGACGAAGCGCGACTCCTGGCGGATGAGGCCGTAAACCAGCGCGGGCTCCACCTCGGCGTTCAGGGCGTGGCGCAGCACGGCGTCTTTGTGCGGCATCGGAAAGCGCTGCGCCAGGTCGATTTCGGTGCGGGTGCGCTCGCTGGTGTTGATGCAGCGGTCCCAGACGGCCCGGCTGCAGGCCAGGTCGGCGGCGGCCAGCAGTGCGCGCTCGTCCATGCCGATCAGCGAGAAGTTCCACTCGCGGTTGCCCTCACCGCGGTAGCCCAGCTCGATGGCGTTGAGTGCCCGTGTCAGGCCGGGGTGGCTTTGCGCGGCGCGCCGCTCGGCCGCAGTGAGGGGGGCCGGGGTGGGCGGCAGCGGCTGCACGCCGCCCAGGTCTTCGGCGGCCAGCTGGCCGTAGAAGTGCGGCTCGCGCGCCAGCGCCACCAGCAGTGCGCGCGACTCGTCCTGCGCGGCCTTGCCGCCCTGCGTGGCCAGCGCGCGGGCGCGCCAGTAGCGCCATGCGGGGTCGGCCTGGCTGGCCTCGTCCATGGCTTGCACGGTGCGCAGCAGCAGCGGCCAGCGGGCGTCGCCGCCCAGGCGCAGCGCGGTGCGCGCCAGCCAGGCCAGGGTGTCGGGGCTCCAGGCCAGGGCGGCCACGCCCTTGGCGTCCTGGGCCTGCCAGGCTTGCTGCGTCCAGGCCAGGCTTTGCGGCGCCAGCCGCTGCGCGCCCTGGCGCGCCACCTGGGCCCAGGCCCAGGCGCGCCAGCCCCGTGCCTCGGGGTTGGAGGTGTCCAGCGCCGTGTCCCAGTGGCGGCGCAGCCAGGCGGCTGCATCTTCGGGCTCGTCGGCGGCGCGGCGTGCCAGGGCCAGGGCCAGCAGCGGGGCCGGGGTGTTGGGGCTGGCGCGCTCCAGCCAGCGCTCGGGGCCGGCCCACAGCGCAGCCACCGCCTGGCCCGTGGACTCGCCCAGCAGCTCGGCAGTGGTGCGGGCGCTGGCACGCTGGCCGGCTTCGGTGGCATCGCGCAACTTGCGCCAGACCTCGGCCGGGGCCAGGCGGCCCGCCGCCAACCCGTTGCGGGCCCACTGCTGGCAGCCGGTGTCGCTTTCGCGCTGGGCCTGCCAGGCGGCCAGGGCGGCCGCGCGCAGGCGCTGGCCCTGGTTCAGCTCGGCCTCGGCCAGCGCGGCCCAGCAGCTGACCTCGCGGTCGTCGTTCATCACGAAGCGGGGGTACTCGCGCGCCACGCCGGCCCAGTCGCCACGCCGGCCCAGCACCAGCAGCCAGTCGTTGCGCAGCCGGTCTTCGAAGAAAGTGCCGCGCCAGCGGGCCAGGTAGGCGTCCACCTCGTCGGCCGTGGCGTCCTCCAGCCGGGCCGAGAAGGCCCAGTAGTCGAACCACGCTTGCAGCGGATGCTGTTCGGCCTGAGCCTGGGCACGCAGGTCGGCCAGGCGGGCGGCATCGCCGCGCGCATAGGCGCTGCGCGCGGCGTTCAGGTCAACGGGGGCGGCCTGGGTGGCCTGGGCCACCAGCAGCAGGGATAGGCACACAATACGCAACATCCAGCCACTTTATATGGACAGCCCGATGCCGTTGAACCTGGAGCCTCTGCGCGACAAGCGTGAGTTGCGCAAGCAGTTGCAGGCCGAGCGCATGAGCCTGCCCGATCGCGAGGCCCGCGCCGAGCGCTTGCAAGAGATGCTGCGGGTGTGGCTGGTGGGCCGGCGCGAGCAGCTCATTGGGGCCTATTGGCCCATCAAGGGCGAGTTCGACGCGCTGCCTGCGCTGTTCCGCTGGACGGAGGGCGGCGAGGGCCGGCGCATCGGGCTGCCGGTGATGAACAAGGTCACGCGCCAGCTGACCTTCCACACCTGGTTTCCGGGCTGCCCGATGGAGGAGGACGGCTACGGCATTCCCAAACCCAAGGAGACGCCGTCCTTTCATCCCACCTTGCTGATCGTGCCTTGCGTGGGCTTTGGCCCGGGCGGGCTGCGGCTGGGCTATGGCGGCGGCTTTTACGACCGCACGCTGGCGGCCTTGGCGCCGCGCCCGGTGACGGTGGGCCTGGCCTATGCCCATGGCTACGTGCCCTGGCTGGAGGCCGAGCCGCATGACGTGCCCATGGATGCGGTGCTGACCGACGAGGGGCGGGTCTGGCCGGGATGAGCCCAAACGGGCGGTGATCCAAGCAAAGACCCCCGGTTGGCCTGGTGTGCGAACCGGGGGTTTGCCCTTACACAACGGGGCGCCGATGTGGCTCGGCTAGGTGCCCCTTTTTGAGGACTGCTTTCCTCCAGGCCTTGATGACAGCGCAGGCCTCCAGTGTGCCGAGCTGGGGCGGCGACGCATCCCCCTTAAGGGGGGAGTGGGGCCGCGCCGGGGTGGTGTAGGCCGCCCAAAAGCGCCAGGCGTGCTCAGGCGGCCCAGTCGGGCGCGGCGGTGTGCTGCAGCGCGCGCTGGCGCGCCAGGTGGTCGGGCAATACCGATGCCACCAACGCCCAGAACGCGGGGCTGTGGTTGAGCTCGCGCAGATGGGCCAATTCATGCACCACCACGTAATCGATCAGCTCGGGCGCCAGATGGGCGAGCCGCCAGTTCAGCCGCACCGAGCCGTCGGCGCTGGCGCTGCCCCAGCGCGTGCGGGCGCTGGAGAGGGTCAGCCGCGTCAGTTGCACCGCAAGCTGCGGCGCGAAATGGCTGCAGCGGGCCAAAAAGTGAGTGCGTGCTTCGCGCTGCAGCCAGCTTTGCACGGCATCACGAATCTGCGTGGCGGTGACGGTGTGGGGCAACGCCAGATGCAGCACGCCATCGGCGGCGCCGGTGGCGGGGGCGCCCAGTCGCAGCGTCAGCGGCTGGCCCAGAAAGGGCAGGGTGGCGCCGTCGGCCCAGGTGATGCGGGCGGCGGCCAGGCGCTCGCCACGGGCGCGCTGCTCGGCCAGTTTGCGCAGAATCCAGCCGGCCTTGGTTTGCAGCGCGCGGTCGATGTCGCCATGCGGCACCCAGCGCGGTGCGCTGACGGCCAACCCCTCGGGCGAGACGGTGAAACCGATGGATTTGCGCCGCGCCCGCCGCAGCCGGTAGGCCACTTGCGCCTCGCCCAGTTGCACCTCGCGGTCGGCCTCGGGATGGCGGTAGGCGGGGGCCGTGTCGAACAGCGACAGCTGCTGCGTCATGGCGGCGCCTGGGGGGGGTAGGCCTCGGGGTCGAGCCGGCGCATGGCGGCCTCGACCCAGGTCTCGACTTCGCGCATCAGCTCGTCGGCCTCGCGGCCCTCGGAGGCGATGGGCGGGCCGACGGCGACGTCGATGATGCCGGGGCGCAGCAGCAGGCTTTTGCGCGGCCAGCAGCGCGCCGAGGTGACGGCGATGGGCACGATGGGCACGCCGGTGGCAATGGCCAGCCGCGCGCCGCCCGCCCGGTAGGCGCCCTGGCTGCCGCGCGGCGTGCGGGTGCCCTCGGGGAACATGATGACCCAGTTGCCTTTGGCCATGTAGCGGCGGCCCTGCTCGGCCACCTTGGCCCAGGCCTCGGACCGGCGGCTGCGGTCGATGTGCACCATGTCCAGGCTGCCGATGGCCCAGCCGAAGAAGGGGATCCACAGCAGCTCGCGCTTGAACACGTACGACAGCGGATGCGGCATCAGCACCGGCAGCGCGAACGTCTCCCAGGTCGATTGGTGTTTGGGCGCCAGCACCACGGCGCGCGGGTCGCTGGCGGTGGGCAGGTGATCCATGCCTTGCACGCGCCAGCGCACGCCGCAGAGGAGGCGCGAGGCGTGGGTGGCCAGGGCCAGCCAGCCCACGCAGATGCGATAGAGGCGCCGCGCCGAGACCAGCGGCGACAGCAGCACCACCACGGTGGCCCAGGGGATGACGGTGACGGCCAGCACCAGCCAGTACAGCAGCGAGCGCAGGGCGGCCAGGGCGAATGCCATTCAGAGCTCCTTGGCGGTGGGCTTGAGCAACAGGTGGCGTGCAAAAGCGGCCAGGTCATGATGCACGACTGTGCCCGGCACGGCGGCCACCCAGGCGCTGACCTCGTGGGGCTCCAGCGCGCGCGCGCGCCCGCTGAGCACCAGGTGGGGCGTGCAGCCGGCGGCCTGGGCGGTCTGCAGGTCGCGCAAGGTGTCGGCCACCATGGGCACCTGGGCCAGCGGCACGCCGTAGCGCCGGGCGATGTCGTGCATCATGCCCGGCAGGGGTTTGCGGCAGTCGCAGGCGTCTTCCGGCGCATGGGGGCAGAAGAACACGGCGTCGAGCCGGCCACCGTGCTCGGCCAGGCACTTCATCATGTGCACGTGCACGGCGTTGAAGGCGGCCATGTCCACCAGCCCCCGGCCGATGCCGGCCTGGTTGGTGGCCAGCACCACGTGCCAGCCGGCCTGGTTCAGCTCGGCCACCGCCTCCAGCGCGCCGGGGATGGGCTCCCATTCGGCGGGCTCTTTGACGTGATCCTCGCGAAAGCGGTTGAGGATGCCGTCGCGCCCCAGGATGATGAGCTTGGTGCCGTTCATGCCGGGCTCAGGTGGCCAGCCGCGCCAGGTCGGCGACGCGGTTCATGGCGGCGTGCAACTGGGCCAGCAGCGCCAGCCGGTTGGCGCGCAGCGCAGGGTCTTCGGCGTTGACCATGACGTGCTCGAAGAAGCGGTCCACCGGCTCCTTGAGCGCGGCCAGCGCCTGCAGGGCGCCGGTGTCGTCGTGGGCGTCGAAGCGGGCGTCGGCCACGGGCCCCACGGCGGCCAGCGCGGCCGCCAGCGCCTGTTCGGCCGGCTCCACCAGTCGCGCGGCGTCCACCACGCCGGGCGTGGCATCGGCTTTTTTCAGGATGTTGGCCACGCGCTTGTTGGCAGCGGCCAGCGGCGCGGCCTCGGGCAGGGCGGCAAAAGCGCGCACGGCGGCCAGGCGGCGGGGCATCTGGCCCCAGGGCGGGCGCACGGCCAGCACGGCATCGACCTCTTGCGCGCTGTAGCCCTGCTCGCGCAGGTAGCCGGCCACGCGCTCGAAGATGAAGGCCAGCAGCCGCGCGTTGCTGGTGGCGGGGTCGGGCAATGCGTCGCCGAAGGCGCGCGCCGACTCGGCCACCAGCGCCGGCAGATCCAGCGGCAGGTTCTTCTCGACCAGCATGCGGATCACGCCCAGCGCATGGCGGCGCAGCGCATACGGGTCTTTGTCGCCGCTGGGCTGCTGGCCGATGCCAAACAGGCCGACCAGGGTTTCGATCTTGTCGGCCAGGGCCAGCACGGTGCCGGTGTGGTTGCGCGGCAGGGCGTCGCCGGCAAAGCGTGGTTTGTAGTGGTCTTCGATGGCGATGGCGACGCCGTCGCGCAGGCCTTCATGGCGGGCGTAATAGCCGCCCATCACGCCTTGCAGCTCGGGGAACTCGCCCACCATGTCGGTCAGCAGATCGGCCTTGGCCAGCTGCGCCGCCTCGCGCACCTTGGCGTCCAGCACGTCGAACTCGTCCTTGGCCTCGGCCGTGTAGGGCAGGGTGGCCATGCGCAGCTGGCCGACGATGGCGTGGGCGATGGCGGCCACGCGCACGCTGCGCTCGGCCTGGCTGCCCAGCTTGCCGTGGTAGACCACTTTGGCCAGGCCCTCCGCGCGGGCCGCCAGGGTCTGTTTGCGGTCCTGGTCGAAGAAGAACCTGGCGTCGGCCAGGCGGGGGCGCACCACGCGCTCGTTGCCCTGCACGATGGCGCTGGCATCGGCGGGTTGCACGTTGCTGACCAGCAGGAACCGGTTGGCCAGCCTGCCCTGGGCGCCCAGCAGCGGGAAGTACTTCTGGTTGGCCTTCATGGTCAGGATCAGGCACTCCTGCGGCACGCTCAGGAAGTCGGCCTCGAAGCCGGCGGCCAGCACGTGGGGGCGCTCGACCAGGGCGGTGACCTCATCGAGCAAGGCCTCGTCGGCCATCAGCGTCAGGCCTTCGCGGTCGGCAGCGGCATCCAGCTGGCGGGCGATTTCGGCGCGGCGCGTGGCAAACACCGGGATGGTGGCGCCCTCGCCCTGCATCTGGTCCAGGTAGCTGTCGGCGCTGCGCAGCGTGATGGGCGCTGCGGTGGCCTCGAACCGGTGGCCCTGGGTGACGCGGTCGGCGGCCAGGCCCAGCGCGGTGCAGGGCACCACCGCGTCGCCGTGCAGCGCGGTGAGCCGGTGGGCGGGGCGCACGAACCTGACGCTGCGCCAGCCGTCGGCCAGCTGGTAGGTCATGACCTTGGGAATGGGCAGGCCGGCCAGCGCTTCGCCCAGTGCCTGCTGCACGCCGGCAGCCAGCAAGGTGCCGGGCACCGTGGCGGTGGTGAACAAGGCCTCGGCCTTGCCGTCCTGGGCGCGGGTCAGTGGGGCGTCGGCGGGCAGGCCCAGCGCGGCGAGCTTTTTTTGCAGCGCCGGCGTGGGCGCGCCGTCCGGCCCCAGGCCCACGGCCACGGGCATCAGCTTGTGGCGCTGCGTGGTGTCGGCGCCGCGCGCGGCCACGTCGGTCAGGTGCACGCCCAGCCGGCGCGGCGTGGCGATGGGGGTGGCCGCGGCACCCTCGGCCACCAGCCCTTGCGCGCGCAGGCTGGCGGTGATGAGGTCGGCAAAACGCTGGCCCAGGACGCGCAAGGCCTTGGGGGGCAACTCCTCGGTGAGGAGTTCGATGAGGAGGTTGGCGGTGGTGGTCATCGGGGGTCAGGCCGCTTGGCGTTCCGGTTGCGCAGCGGCCTTGGCGATGTCGGCCAAGGCCTCGTCGGCCCAGGCGCGTGGCGCCATGGGGAAGCCCAGCCGCGCGCGGCTGTCCAGGTAGCTGCGGGCCACGCTGCGGGCCAGGTTGCGGGTGCGGCCGATGTAGGCCGCGCGCTCGGTGACCGAGATGGCGCCGCGCGCGTCCAGCAGGTTGAAGCTGTGCACGGCCTTGAGCACCTGTTCGTAAGCCGGCAGCGCGAGCTGCTGCGCCATCAGCGCATGGGCCTGTTTTTCGTGGGCGGCAAAGGCGGTGAACAGAAAGTCCATGTCCGAGTGCTCGAAGTTGTAGGTGCTCTGCTCAACCTCGTTCTGATGGTAGACGTCGCGGTAAGTGAGGCCCTCGGTCCAGACCAGGTCGAAGACGTTGTCCACGCCCTGCAGGTACATGGCCAGCCGCTCCAGGCCGTAGGTGATCTCGCCGGTGGCGGGCTTGCAGTCGATGCCGCCCACCTGCTGGAAGTAGGTGAACTGGGTCACCTCCATGCCGTTCATCCAGACCTCCCAGCCCAGCCCCCAGGCGCCCAGCGTGGGGTTCTCCCAATCGTCTTCGACGAAGCGCACGTCGTTCTTCTTCAGGTCGAACCCCAGCGCCTCCAGCGAGCCCAGGTACAGCTCCAGGATGTTGGATGGTGCGGGCTTGAGCACCACCTGGTATTGGTAGTAGTGCTGCAGGCGGTTGGGGTTGTTGCCGTAGCGGCCATCTTTGGGGCGGCGGCTGGGCTGCACATAGGCCGCCCGCCAGGGCTCGGGGCCGATGGCGCGCAGGAAGGTGGCGGTGTGGCTGGTGCCCGCGCCGACCTCCATGTCATAGGGCTGCAGCAGCGCGCAACCCTGGGCGTCCCAGTAGGCCTGGAGACGAAGAATGAGTTGTTGAAAGGTCAGCATGGCGATGGGGATTCTATTGAGCGCCCCCAGGTCCGGGCTGCGCCCGGCCCGTCCCCCCGTGGGGGAGCAAGAAAACTTGGGGCGGCCCGGCGTTTTCTTGAGCGCCCGTCCCACCTCGGGGGGACAGACAACGTGGCGGGCAACTCTGACACTTGCGCCCAGGCCGCCCATGGTGGACGGCCATATGGAGGAGGAGATTCATCATGTTCAATCGCAAACAAGCAGCGCTGCTGCTGGCGGCCAGCCTGCTGGCCGTGGGGGCCCAGGCCAAGGTGCTGACCAGCGGGGCCTATGGCGCCAACTTCACGTTCAGCACGGCCAGCCCCAAGACGCCGGTGCCACTGACGTCCACAGGGGCCACCAGCATCACCTTCAACGCGGCCAAGGCCGGCACTTATGTGCTGGCGTTTTCGGCCGAGTGCTCGGCCGACAACGGCACCACCGGCACCGGTGGCTGGGTTGACATCGACGTGGAGGTCAATGGGGCGATCATCTCGCCCACCATCGGCGGGTTGGACGCCTTCTGCTCACCCAACGGCACGGTGGGCCATGACGGCTGGGTGCGGGCGGCCATCACCATGCCCATCAAGCTGGTGGCAGGCTCCAACACCATCCGCGTGCTGGGCGGCATCAACTCGGGTGTCACCAGCGGCTGGCTGGGCGATACGGCCACGGTCGTCGACAACTGAGCAACCAGGCGCCGGCCAGCAGCCACAGCGGCGCCAACCCCCAGGCCGCAAGCCAGCGCGCGTAAGGCGTGCTGCCCTTGCGGCCTTGTGCCGTCACCTCCAGCGTGCCGACGACCAGCGGCGCCAGCCGCACGGTGACGCGGCCCTCGTGATCCACCAGGGCGGTGGCGCCGGTGTTGGTGGCGCGGGCCACGGCACGCTGGAACTCCAGTGCCCGCATGCGCGAGAACTGCAGGTGCTGGTCTTGCACCAGGTGCGGGCCGAACCAGGCCAGGTTGGTGGCGTTGACCATCAGCGTGGCCGCCTCGGGGCCGACGAAGGCGTCGGCGAAGTCCTCGCCGAACAGGTCTTCGTAGCAGATCAGCGGCCGCACGCGCTGATCGCCCACCACGAACGGCCGGGTCTCGCGGCCATGCCCCTGGTCGCCCAGCGGAATGGCCAGCAGATCGACGAACCAGCGGAATCCCCAGGGTACGAACTCGCCAAACGGCAGCAGGTGGCGCTTGCCATAGGCGTAGCCGGCGCTTTGGCCGCCGACGCCCATCAGCGTGTTGACGTAGAGGCCTTGCTCGCCTTTGTCGAAGAGCCCGATCAGCGCGGCCCGGCCCTGGCCGAACGGCGCCGTCAGCGCTTGCCAGCGCTCGGCGTCGAGCGCCTCGCGCGGCAGCGGCAACACCGATTCGGGCGTGACCACCAGGTCGCCTTTTGCCGCATGCAGCTGGGCCTCTAGGCGGGCCAGGCCTTGCAGCAGGTAGTCGGCGTCGAACTTCAGATCCTGGGCGATGGCAGGCTGGATCAGGCTGATGCGCAACGGGCCGACCGGGTTGGTGAAGTGCTGCGGCAGCGCGAGGCCGATCAGCGGCAGCGCCAGGCCCGCGGCCAGCGCGGGCAGCGCGCGGCGGCGGGCGATGACCGCCTGCGCCAGCGCGGCCGCCAGCAAGGCCACCACGAAGCCGATGCCGTGCACGCCAATCCAGGGCGCCAGCCGCGCCAGCGGGCCGTCGGTGTGGGGGTAGCCGCTGGCCATCCAGGCAAAGCCGGTGAACCACTGGGCGCGCGCCAGCTCCATCACCAGCCAGGCCGCGGCAAACGTCAGTGCATCGGGCAGCGGCGAGCCGCGCCGCAGCCAGGCGGCCAGCGCCATGGCAGCGGCCACGTAGGCGGACTGGAAGGCGCACAGCAGCCCCACTGCCAAGGCCGACGGCAGCGACGGCAGGCCGCCGAAGTCATGCAGGCTGACATAGAGCCACCACAGGCCGGTGACAAACCAGCCCATGCCGAACGCCGCGCCCCGTGCGGCGGCCTGGGCCGGCGTGGCCCGCTGCACCAGCGCCGCCAGCAAGGCCAGCGCCAGCGGCGACAGCCACCACCAGCCGGTGGGCGCAAAAGCGGCCGTGTGCAGGGCGCCGGCCGCCAGGGCCAGCGGCAGCGCTGCCTGCGGCCTCATGCGGCCGGTTTGGCGGGGCGCACCTTGAACCAGCGCACCGCACCGCCACGCGTCAGCATGACGGTGAAGGTGTAGCCGGCCAGCGTGACGGACTCGCCACGCTGGGGCACGCGCCCCAGCTCATGGGCGATCAGGCCGCCGATGGTGTCGAACTGCTCGCTCGCCAGCGTGGTATCCAGGGCCTCGTTGACGCTGTCGATCTCGGCGTCGCCGGCCACTCGCTGGCTGCCGTCGGCCAGCGTGTAGAAGCTGGCCGGGGCCTCGTCCTCGTCGAACTCGTCTTCGATCTCGCCGACGATTTCTTCGAGCACGTCCTCGATGGTGATGAGGCCGGCGGTGGTGCCGAACTCGTCGATGACGATGGCCAGGTGGTTGCGGTTGCTGCGAAATTCGGCCAGCAACTCATTGAGCCGCTTGGACTCGGGAATGAACAGGGCCGGACGCAGCAGCGTGCGCAGCGACAGCTCGGGCGCCCGCTGGAGCTTGAGCAAGTCCTTGGCCATCAGCGTGCCGATGATGTTGTCGCGGCTGCCTTCGACCACCGGAAAGCGCGAGTGGCCGGAGTCGATCACCGTGAACAGCAGCCGCTCGTAGGGCCAGGTGATGTCCAGCACATCCATGCGCGGCGCAGCCACCATCACGTCGCCCGCCACCCGGTCGGCCATGCGCAACACACCTTCGAGCATGGCGCGCGACTGCGGATCGATCAGCTCGCGTTGCTCGGCCTCGGCCAGCGTGGCCATCAGCTCGGCGGTGGAATCGGGGCCGGGGGAGAGGAATTCGACGATGCGCTCGAACAGCGAGCGCTTGTCCACCAGCGGCTCGGCGCTGGGGCGGCCCGCACGGGGCGGACGCGAAGGCGGTTGATCGGACAAGGGGGCTGGCGCCGGCAGTCGGGGAAGAACAAGAATACCCCATGCACAATTGCGGGTTGACTGGATCCGCAGGAGCGCCCGCATGACCACCCCGACCGCCACCCCCATTGCCGCCACCATCCTCACGGGTTTTCTGGGCGCCGGCAAGACGACGCTGCTGCGCCGGGTGCTGTCCGAGGCGCACGGCCAGAAGATCGCCGTCATCGAAAACGAGTTCGGCGAAGAGAACATCGATAACGAGATCCTGGTGGCCGATACCACCGAGAACATCGTGCAGATGAGCAACGGCTGCGTCTGCTGCACCATCCGTGAGGATTTGCGCGCCACGCTGACCGATCTGGCCGCCCGTCGGCGCAAGGGCGAGCTGGACTTCGAGCGGGTCATCATCGAGACCACGGGCCTGGCCGACCCCGGCCCCGTGGCGCAGACCTTCTTCATGGATGACGAAGTGGCCGAGGCCTACCAGCTCGACGCCATCCTCACCCTGGTCGATGCCAAACACGCCGATCAGCAGCTGGACAGCCGCCAGGAGGCGCGCCGCCAGGTGGGCTTTGCCGATCAGATCTTCCTGACCAAGACCGATCTGGTGGACGCGGCCGCCGTACAGGCGCTGACCCACCGCCTCAAGCACATGAACCCGCGCGCGCCCATCACCCCGGTGCACTTCGGCGAGGTGCCGCTGGCCACGGTGCTGGATCTGAAGGGCTTCAACCTGAACGCCAAGCTGGACATCGACCCCGAGTTCCTCGCCGCAGACGACCACCACCATGGTCACCACGATCACGACCATCACCACCATGACCATGACCACGCGCATGGCGAGCACTGCGACCACCCGCACCACCATCATCACGACGACGATGTGAAATCCTTCGTCTTTCGCAGCACGAAGCCGCTGTCGCCGACGCGGCTGGAGGACTTTCTGGGCGCTATCGTCCAGGTCTACGGCCCCAAGATGCTGCGCTACAAAGGCGTGCTGCATCTGAAGGGCAGCGAGCGCAAGGTGATCTTCCAGGGCGTGCACCAGTTGATGGGCAGCGACATGGGCCCCAAATGGGCGCCCGGCGAGGCCAAAGTCAGCAAAATGGTGTTCATTGGCATCGATCTGCCCAAAGACATCCTGCTCGAAGGATTGAAGGCTTGCGAGGTGTGACTAAAATGCCGCGCCCGACGCAGCGCCCCCCCAACGTGTGTTGCCCGTATTGAATCAGCAGAGGAGGCACTGTCATGTCCACCACGCCTTCGGCTAAGAAGTCCCCAGCCGCCCATAGTTTCAACGACCGGTTTTCGCCCGCCAAGCCGCGTGCGGACGTGCCGCTCGCGCCGACCAAACCGGCGGCCAAGCCCAACCCCAAGTTGGCCAACGCCTGGAAGACCAAATCCGGCCGCGAGCTGACCGAGGAAGAGCTGCTGGCCATGCCCGAGGCCGAGTACATGAACGACAAGCAGCTGGAGTACTTCCGCCAGCTGCTGGAGCAGCAGAAGGCCTCGCTGCTGTCCAACGCCGGTGAAACCACCGAACACCTGCGCGAGGACACCTCCATCGTGCCCGACCCGGCCGACCGCGCCACCATCGAGGAAGAGCACGCACTGGAGCTGCGCACGCGCGACCGCGAGCGCAAGCTGCTCAAGAAGATCACCCAGGCCATTGCCCTGATCGACGTGGGCGAGTACGGCTTTTGCGACGAAACGGGCGAGCCCATCGGCCTGCGTCGTCTGCTGGCCCGGCCCACGGCCACGCTGACGCTGGAGGCGCAGCAGCGCCGCGAGATGAAGCAGAAGATGTTTGGCGACTGAGACCGCCCGGACCATGAGTGACGCCAGCCGCCCCAACATGCTGCGCCGCATGGCGCAGCGGGCGGCTGCGCCAGGACAGCCGCCGTGGCGCCCGTCGCAGGTCGGCACACAGGCAGAAGACCGCGCGCTGCTGCGCGAGATGATCGAGCGCAAGCGCCGCAACGACCTGGTGCGCAAGCGCGAGCTGGACATGTTGCGCCGCGTGCGCCATGAGGGTCTGACGCCCGATCAGGCGGCGGCCCTGGATGCACCCATCAGCGTGCCCGGTGAGCTGGATCCGGCCCCGGTGGCCGACGGCAGCCGCATGCGCGCCAAGATCGACGAGATCGAGCTGGCCATGGTAGGCGTGCCCGGTGGCGGCGCGCAGCGTGCCCCGCGGCTCACCCGGCCGGTCCGGCTGGAAGGCCCCAGCACCGTGCATGCCTATGTCGAGGCGCAGGCGACGCGGGTCATGCCCTCGACGGTGGTCACCGCCGGGCCCGGCCAGCAGCCCACCGAGATACCCGCTCCCGATGCCGCCGACATGCGCCACGACCCGGTGCTGGACGTGGCCGTGATGGCGTTTGCCGGGGGCGATCCGGCCGCCGCCGAGCGCGAATTGCAAACCCTGATCCAGGGTGCCTGCGTGGACGACCCCGACACCTGGCTGGTGCTGGCCGACCTGTACCGTGCCACGGGCCAGCGCACGCCGTTCGAGGCCCTGGCCATGACGTTCAGCCGCAGCTTCGACCGCTCGCCGCCGCAGTGGTTTTCGCTGCCGGCGCTGGCGGCAGCCGATCTGGCGGCGCGCGGCACCGTCACCGTGGTGCCGGGCTCGCCCGTCTGGGTGGCGCCGGCGCGGCTGGACGCAGCCGATGTGGAGACCTTGAGCAGCCACTGCGCCCAGCACCCCTCGCCCTGGGTCATGGACTGGGGCGCGCTGCGTCACCTGACACCGGCCGGGGCGCAGAAGCTGGTGCAGCTGGCGCACGCCTGGAGCACCAGCGAAGCCACGCTGCATTGGCGCGGCGTGGCGCCGCTGCTGGCTGCCTTGCAGATCGCCACCCCCACGGGCCAGCGCAACGTGCCGCCGGTGCTGTGGCTGGCGCGCCTGGCGGTGCTGCGGCTGGCGCACCGGCCGCAGGCCTTCGAGGTCGTGGCCATCGACTATTGCGTCACCTACGAGGTGTCGCCGCCCAGCTGGGAGCCGTTGCGCTGCCGCGTCCACGCCGATTCCGAGCAAAGCGACGCCACCACGGCCGTCCTCACGGAGCCGCCCACCAGCAACTTCAGCGAGGCCCCCCTGCCCGACGAGGTCGTGCTGCCGATGGTGGGCGACTGGGTGGGCGACGTCAGCGGCACGCTGGCGGGCTGGACCAGCGTCATCGAGGCCACGCCGCGTGCGCGCATCGTGCTGTGTGCGGCGCTGCTGACGCGCATCGATTTCACGGCGGCGGGTGACGTGCTCAACTGGGTGGCCGCCAGCCGCACCAAGGGACGCGACCTGCGCTTTACCGACCTGCACCGGCTGACCGCACTGATGCTCAGCGTGATGGGCCTGCAGGATCACGCCCCCCTGTTCATGCGCCGGACCTAGCGGCGCGGGCGGCAGCCCTGCGGGCCTCTTGTGTTTTGGCCCGGCCGGGCTCATATGGGACGCTTATGCAAACCACATTTCATGGCACGACCATCGTCAGCGTGCGCCGCAACGGCCAGGTGGCCCTGGGCGGAGACGGCCAGGTGACGCTGGGCCACATCGTCGTCAAAGGCAGTGCGCGCAAGGTGCGGCGGCTGCATCACGACAAGGTGCTGGCCGGCTTTGCCGGCGCCACCGCCGATGCGTTCACGCTGTTCGAGCGCTTCGAAGCCAAGCTCGAAAAACACGGCGGCCACCTGGTGCGCGCGGCCATCGAGCTGACGCGCGACTGGCGCACCGACAAGGTGCTGCGCAACCTGGAGGCCATGCTGGCCGTGGCCGACCATGAGGCCTCGCTCATCATCACCGGCAACGGCGACGTGCTGGAGCCCGAGCTGGGCATCGTGGCCATTGGCTCGGGCGGCGCCTTTGCGCAGGCGGCGGCGCGGGCGCTGCTGACCCACACCGAACTGCCGGCTGCCGACATCGTCAAGCAGTCGCTGGTCATTGCCAGCGAGCTGTGCATCTACACCAACGACCACCACACCATCGAAGTGCTATGAATGAAGCCGGCCTGGGTATGACCCCGCGTGAAATCGTCGCCGAGCTGGACCGCCACATCGTCGGCCAGCAGGCCGCCAAGCGGGCGGTGGCCATCGCCATGCGCAACCGCTGGCGGCGCCAGCGCGTGCAGGGCGCGCTGCGCAGCGAGATCACGCCCAAGAACATCTTGATGATCGGCCCCACGGGTGTGGGCAAGACCGAGATCGCCCGGCGCCTGGCGCAGCTGGCCGACGCGCCCTTCATCAAGGTCGAGGCCACCAAGTTCACCGAGGTGGGCTATGTGGGCAAGGACGTGGACAGCATCGTGCGCGACCTGATCGACGTGGCGGTCAAGCAGGAGCGGGCCCGCGCGTTGGCCCTGGCGCGCCAGCGCGCCGAGGATGCCGCCGAAGACCGCGTGCTGGACGTGCTGGTGGGCGGCGGCGAGAGCAGCGCGCGCCAGACCTTTCGCAAGCGGCTGCGCGAGGGGCAGTTGGCCGACAAGGAGATAGAAATCGATCTGACCGAGACGCCCAAGCAGGTGGACATCATGGCGCCGCCCGGCATGGAGGAAATGGCCGACCAGCTGCGCGGCATGTTTGCCGGCCTGCGCGGCGGGCGCACCAGCCGGCGCACGCTGCGCGTCGATGAGGCGCTGCGGCTGCTGGCCGAGGAAGAGGCGGCCAAGCTGGTCAACGACGAAGAGATCAAGACCCAGGCGCTGGCCAATGCCGAGCAGAACGGCATCGTCTTCATCGACGAGATCGACAAGGTGGCGGTGCGCAGCCAGACCTCGGGCAGCGACGTGTCGCGCCAGGGCGTGCAGCGCGACCTGCTGCCGCTGGTCGAGGGCACCACGGTGCAGACCAAGCACGGCCTGGTCAAGACCGACCACATGCTGTTCATCGCCTCGGGCGCCTTCCACCTGGCCAAGCCCAGCGACCTGATCCCCGAGCTGCAGGGGCGCTTTCCCATCCGGGTCGAGTTGCAAAGCCTCAGCGTCGAAGACTTCGAGGCCATTCTGGGCAGCACCCACGCCAACCTGATTCGTCAGTACCAGGCGCTGCTGGACACCGAGGGGGTGACGCTGGAGGTGGCGCCGGACGCGTTGCGGCGCATTGCCGAGATGGCTTACGACGTCAACGCCCGCACCGAGAACATCGGCGCCCGCCGGCTGGCCACGGTGATGGAGCGGCTGCTCGACGAGGTCAGCTTCGACGCCCCCGAGCGCCAGGGCCAGACCGTTGCCCTGACCGCCGCCGATGTCGCTGCGCGGCTGGGCGATCTGGTGCAAAACGAAGACCTCTCGCGCTACATCCTCTGACGCAAACGGTCGTCGGCCTCGCCGTTCTGGATGGCGCGCCGTTGCTGCTCGATGCGCAGCAAGCCGTCGAAGATCAGCGACTCCACCAGCTCGTGCTGCATGTCCAGATGGGGTGACACCTTCCAGCCTGCGCCGCCGGTGATCAGCACGCGCGGGGCCTGACCACTGGAGGCCGCCAGATGGCGGCGCATGCGGTCGATGGCGCCGGAGATGGCAAAAGTGCCGCCGCTGGTCAGCGCGTCCGAGGTGTTGGCCGGGAAGGGCACCACGTCGCCCGTGGGCACGCGCAGGCCGGCGGTGCCGCCCTCCAGCGCGCGCAGCATGATGCCGTGGCCGGGCAGGATGATGCCGCCCAGGAAGGTGCCATCGCCAGCCAGGGCATCGACGGTGACGGCGGTGCCGATCATCACCACCAAGGCGGCATTGCCGGGCGTGGAGGCCTCGATGTGGGCGTGGGCGCCGATCAGCGCCACCCAGCGGTCGGCACCCAGGCGCATGGGGTGTTCATAGCGGTTGGTCACGCCGGCCTCGTGGGCCGAAGGCACCACCCAGCGCGGCGCCACGTCCCACAGCTCCAACTGCTCTTCGATGCGCCGCCGCACCGCCTCGCCGGCCACCACGCAGCCCAGCATCCGGGTGGGTGCGGGCAGGTCGTGCCATTGGTCCTCGGCCAGCGAGTCGATGGTCTCCAGAAACACGGCGCCCGAGGCCAGGGGCTCGGCGCCCACCTCGGCGGCGGCGTACAGCGCCCATTTCAGCCGCGTATTGCCGGTGTCGATGGCCAGAAACGTCATGGGGCGCAAGCCTACCAGCCGCCGCAGCCCGGCCTCCTAGAATGAACCCTCCCCCCAGAGGACGAAATAGGAGACTGTGATGACCGATCTGTCGGCTGACTTCAAGGCGCTGGCCGCCTACCGCCCCACCCACAAGGTGCGCTTCGTCACCGCAGCCAGCCTGTTCGATGGCCACGACGCCGCCATCAACATCATGCGCCGCATCCTGCAGGGCATGGGCGCCGAAGTCATCCACCTGGGGCACAACCGCTCGGTGGACGAGGTGGTGACGGCGGCGCTGCAGGAAGACGCCCAGGGCATCGCCATCAGCTCCTACCAGGGCGGTCACGTCGAGTACTTCAAGTACATGGCCGAGCTGCTCAAGGCGCGCGGCGGTGAACGCATCCAGATTTTTGGCGGCGGCGGCGGCGTCATCGTGCCGGCCGAAATCCGCGATCTGGCCGCCCACGGCGTGCGCATCTACAGCCCCGAAGACGGCCAACGCATGGGCCTGCAAGGCATGATCGGCGAGATGCTGATGCGTGCCGACCAGGACCTCAGCGGCGCCGCGCCCAAGAAGGTGGCGGCCATCCAGGGCCACACCGAGGCGGCCTGGCGCGCGCTGGCCCAGCTCATCACCGTGCTGGAGAACGGCAAGGCCGACAAGGCCATCGTCAAGGCCCTCACCGAGGCCGCCAAGAGCAGCAAGACCCCCGTGCTGGGCATCACCGGCACCGGTGGCGCCGGCAAGTCCAGCCTCACCGACGAGCTGATCCGCCGGCTGCGGCTGGACCAGGGCGATGCCCTGCGGGTGGCCGTTATCTCCATCGACCCCTCGCGGCGCAAGAGCGGCGGCGCGCTGCTGGGCGACCGCATCCGCATGAACGCCATCGGCCCCTGGCAGGACGGGCAGCGCGTCTACATGCGCAGCCTCGCCACCCGCGAGGCGGGCAGCGAAATCTCGGCCGCGCTGCCCGGCGTCATCGCCGCCTGCAAGGTCGCTGGCTTTGATCTGGTCATCGTCGAGACCTCGGGCATAGGCCAGGGCGATGCCGCCATCGTGCCGCACGTGGACGTGCCCATGTACGTGATGACGCCCGAGTTCGGCGCCGCCAGCCAGCTTGAAAAAATCGACATGCTGGACTTCGCCGAGTTCGTCGCCATCAACAAGTTCGACCGCAAAGGCGCCGCCGATGCGCTGCGCGACGTGGCCAAGCAGGTGCAGCGCAACCGCGAGGCCTTTGGCCAGCGGCCGCAGGACATGCCGGTCTTCGGCACCATGGCCAGCCGCTTCAACGACGACGGCGTGACCGCGCTCTACCAGGCGCTCAAGGTGCGCCTGACCGAGGCTGGCGTGCCCTTCAAGGACGGCATGCTGCCGCTGGCGCACACCCGCCACAGCACGCACCAGGTGCCCATCGTGCCGCCGCCGCGCGTGCGCTACCTGGCCGAGATTGCCGACGCCGTGCGCGGCTACAAGCGCCGTGTGCGCGAGCAGGCCCGCGTGGCGCGCGAGCGCCAGCAACTGGCCTCAACCAAGCGCCTGCTGGCCGAGCGCAAGCAGACGGCCGAGGGGCTGGATGTGCTCATCACCGAGCGTGACGCCCAGTTGCATGCCGACGCCCGCCACCTGCTCGACCAGTGGCCGGCCATGCAACAGGCCTATGCCGGCGACGACTACGTGGTCAAGATCCGCGACAAGGAGCTGCGCACCCGCCTGGTCACCCAAAGCCTCTCGGGCACCAAGATCCGCAAAGTGGTGCTGCCCGGCTACGAATGCCATGGCGAGCTGGTCAAGTGGCTGATGCTGGAGAACGTGCCCGGCAGCTTCCCCTACACCGCCGGCGTCTTTGCCTTCAAGCGCGAAGGCGAGGATCCCACCCGCATGTTTGCCGGCGAGGGCGACGCCTTCCGCACCAACCGCCGCTTCAAGCTGGTCAGCGAGGGCATGGCGGCCAAGCGCCTGTCCACCGCCTTCGACTCGGTCACCCTCTACGGCAACGACCCCGACCCGCGCCCCGACATCTACGGCAAGGTGGGCAACTCGGGCGTCTCCATCGCCACGCTGGACGACCTCAAGGTGCTCTACGACGGCTTCGACCTGACCAGCCCCACCACCAGCGTCAGCATGACCATCAACGGCCCCGCGCCGTCCATCCTGGCCATGTTCATGAACACCGCCATCGACCAGAACCTGGCCAAGTTCCGGGCCGACAACGGCCGTGAGCCCACCGACACCGAGGCCGCCAAGATCCGCGAATGGGTGCTGGCCAATGTGCGCGGCACCGTGCAGGCCGACATCCTCAAGGAAGACCAGGGCCAGAACACCTGCATCTTCTCCACCGAGTTCAGCCTCAAGGTCATGGGCGACATCGCCCAGTACTTCGTGCACCACGATGTGCGCAACTTCTACTCGGTGTCCATCAGCGGCTACCACATCGCCGAGGCCGGCGCGAACCCCATTTCGCAGTTGGCCTTCACGCTGTCCAACGGCTTCACCTACGTGGAGGCGTACCTGGCGCGCGGCATGCACATCGACGACTTCGCGCCCAACCTCAGCTTCTTCTTCTCCAACGGCATGGACCCGGAATACACCGTGCTGGGCCGCGTCGCGCGGCGCATCTGGGCCGTGGCCATGAAGGACAAGTACGGCGCCAACGAACGCAGCCAGAAGCTCAAGTACCACATCCAGACCTCGGGCCGCAGCCTGCACGCGCAAGAGATCCAGTTCAACGACATCCGCACCACGCTGCAGGCACTGATCGCCATCTACGACAACTGCAACAGCCTGCACACCAACGCCTTCGACGAGGCCATCACCACGCCCACCGAAGACAGCGTGCGCCGCGCCATGGCCATCCAGCTCATCATCAACCGCGAGTGGGGCCTGGCCAAGAACGAGAACCCCAACCAGGGCGCCTTCATCATCGACGAGCTGACCGAACTGGTGGAAGAAGCCGTGCTGGCCGAGTTCGAGAAGATCGCCGAGCGCGGCGGCGTGCTGGGCGCCATGGAAACCGGCTACCAGCGCAGCCAGATCCAGGAAGAGAGCATGCACTACGAAATGCTCAAGCACACCGGCGAGTACCCCATCATCGGCGTCAACACCTTCCGCTCGCCGCATGGCGACACGGTGCCCGAATCCATCGAGCTGGCCCGCTCCACCGAGGAGGAAAAGCAGTCCCAGCTCCGGCGCCTGGCCGACTTCCACGCCCGCCACGCCGCCGAGTCCCCGGCCATGCTGGCGCGGCTCAAGCAGGCCGTCATCGAGAACGGCAACGTCTTCGAGGTGCTGATGGACGCCGTACGCGTGTGTTCACTGGGCCAGATCACCTCGGCGCTGTTCGAGGTGGGGGGTCAGTACCGGCGCAGCATGTGACATTGAACCAACACATGGGGTAAGGCCTTCACGCAAAGGTGCAGAAAGAATCGCGTATGCTATAGATTACGTTTAATCACAATGTGTGCCGGGAGCCATTCGATGCAGTTTGTGCTGAAGCCCGACCCCTCGCTGGGGCCGGAAGACTTTCCTGACGATACCCGCCAACTGATGGATGCCTCGCCCCAGACACTGGCGCTGGATGATGCGTTCAAGCTGCAAGGCAACGTGATGCGCGTGATGCGCATCAAAACCGGTCACTTCACGATCAATTGCCACATCAACACCTTCAGCCCGGGCGACCGGCTGTTCGTGATGTTCCATGGCGCCCGCAAGTCGGTGCCCGGTGAAACCCGGCCGCTGTTCATGCGCACCAACTGGAGCAGTCTGTATCCCGGGCCGGTGCTGTCACTGTCCGACCCGCAGACCGAGGCCGACTGGGGCTCCAACCACCCGCGCGCCGGCCTCTACATCGGTACCTTCAAGAACGACCTGGTGCCCGAGATCAACGCCCTGGTCAACAAGTTCTGTGATGAGCTGGGCATCGCCCGTGATCGCGTCGTCTACTACGGCTCCTCGGCCGGTGGCGGTGCGGCGCTGCTGGCCGGTGGCCGACGCCCCGAAGGCTGCGGCGTCATCGCCGTGTGCGCGGCGCTGCGCACCGACAACTTCCGCCCGCCCATGATCAAGGCAGCCTCCCAGGTGGCCGGTGGCACGCCCGAAGACTGGGAGGCCATGCGCCGGCAGACCCCCGAGCGCTGCCAGCCGCTGACGGCCATCGAATACGGCGTCAAGCACAACCCCAAGAGCCGCTTCGTCGTGGCTCAGTGCGTCGAAGACCTGCCCGGTGTCAACAAGCACTTCAAGAGCCTGTTGCAGACCTTTCAGATCGCGTCGCCGCAAGGCGGCATGAGCGCCGATCACCGCGTGCTGGCGCTGACCTACTCGTCCGAAGTCGGCCACGGCCGCGAGCCGTCCGACCTGTGCCGGCCGCTGCTCAAGGCCACGCTGGATTTCCTGGACGGCAAATTCGACGGCGAGCCGGCCCAGGCCACGGCGACGACCGCCGTCGCGGCCACCGCCTAGTGTCTGGCGCGTGAGCCCCACGCGCCGGCCCAGTCCGGCCTGGGTCATCTCGCCGGCCGGAAAGCGCGGTGTGCGGATCGGGTTGGTCAGGCGTCCGGTGCCGTCGCCCACGGCTCGCCCCGGCAGTAGCCGCGCCCGATCAAGCCGGTGTGGCCACCTCGGCCCGCACGATGGCCGCTAAGCCCCGTCTCAGCGCGGCAGCCATAGCGTCACCGCCAACCCACCTTCGCGCCGGTTGGCCAGCGCCACGCGCCCGCCATGGGCCTCGACGATCTCGCGCACCAGCGCCAGGCCCAGGCCCGTACCGCTGCGCTTGGTGGAGTAGAACGGCAGCAGCGCCTGGGCCAGCACCGCCTCGCTCATGCCCGGGCCCGCGTCGCTGACCTGCACGCGCCAGTCGGCGCCGTCCGCCGCGACGGCAAGCTGCACCGCCTCGGCCGCGCCGCCGGCCTCATGCGCGTTGCGCAGCAGGTTGAGCAGCGCCTGCTCCAGTTGCGCGGCGTCGCAGCGCACGGCCGCCTCGGGCAGCGGCCCGGCCAGCCGGAACGTGGCGTGGGCGCCCAGGCTGGCCACCAGGTCGGCCCAGGCCAGCGGCTGCACGCGCGGCTGCGGCAGCTTGGCAAAACGGGCATAGCCTTCGAGGAACCCATGCAGGTGCCGCGTGCGCTCGCCGATGCGCGCCAGCACGTCGGCCACCCGCTCCAGCTCGCCGCGCCGGGCCAGCTCGGCCCCGCTGTGCGTCATCGACGAAATCGGCGCCAGCGAGTTGTTCAGCTCGTGGCTGATGACGCGGATGGCGCGCTTCCAGGCCGCCACCTCCTGACGCGCCAGCTCGCGGGTCATGCGCCGCAGCAGCACCAGCCGGTGCGGCTGGCCGCCCAGCGGCAGCCGCCGTTGCCAGACGTGGTAGCGCTCGGCCTCTTCGCCGGGGGCGCCGGGCACGCTGATGAGCTGGTCCTCGGTCTGTCCCAGCGCCTGCGCCAGCACCGGCGGCAGCGTAGCCTGCACGTCGGCCAGCCGCACGCCGGCCAGCTTGCGGCCGCCCAGCAGCAGGTGGCGGGCAGCCAGATTGGCATGGGCGATCTGCCCCGCGTCGTTCAGCAGCAGCATGGCCACCGGCGTGTGCTGCACCAGCGTGTCGAGCAGCAGCTCGCGCTGGGCCAGTTGTTGGCGCTGGACGCGCAGCGCATCGCCCAGCTCGCCATGCAGCCGCAGCAACTCGGCCAGCTCGCGCGGGGCGCCCTCATGCGCGATGCCGTGGCTGTAGTCGCCGTCGCGGTAGCTGAGCACCGCACCGTGCAGCGCCCGCGCGGTGCGCGCCAGCGGCGCGAGCAGCGCCTGCGCCAGCCAGACGGCGCAGCCGGCGACCAAGGCCGCCACGATGGCCAGGGCCATCTCAGGGCTGGGTGCATGGCCCTGGCCCAACCACGCCAGCAGCTGCGGCAACGGCCAGCGCGTCAGCGCCTCGTACAGCGCCCAGGCGGCCAGCGGCAGGCCCAGCAAGGCGAGGGTGAGGCGGGTGCGCAGGCTCACCGGACTACCCTTCGCACGGCGTGCTTCGGGATTCGCACTTGGGAGCGGCCCGGCGTGCTCACCGGACTATCCTCCGCACTGCGTGCCTCGGGATTCGCACTTGGGAGCGGCCCGGCGTGCTCATGCCGCTCAGAACGACACCGGCTGCGGCAGCGCCTTGCTCCAGTACCAGATGTCCCAACGCGCCCGCAGGCCGCCCACGGTGAAGGGGTCGATGGCGATCAGCGCCTCCACCGCTGCGCGGTTGGGGGCGCGCACCACCCACAGTCCCCCCACGGGCGTGGCGCTGGGTTCGGTGCGCAGCGAGCCGGCCACCCGCAGCACCTCGGCGTGTGTGGCCGCCCAGGCCAGGTGAGCCGCCAGCAGCGTGCGGCGCAACTCGCCGCAGCCCGGACGGTCCTCGAAGCGCACGGCGAACAGCGTCCAGTCCTCGTGGGCGTTGCTGGTCAGGGGTCGAACGACAGGCGCGGTCATGTTTTGGTCTGCTCCCAATGTTCCATGCGCCGATACAGCGCCTGGCGCGACAGGCCCAGTTGTGCCGCCGCGCGGCTGACGTTACCTGCATGCGCGGCCAGGGCTGCGGCGATGGCCTCGCGGCCCGGCTCGCTCAGGTTGCGGCTGGCGTCCGGCGCCGGCGTGGGGAGCATCAGGTGGGCGGGCTCGATGGGGCCGTCCGCTGCCAGCAGCCGGGCCCGGGCCAGCGCGTTGCGCAGCTCGCGCACGTTGCCGGGCCAGGCGTGGGCCAGCAGCGCGGCCTGGGCGGCATCGGTCAGTCGCGCCGCGTCGGCCGCCAGAAAGTGCGCGGCCAGCGGCAGCACGTCGTCGGGCCGCTCGGCCAGCGGCAGCACGTGCAAGGCCAGCACGTTGAGGCGGTAGTACAAGTCCTCACGGAAGGTGCCGCCCGCCACCATGGCCGGCAGATCGGCGTTGGTGGCGCTGACCACGCGCACCTGGGCACGGCGGGTGCGCGTGCTGCCCAGGCGCTGGTACTCGCCCGTCTCCAGCACGCGCAGCAGCTTCATCTGCCCGGCCAGCGGCAGGTTGCCGATCTCGTCCAGCAGCAGCGTGCCGCCGTCGGCCGCCTCGAAGCGGCCCTCGCGCGCGCGCTGGGCGCCGGTGTAGGCCCCACCCTCGGCCCCGAACAGCTCGGCCTCGATCAGCTCGGCCGGCAACGCGCCGCAGTTGAGCGCCACGAAGGGGCCCGCCTTGACGGTGGAGTTGGCGTGCAGGATGTGTGCGATGCCTTCCTTGCCGGCACCGTTGGCGCCTGTGATGAGCACCGGCAGTGGCGAGTGCGCCACCTGCACGGCCATCTCGACCAGCGCCAGCATGGCCTCGGAGGCCACCACCAGGCCGCCCAGATCGGCCCGCGCGCGCAGTGCCGCCGCCCGCGCGCCGCGCCGCTGCGTGGCCTGGCGCTGCTGGCGCAGCACCTGCTGCGACTCGGCCAGCTCCATCAGGTTGCGCACGCTGGCCAGCAGCTTGACGTCGTCCCAGGGTTTGGCCAGGTAGTCGGCCGCGCCGGCCTTGATGAGGCTGACCGCGCGCTCCAGCTGCGTCCACGCCGTCAGCAGGATGACGGGCAGATCCGGGTGGGCCGCACGGATGGCCGCGAACAGCGCCGCGCCCTCGTCGCCCGAGGTGGTGTCGGCGCTGAAGTTCATGTCCTGGATGACCAGCGCGAAGGGCTCGCTGGCCAGCAGCGCCAGGCCTTGCCCGGGCGTGGTGGCGGTGCGCGCAGCGATGCCGTGCAGCGACAGCAGCAGCGTCAGCGCCTCGCCCACGCTGGGGTGGTCGTCGATGATGAGGATGGGCGACGTCACGTCGGGTACGGCCCAAGAAATCGCTCACCGTTGAAATGAATCAGGTGCGACGGTGCGTCTGCCACCCAGACTTCGGTCTCCCATGCAATGTCCGCAAGATAGCGCTTCATCAGCGCACGGTCGGGGAATGCCGTGACGTAGACCAAGCCGGCCGTCGAATGGGCGAACAAACGTGCCAACTCGGCGTGACGCTTGCCATCCACGGGGCCGTGGCTTGTAACGGCTTCGACCAAAATCAACCAGCCCCGCTTGGGGTCGTGGATGATCGCGTCCGGCATCTTGCCGTGGGCGTCGATCGTGACGCCAAGTTCAGCCAGACGGTCCACATCAAAGTAGCCCCATTTTTCTCCAGTGTCTCCGGCGTAGATCAAGCGGCCACCGGGCACGAAGGAAGGGGCAAACGACTCAAGGATGGTGCGGATCAATGTGCTGTGTGCACCGGGACTCAGCCGCACGGATTGCCCGTTTGCCAATCTAAGAGGGACTTGGCGGCGCATGCGTGCCTGGGCGTACCGCGCCGCCAAGCTGACATTCTGGGCTTGCCATGTCGCTAGGTTTTCACTCCAGGAGCTGGTGCCCAAGCTGCGCAGCAGGGACAGTGCTTCAGGCGCGATTTGGTAGGCGGCTCTAGGGCTGTTGACGGGCCGATCTGGCGCGTCGGGGTTGTATAGCGCAAGCCCAGCGGCGCAGAACTGGTGCAATGTCTGGCGCCTGAACGTCTCACGGGTATTGGGCTTGTATGCTGCGCCGTAGTGCTGAGCTGCCCAATCCATGATGGGTGTGACGCCCAACAAAGGTGCCTCTGCTCTGGCCCAAGGGCGGCCTGGCGGCAAGTTGAGCAAGGCCAGCAGACACAGAGCCGAACGCTCATTTTGCTGCGCGCGCGGCAGGCCAAGCGCGGTTAAGGTATCCAGTGCAACTTTGAGTTGGCGGTCGCGTTGATTCATTGGGGCATGGCAGCGAGATAGGCGTCTTGCGTTTGCGGCGAGGCATCTGGATGCGCCAATACCCACGTCCCCAGCGCGCTGAGCGCGTCGCGGTCCGGATAGCGCAAATGTCGCAGATCGCTGGCATTGACCTGCGTGTGACCGCTGAAACGGCGAAAGTACGTATCGACGGCTTGGGACTGCAGGTAGGTCGATAGACCGTATGCCAGTTCTCTCGGTAAACCCTGCTTATCTGAATGAAATACGTTCAGATGATTTTCAAAACCAAGCATGGGTGTGTGATTCACCGCATGGGGTTCGAGCACGGCGGCGACGATGCGCCGCCGCTCCTCCTTGGACGACAGCCTGCGCACCAAGCAATAGGTACCCAGCGGATACAGCCATTTTTCGGACTCGACATCGCGCACGATCGCATTGGATTTTTTGTGCTCCGCTAGCGGCCAAACAATCTGCCCCCCACTGAAGTGAGCCGGGTAAATCAACGGCACGGTCCCAGGCCCCGCTGTGGCTCGCAGATGTGTCCTGAGACGAAAGTCCACCACGGGGCCGGTGGATACCTGTATGCCAAGCTCTTCAAGCGTGCATTGGGCGATGGCAGGCAGTTCGGTCATCTCGCCGGCGTGTGGCAGGGGCACGTGCCAGAGTCGTCGCGCATCTGCCGCATGGACGACCTGCGCAAAGGGAAAGGTTTGGTGAGTCAGGTCATCAAAATGGTCGTCGGTGGATGTCGACACCGTCACGTCCCCTTGTGCCGCGCCTCGTACCATGCGCAAGATCAGGTTCTCCTGCAACACGCCGTCGTCCTTGAACGCCTGTGAACGTGAGTCGAACAGATGCATGTGTGTCAGCGCGCCGTGAGTCAACAGCCAGGTCCGAAACGGCTGGTAATACGGCCCGTTGCAGAAACTGCGCGGCACGATCGCCACCAACTGGCCTCCTTGGGTCAGTCGGGCCAAAGCCAAGGCGACAAAGGCGGCGTAGAGATTCACCGTCTCAATACCAACCAAGCGCAACAGGTGCCGCTCGCGCGAGGCGCTGGCAATTTTTTTGTATGGCGGATTCAGAATGGCATGCGTGTAGCCAGGAGCATCCGGCGCAAACTGCAACGAGTTAACGGTCGCCTCAATAAAGTCCTCGGGGTGAACTACGCTGCGAAACGACACGTCGCCAACGTATCGCCCAAGCGAGGCCTGCAGTTCGACCAACAAATCAGTGTCTCGCTCGAAAGTGCTGACGTCGACCGACGCGTAACGCAATTCGCCACTAGCGACGCGCGCCAGGAAGGCGCTGGTCAGTGAGCCGATGCCCGCGCCGGCATCCAGCAATCGACAGGGTTCGCCGTCCGATGTGAACCACCCGGCCATGAAAGCGGCAGTGCTGGCGGGCGTGAAGAACTGCCCCCATTGCGCCTTGTGTGCTGCCGAGGTGCGAGCGGCAACAGTGCGACGCACATGTTCAACTTCGGTGAGCATGATTTAAGGGGAAAACAAAGCGCATGGCCGCCAGCATAGCGTGGCCGCACACGCTATGCGCTGCAGCGCCACCACTGGCGACACCCGCGTGGCCCGGCGCGCCGGAATCCACGCGGCCAACTGGCTCAGTACCAGCAGCACGGCGGCGCCGACTGGCAGATACCACCACGGCAGCGGCGGCACCTCCCAGTGCTGCCGCAGCGCCAGGCCGTAGGCGCCCAGCATGCCCAGCACCAGGCCCATGTCGGTCGGCAGCGCGTTCTCGGCCAGAAAGTAGTGCAGCACCTGGCCGCGCGTGGCGCCCAGGGCACGGTGGGTGCCGATCATGCGCGTGCGCTGCGGCATCTGGAAGCTGGCCTGGCCCACGACGCCGCCGGATGGTACTCACGCCATCCGCATCACCGCCACCGGCGGCAGCCGGGTTGCCCGCAGCGCGGGAGCCAGCACGGCCAGCTGGCCCAGCAGCCACAGGGCGGCGGCGCCCATCGGCAGGTAGGCCAGGGGCAGTGGCGGCAGCTCGTAGAACCGCATCAGCACCAGGCTCAGGCCATAGGCCAGCAGCATGCCCAGCGCAATGCCGGCCGAGACGATGAGAAAGTTCTCGACCTGGAAGTAGCGCAGGATGTCGCCCCGGGTGGCGCCCAGGGCGCGGCGGATGCCGATCTGCTTGCGTCGCTGCGTCACCCAGAAGCCCGTCAGCCCGACGATGCCCAGTGCCGTCGTGCCCAGCAGCGCGGTGATGACGCCGGCCAGCAAGCCCACCATGATGCGAAAACGCTTGAAGTAGCGTTCGCGCAACTCGGTCAGGCGCAGGCTTTGCTCGTCGTCCAGCACGGCCTCGGGTGCCGCCCGGCGCACGGCGGCCAGCGCATCCCGCATGATGCTGTCCATGGCGCCGGGCTGCCCCCGGATCACGTAGGTGCCCGCCAGTTGGGGGCCGGCCAGGGCGGGCACGAAGATGGACCCATCCGCCACGTCGACCACGCCGCCATCGGGCTCGGTCACCACCAGGCGATCGAGCACGCCCACGACGGTGAAGGTGGCGTCCATGCTCCACAGGCGCTGGCCCAGCGGGTTCTGGCCGGGCCAGAACCGGGTGGCCAGCGTGCGCGTGAGCAGCACGGGGGCCTGCGGCGGCACGTACACCGCGACGGGGGTGTACTCCTGGGCGGTGGGCAGGCGGCCGGCCACCAGGCGCGGGCCGAGGGCCGAGAGGGCTTGGGCGTCACCGATGTAGAACTCCACCACACCGCCAAAGCGCTTGTGCTCGGCGTCCAGATCCACGCCGGCCCGGCCGGCCGGCACGCCAAAAGGCACGGTGTTGATCACGCCGGCCACCTCAACCCCTGCCACCCCGCGCAAGGCGGCCAGCACGCGGGCGTTGAGGTCCACCGCCTGCGCCGGCTCGAAGCCCGAAAGCGTGACCACACCCAGCGCATCCTCCGCCACGCCGCTGTCCCGGTGCAGCGACTCGGCGCGCTGCATCAGCAAAAAGGCGGCGTTGCAGATCACGCCGCAGACCAGCGCAATCTGCATCACGATGAGGCCGGCGGCCAGCCGGTGCTGGCGCAGCGCGGCCCAGACGATTCCGATTTGCATGGCCCGCCCTTTCACAGCAGCTTGAGTTGCGCCACCGGCTGGATCCGGCTGGCCCGCAGCGCCGGCAGCACCCCCGCCAGCAGGCTGGCCGCCAGCGCCAGCGCGAAAGTGGCCAGGAACACGCCCACATCCAGCCGCGCCAGGTCGGCATAGGGCAGCGGCTGCTGGCGCACCAGATAGAGGCCGGCCAGCGTCAACAGCAGCCCGCCCGCGCCGCCCATCAACCCGATCAGCGCCGACTCGGCCAGGCATTGCACGAAGATGGCGCCCCGGGTGGCCCCCAGCGCACGGCGCAGCCCGATCTCGCCGCCGTGGCGCAGAAACTTGGTCAGCAGCAGCCCCACCACGTTGGCCAGGCAGATCACCAGAAAGGCCACCGCCATCACCGCCTGCAGCTTGGCGTCGCTGGGCACCACGCCGTTGTAGTCCAGCCATTGCAACAGCGAGCGCAGCCGCGTGTTGTCGGCGTTGTGCAGGCGCCCGGCTGCTTGTTGCTCGGCGGCGTAGCGCTGCAGAAACCGGGCATAGGCCGCCACCTTGTCGGCGCCATCCAGCCGCACCCACAGCGCCACCCAGGCACAGGGCGCGCCCTCCAGGTGGCCTGGCCGCTCCGGTAGAGCCCAGCAGGTGAACTGCTGAAAGTGCCCGGCGTTGATGTCCAGGCTGGTGCCAAAGGGCACGAAGACGTCGTTGACCTGGCCATAGAAACTGGCCGTGTCGCCGCTGGCAAAGCGGCCGCCGCGCACGCTGTAGAACACCGGCGAGGGCCGCCACGGCGCCAGCACGCCGACGATGCGCAAATGGGCCTCACCCAGCCGCAGCATCTGGCCCACGCTGTCGCGGCCGCCGAACAGCCGCTCGTTGAGTGGCGCCGAGATCACCACCACCCGGGCCCGCGCCGCGTCGTCCTCGGCGCGCCAGCCCTGGCCGTATTGAAACGGCACCTCGAACATCGGAAAGAAATCGGCCGTCGTGGACAGCATGCTGCGCATCAGCGGCGGCAGCGCCGCGTCGGGCGCACGCACCTTGATCGGGCTCTCGGCCATCAGCGCCTGCTGGTCGGCCTGCCCGGCGCGCCACAAATCCAGGGCCGTGCGGTCGTCCATCATGTCCAGTGGCTCGCGGCCGGGCGGGTTGGGGCTGGCGTCCACCTGTGGGTAGTAAATCTGCGCACTGCGCCCCGGCAGCGGGTCGCCCGACAGCAGGTGCACCACCGCCAGCGTCGTCATGCAGGCCCCGATGCCCACGGCCATCGCCAGCACCATCAGCGCCGTCAGCACCGGGTTGCGGCGGGTGTGGTGCCAGGCCACCTTGAGTTCGTACACGAACATGGCTCACCCCCTCAGCGCCACCACCGGTGACACCCGTGTCGCCTGGCGGGCCGGAATCCAGGCGGCCAACTGGCCCAGCGCCAGCAGCACCGCCGCGCCGGCCGGCAGGTACCACGCGGGCAGCGGCGCCACTTCCCAGTGCCGCATCAGCGCCAGGCCCAGGCCATAGGCGCCCGCCATGCCCAGCACCAGGCCCATGCTGGTCAGCAGCGCGTTTTCGGCCAGAAAGTAGCGCAGCACCTGGCCGCGCGTGGCGCCCAGCGCGCGGCGGGTGCCGATCATGCGGGTGCGCTGCTGCACCCAGAAACTGGCCAGGCCCACGACGCCGCCGGTGGTGACCATCAGCAGCACGGCGGTGACGGCGGCCATCAGCCAGGCCATCTGGCGGTCGCTGGCGTCGTAGTCGCGGCGCATCTGGTCCAGCCACTCCACGCGCGCCAGCTCGCGCTGCGGATCCACCGCCATCAGCGTGCGCCGCACCCGCTGCACCAGGTCGGCCCGCGCAGCGGCAGACGTGTCCGGTGCCACGCGCAGCACGTGAAAGCCCTCGCCAACGGAAGGCCGCACCTGGAACAGTGCCGCGTAGCGCTGGCCCTCGGGCTTGGCCTGCGGGTGGGTCATGGGCAGGTTGTCCGAGACCCCGATGATGGTGAAGGGCTTGACCATGTACAGCGGCTTGCCCAGCGCCGACTCGCCGGGGTAGAGCGCGCGCGCCAGGTCGGTGTTGATGACGACGCCGCGCGGCACCAGGCTGAAGTCGTCGCGCGCGTCCTGCATATGGGGCGTGGGGCCGTCGGCAAACGGGCCGCCTTCGGTGAAGGTCAGGCCCAGGGTCTTGAACACCGAGGCGTCGGCCGCGTGCATGTTGGCGTGGTAGTTGCGCGCGTCCTTGCCGCCGTCGCGGCTGACGCCGCTGAAGTTGTTGTAGTTGGCATAAGGCATCTGGTTGACGAAGCTGGCGCTGGCCACGCCGGGCAGGGCGCGCAGCGCGGCCATGTCGCGCTCGGTGATCTGGCGCCGCTGGGCATCGTCCTGGGTGCCACTGGGCACGGCGTGGACCACCAGCAGGTCGGCCGAGGGGAGGCCGTCGGCGCGCGTCAGCAGCCGCAGCCGCTCACCCACCAGGTGCAGCGCATTGGCCACCACGGCGCAGGCCACGGCCGTCTCCAGCACGATCAGCGTCGCCGCCGTCTTGTGTTTGCGCAGCGTGCGCAAGATGGGCATCAAGTCCATACAGCCGTCCTCACGATTTGATTTGCAATGCGGGCGAGACGCCCGCCGCGCGCAGCGCCGGCAACACCCCGGCCAGCAGCGCGGCGACCAGGCTGACGCCCATGGCCGCCAGCAGCATGGGTGCGTCCAGCGTCACCACCTGGGCGTAGTCGGTCTGGCCGGCGCGCACCAGCGCCAGGCCGGCCCAGGACAGCAGCAGGCCCAGCACGCAGCCCACGCCGCCCATCACCAGGCTCTCGACCATGAACTGCGCAAACACGTCGCGCCGTGTGGCGCCCAGCGCGCGGCGCACGCCGATCTCATTGCTGCGGCGCAGGGTCTTGGCCAGTTGCAACCCCACGCTGCACAGCACGCAGACCAGCAAGAAGGCCAGCGCCAGGCCCAGTTGCAGGTGCACGTCCGGCGGCACCACGCGGTTGGTGGCCAGCCAGTCCATCACGCTGTGCAGCCGCACATTGGGTGGCCGCGCAAAGCGGCCGGCCTCATGTTGCTGGGCGCTGTAGCGCTGCAGGTACTGGGTGTAGGCGGGCGCGTCGTCGGCGCTTTTGAGCTCCACCCAGTACTGCAGCCAGTCGCAGGGGGCATCCAGCGCGGTGACATCCGAGACCGGCGCGTCGCCCCAGCAACTGGCGCTGCCCGAGCGCGCCAGCTTGGCCTGCATGGCGGTGGCAAACGGCACGAACAGCGCCGCCGGCTCGCGGAAGGCACCGCTGGTCACGTCGAAGAAATGCGGTGTCGGCCGCCACGGCGCCAGCACGCCGACCACCCGCATGGGCTGGCCCTCCACGCGCAGTACCTGGCTCAGCGCCTGCGCCGCGCCGCCAAACAGCCGCTCGGCGCTGGGTGCGTCCAGCACCACCACGCGGGCGGCCGCCGCGTCCTCGGCCGCGCTCCAGGTGCGGCCGGCGGCCAGCGGGGCGTCGAACATGGGGAAGAAGTCCGCCGTGGCAAAGCGCACCTCGGTGTGGCGGGGCTGGTCCTGCCCGCGCTGCACCATGGCACCGCCGCTGGCGGTCATGGCCTGGCGCGGCGCGTGGGCCTCACGCAGCAGGGTCTCGCCGTCGCGGCGCGTCACCTGCAGGTTGGGCTTGCCGCCCGGGACATAGCCTTCCAGCCCGCTCGCATCCAGCCGCACGTAGAACAGCCGCGCACTCTTGGCCGGTATGGGGTCGGCCGCCAGCACGTGGTAGACGGTCAGCGTGGTCATGCACGCGGCAATGCCCAGCGCCAGCGTCAGCAGCGTCCAGGCCGTCAGGCCCGGGGCGCGGCGCAGGCTGCGGCGGGCCAGATTCAGGTAGTAGGCAAACATCGGGTCAACTCCTCAAAGCCGTCATCGGCGCCACGCCAGCGGCGCGGCGGGCAGGCGCCAGCACGGCGGCCTGGCCCAGCAGCATCAACACCAGCGCGCCCAGCGGCAGATAGGGCCAGGGCAATGCCGGCACCTCCCAGTGGCTCTTGAGCACCAGCGACAGGGCTTGCGCCCCGGCCAGGCCCAGCAGCGCACCGGCACCGGTCAGCAGCGCGTTCTCAAGCTGGAAGTAGCGCCGCACATCGGCCTGGGTGGCGCCCAGCGCGCGGCGGATGCCGATCATGCGCGTGCGCTGCTGCACCCAGAAGCTGGCCAGGCCCACGATGCCGCAGGCGGTGACGGCCAGCAGCGCGGCCACCACGCCGGCAAACACGGCGGCCATCACGCGGTCGTCGCGCTCGGCCTCGCGGCGCCGCTCGGCCAGCAACTGCGGCGTGCCCACGCTGCGGCGTGGCTCGGCGGCGCGCAGCGCGGCCACGGCGGCCTGGGCCACGGCCTCGCGCTGCGCCGGGGCTATGCGCAGCAGGTAGCTGCCGCTGCCGTAGTCCGGGGTGACGGGCAACAGCACGGCCATGGGGGTGGGGTCGGGCCCTGGGTCGCGCAGCCCATCGACCACACCCACCACCGGGATGGCGTGGGCGCCGTCGGTGCGCACGGTCTGGCCCACCGCCGAACCATGAGGGAACAGCGCGCGCGCCAGCTCGGCGTTGAGGATGGCGGCCGGCGGCGAGGCGCCGGGTTCGCCGTAGTCGAGGTCGCGCTGGCGGATGCGCTCGGTGGCGGTGAAGTCGCGTCCGGCCACCAGCCGCAGGTCCATGGTCTCGATGAAGCCGGCGCTGGCGCGGTATTGCATCGCCACAGGCGTGATCACGCCGGGCTGGGTCGGCGGGGAGTCGTTGGCGGTCACCGACGAGCGGAACTTCGAGTCTCCCCACGGCACCACGTTGCCGATGGCGGCGGCGCGCACCCCGGGCAGGGCGGCCAGCAGTGTCAGGTCGCGCTGAGTGGTGGCGCCCTGGGTCTGTGCGGGCTCATCTTCGGCGCGCACGTTCAGCACCAGCACGGTGTCTTCGGGCCAGCCGCTGGGGGCCAGCATGGTGGCCAGCCGCAGGCCCGCCAGGTGCAGCGCATTGCAGACGATGGCGGCGCACAGCGCCACGTTGCAGACGATGAGCAGCGCCGCGCCCCGGTGGCGGCGCAGTGCGGTCAGCACGGGCGTGAACTGGCTCATAGCGTCTTCACCTGCAACGCGGGCGCCAGGTGCGCGGCACGCCAGGCCGGCCACAGGCCGGCCACCTGGCTGGCCGCGAGCGCAATGGCCAGCGTGGCCGCCAGCACGGGCCCGTCCATCTGCACCAGCGTGGCGTAGTCGCTGCGGCCACCGCGCACGGCCGCAAGGCCAGCCAGCGTCAGCACCACGCCCAGCGCCGCCCCGGCCAGGCCCAGCAGCGCGCTCTCCACCAGCGACTGCGCAAAGATGGCCCCGCGCGTGGCGCCCAGCGCGCGGCGGATGCCGATCTCGCCGGCGCGGCGCAGCGTGCGGGCCAGCAGCAGGCAGACGGTGTTGACCAGGCAGACCAGCAAAAAGGCCAGTGCCAGCACCACCTGCAGCGTCACGTCGGCCGGGATGACCTCACGCTGCGTCAGCCAGGCGCGCACCGGCGTCAGCCGCGCGTTGGGTGGGCGCTCGAAGCGGCCCACCTCGTGCTGGCCCGCGCTGTAGGCGTTCAGGTAGGTGAGGAAGGCGGGCGCATCGGCCGGGCTGGCCAGCTCCGCCCAGTACTGCACCCAGTCGCAGGGCGCGGCCAGCGACAGCGGGTCCTGCCCCCGGGTGTTGCCCCAGCACGAGAGCCGGCCGCTGAACGACTGGCGCAGCGCCAGCGCGGTGGCAAACGGCAGGAAGAGATCGGCCGGCTTGGCGTAGGCGCCTTGCGCGAGGTCGAAGTAGTGCGGGGTGGGCCGCCAGCCGCTGGCGATGACGCCGATGATGCGCAGCGGTGTGCGCCCCAGCCGGCCGGGCACGCCATCCACCACGTCCATGGGCACGTCGGCCAGCGTCAGCGTGCGGCCCAGCGGGTTGGCGTCGCCAAAGAAGCGCTGGGCCAGCGCGGTGCTGATGACAGCCACCGGTGCGGCCGTGGCATCGTCGGCGTGCGTCCAGCCCTGGCCGGCGGCCAACGGCACGTCCAGCAGTGCAAACACCGCCTCGGTGGCGCGGCGGGTGTTCACCTGCAGCCGCGTGCGGCCGTCGGCGGCGATCAGCGTGGCGCTGCCGCCGGCCATCATCACCTGGCGCGGCGCCTGCGCCGCGCGGATCAGCGCCTCGGCGTCGTAGCGCGTGAGCTGGGCGTTGGGCTCGGCGCCAAAGCCCTCCCGGGGCTGAGCGTCGAGCTGCACGTTGAACAGCCGCGCGCTCTTGGCCGGAATGGGGTCGGCCGCCAGCACGTGGTAGATCGCCAGCGTGGTCATGCAGGCCGCAATGCCCAGGCCCAGCGCCAGCACGATCAGCGCCGTCAGCACCGGGGTGCGGCGCCAGCCGCGCAGCGCCAGGGCGGCGTAATGGCCCAGCATCAGTCGGCGTCCAGCATGGCGTTGACGGCGGCCAGATCGTCCACGCCCAGGCGGCCTGCGGCCTGGCGCAGCAGCACCAGTGCCAGCACATGGCGGTGGCGCGCCAGGGCGTGGGCGTTCTGGGCCTGGGCCTGGGTCTGGATGGCGATCAGCAGGTCGGTCATGCCGCGCGTGCCATGGGCCAGGCCGGCGCGGGTGGCGGTCAGCGCCTGCTCGGCCGCCTCGGCAGCGGCCTGGGTGGCGGCCACTTGCGCGACGCTGCCTTGCGCGGCCTGGAACTGGGCCTCGGCCTCGCGCACGGCGGCGCGCAGCGCGGTGTCGTGCTGGGCCTGGTTGGCGTCATGCTGGGCGGCGGCCTGCTGCTGCTGCGCCAGCGTGGCGCCGCCGCTGAACAGGGGCACGGTGAGCTGCACGCCAACGACAGTCTGCGTCTGTGCGGCGGCGCCGGGCACGCCGCCGATGGGCGCGCGCTGGGTGGTGGCGGCCAGGCCCAGCGTGGGCAGGTGGCCGGCGCGGGCGGCACGCTGGCGCTGGCTGGCGGCCTGCACGTCTTGCGCGGCGGCGCGCACCAGCGGGTGGTGGTCGCGCGCCTCGGCCACCCAGGCGGCGGCGTCGTTGGGCTGGGGCAGGGCGGGGTGCAGGTCGGCGCGCAAGGGCTTGAGGGGCAGCGGTGGCTGGCCGGTCAGCTCCTGCATGGCCTGCACGGCATCGGCCAGTTGCTCGCGCGCGGCCAGTGTGGCGGTTTGCGCCAGGCCCAGGTAGGCGCGGGCCTGCTGCACGTCCAGCGGGGCGGCCAGGCGGTTGTCCACCCGCACCTGGTTCTGGCGCACCTGCTCGGCGTAGGCGGCCTCGGTGGTTTCGGCGGTGGCCAACTGGCTCTGGGCGGACAGCAGCCCGAAGTAGGCCCGCGCCACGCGCGCCCGCAGCGCCTGCTCGGCGGCAGCGCGGCGCACGTCCCCGGCGCTGGCCTCGGTTTCGGCGGCGCGCCAGCCGTACAGCGCGGCCACGTCCACCAGCGTCTGGGTGATGGTGCTGCCGCTGCTGCGCAAGGCCGCGCCGGCCACGCGCTGCTGCTGGGCCTGCAGCGACCACTGCGGCAGCAGCGGGGCGCGGGCGGCGTCGGCGCGGCCGGCCAGCAACCGTTGCTGGGCGGCGGCCAACTGGTATTGCGGGTCGCTGCCCTGGGCCTGGGCGTAGAGGCTGAGCAGGTCGTCGCGGGGTTGGGCGGTGGCGGCGGTGGTCAATACCAAGGCGATGACGGCGAGTGCGGCGCGGGCCGAGGACGGCGCGCGGCCTGCTTCGCTCGTGTCCCCCAGGCTGACAGGCGCGTTCGCGCCAATCAGCCTGGGGGACACGCAGCGGTGTGTCCGGCGCCCGCTCGCTCGGCCGGGCCGCTGCATCGGACGCAGGAACCGAATCACGCCCCGCCCCCCAGCAATTCGCCGGCCGCCATGTCGCGCGTGGCCTCGACCACCTGGCCGTCCATCACGCGCACGATGCGCTGGGCGCGCTCGGCCAGTTGCAGGTCGTGGGTGACCATGACGATGGTGGCGCCGCTGGCGTGCAGCTCTTCGAGCAGGTCCATGACGCTGCGCGCCATCTGGCTGTCGAGGTTGCCGGTGGGCTCGTCGGCCAGCAGCAGCGCGGGCTCGCCGGCCAGGGCGCGGGCGATGGCCACGCGCTGCTGCTGGCCGCCCGAGAGTTCGGCCGGGTAGTGTTTTTCGCGGGCGGAGAGGCCCACGCGGGCCAGTGCGGCGCGGGCGCGCTCGCTGCGCTCGGCGGCCTTCATGCCGCGGTAGCGCAGCGGCACTTCGATGTTGTCGATGACGTTGAGATCGGGGATGAGGTTGAAGGCCTGGAAGATGAAGCCGATCTTCTGGTTGCGCAGCCGCGAGCGCTGGTCGTCGTTCATGTGGCTGACGTCGGTGCCGTCCAGCAGGTAGCGGCCGCGCGTGGGCGACTCCAGCAGGCCGGCAATGGTCAGGAAGGTGGTCTTGCCCGAGCCCGAGGGGCCGGTGACGGCGACGAACTCGCCCTTGGCCACGTGGAGGTTGAAGTCGCGCAGTGCGGCGGTCTCCACCATTTCAGTGCGGTAGACCTTGGCCAGATGCTCCATGTGCAGCATGGGGTGCTCTCCTTGTGTGAACTTACGGAATCAGGGTGACGCGGTCGGCGCCCTTGAAGGCGTCGGTGCCGCTGGTGACGACTTGCTCGTCGGCCTTGAGGCCGTCCAGCACTTCCACTTGCGTGAGGCTTTGCGCGCCCAGCCGCACGGCGCGTTTGACGGCGCTGCCGTCCTGCACCACATAGGCCCAGCGCCCGCCGCTTTCTTCGACGAAGCTGCCGCGCGCCACGCTGAGCACGCGCTCGCGGTGGTCCAGCAGCACGCGCACGGCCAGGCGCTGGTTCTGCCGCAGCGCCTCGGGCTGGGCGCCGGCAAAGCGCAGCCGCGCGGCCACCTCGCCATTGACCACCTCGGGCGAGACGCTGCTGATGCGGCCCTGCCACTGCTGGCCGTTGCCGCTGATCTCGCCGGGCATGCCGGCCTGCAGCTCGCGCGCAAAGCTCTCGGCCACCTGCACCTGCACTTCCAGCTGGGTCAGGTCGATGACGGTGAGCAGCCTGGCGTCGCGCGCCACGCTGCTGCGGTCGGCCACGAAGAGCTGGCCCACCTGGCCATCGACCGGCGCGCGCACGGCCAGCTCGTCCTGCTGGCGCACCAGATCGGCCACCTGCAACTCGGCGCGTTCGTGGGCCTGGCGCTTGGCGGCCAGCTCGAAGCGCGTGGCGTCGTCCTTGAGCGTCAGCGCCTGCTGGGCCTGCTGGTGGGTGATGCGGGCGCGGGCCACGGCGTCGCGGGCCTGATCCACCGCCATGCCGGCGGCGGCGCCGGCCTCGAAGGCACGGCTCTGGCGGGCCAGATCGGTCTCGGCGCTGGCCAGCGCCAGCGCGGTGGTCTGCACGGCGGCGTCGGCCTGGGCTCTCGTCTGGCGGGCATCGGCCTGGGCGCGCAGCCAGTCGCTCTTGAGCGCATCGGCGCTGGCGCGCTCCTGCGCCAGCCGCGCCAGCAGCTCGGGGCTGGCGAGGCGCGCCAGCACCTGGCCGGCCTTGACCGCGTCGCCCGCCTGCACGGCCAGCGCCACCGTGCCGGCGTTGGCCGCATACAGCGTGGGCGCGTTGGCGGCCACCACACGGCCCTCGGCGGCCACGTCGCGGGTCAGCGGGCCCAGTTGCACGGTGGCCAGCGTCAGCCGCGCGCGGCTGACGCTGGCGCCACCGCCCAGTTGGTCTTTGAATTGCCAGCCGGCGTAGGCCAGCAGCGCCAGCGCGGCGGCGCCCGCCGCCAGCCACAGCGGCTTGCGCGAGCGGCGCGGGGCCAGCACGGTGTCTTGGGAAGCGGTGTCGCGAATCATGCCCAGGCCTACTGCAACTGGCGTGCCAGCCCGCTTCCCCAGGGGCGAGCGCCACCTGAGGTGTCCGCGGACACCCGGCGCGGACGCCGATGCGGACAAACCCCCGGCTTCGCCGCCGCCCTCGCTCGCTATCCTGGGGCCAGTTGTACGGAGGCCCGCATGGATATTGCCCTGTGGCTGAAACGGCGCCAGTTGCTGAGTTGTGCGCTGCTGCTGACCCCACTTGCCGCCCGTGCGGCACGCGACGCGGCGCCCGCGCTGCTGCTGGCCGATGAGGCGCCGACCGACATGGACCCGCAAGGCCACCTGGTCAGCGAGAAGCTGGACGGCGTGCGCGCCCATTGGGACGGCCACACGCTGCGCTTTCGGGGTGGTGGCGTGGTGCAGGCGCCTGCGGCCTGGCTGGCGCGCCTGCCTCAGGGCGTGGCGCTGGACGGCGAGCTGTGGCTGGGGCGCGGGCAGTTCGACGCCCTCTCGGGCCTGGTGCGCCGGGCCACCCCGGATGCACAAGCCTGGCGGGGCGTGGGCTACCACCTGTTCGAACTGCCGGGCGGTGCCGGGCCCTTCAGCCAGCGCGCCGAGCGCCTCGCGGCGCTGGCCGCCCAACACGGCGCTCCGCTGGTGGCCGCGCCGCAGCGGCCGGTGGCCAGCCAGACCGCACTGCTGCGCTGGCTGCGCGAAGTGGTGGATGGCGGCGGCGAAGGGCTGGTGCTGCACCGCGCCGATGCGCCCTACGTCACGGGCCGCCAGCGCGTGCTGCTCAAGCTCAAGCCCTGGCAGGACGCCGACGCCGAAGTCATCGCCCACCTGCCCGGCGCGGGTCGCCACGAGGGCCGCCTGGGCGCGCTGCGCCTGCGCACGCCCGAGGGTCGCACATTTGACCTGGGCGTTGGCCTGACCGACGCCCAGCGCGCCACCCCGCCGCCGCTGGGCAGCCAGGTGACCTACCGCTACCGTGGCCTGACCGCCAGCGGCCTGCCGCGCTTTGCCAGCTACTGGCGCCAGCGCCAGCCGGGCTGGTAACGCAAACCTACATCGCCTTCCCCAGCCTTGGGAGACTACACCCATGCATCCCGTCGTCATCAGCGGCACCGGCCTGTACCAGCCGCCCCACACCATCACCAACGCCGAGCTCGTGGCGTCCTACAACCTCTACGCCGACCGCGAGAACACCCGGCATGCCGAGGCCATCGCGCGCGGCGAGCGCGAGGCGCTGGCGCCGTCCAGCGAGGCCTTCATCGAGCGCGCCTCGGGCATCAAGCAGCGCCACGTGATCGACAAGGCCGGCGTGCTCGACCCCGACCGCATGCGGCCGCACTTTGCCCCGCGCGACGACGACGCGCTGTCGCTGATGGCCGAGATCGGCGTGGCCGCCGCCCGGCAGGCGCTGGCGGCTGCGGGCCGTGAGGCCACCGAGGTGGACGGCGTGCTGTGCGCCGCCTCCAACATGCAGCGCGCCTACCCCGCCATCGCGGTGGAAATCCAGGCCGCGCTGGGCGCGGGCGGCTATGCGTTCGACATGAACGTGGCCTGCTCGTCGGCCACCTTCGGCATTCAGCAGGCCGTGGGCGCGGTGCAGACGGGCAGCGCGCGGCGCGTGCTGGTGGTCAGCCCCGAAATCACCTCGGCCCACCTGGCCTGGATGGACCGCGACTGCCACTTCATCTTTGGCGACGTGGCCACCGCCGTGCTGGTCGAGCGCGCCGACGAGGCCCGCGCCGCCGACCGCTGGCAGGTGCTGGGCACGCGGCTGGCCACGCAGTTCTCCAACAACATCCGCAACAACGCCGGCTTCATGAACCGCGCCGAGGACACCGACCTGTGGGGCCGCGACACGCTGTTCCGCCAGACGGGCCAGAAGGTGTTCCGCGAGGTGGTGCCGCTGGCGGCGGCCCACATCGAGGGCCATCTGGCCAGCCTGGAACTCGCGCCACAGCAGGTGCGCCGCTACTGGCTGCACCAGGCCAACCTGCACATGAACCAGCGCATCCTGAACAAGCTCATCGGCTACGCCGACGACGCCGACCGCGCGCCGCTGATCCTCGACCGCTACGCCAACACCGCCTCGGCCGGCTCCATCATCGCCTTCCACGACCACCGCGCCGACCTGACGGCAGGCGACGTGGGCCTGATCTGCTCGTTCGGGGCGGGGTATTCGGTGGGCAGTGTGGTGGTGCGCAAGGTGTGAACTTGGCGCGATATGCATGCGGTGGAATCCACATGAAAGCCATCATTGAAGTGGGTGCGCGCGGCGCTGCCGTCCAGGCTGCGCGGCAGCAGTTGGCCAGCGCGCAGCGCGGTGGTGCGGTGGACTACCGGCTCGCCTTCGAGTCCGCACGCACGCTGTTCAGCGAGCTGACGCCGGCTCGACTGGATTTGCTGGATACCTTGCGTCGCACCGGCGCGTCCAGCGTCTATGCGCTGGCCAAGGCGGCCGAGCGCAACTACTCCAACGTGCATACCGACGTGGCGGGGCTGGAGCGGTTGGGGCTGATCGAGCGCGACGATGCCGACAACGTGCTGGTGCCGTTCGATGCCGTGGAGATTCGTCTGGCGCTGGCCAGGGCGGCCTGACCTGCTGGCATCCGGGATAGCCCCAATCCCGCACCCGCAAAAATAATTGACACTTCAAGTATTCAAGCTTGAAGAGGTTGGCATCATGCGCATCGTCTGTATCGGTGGCGGGCCGGCGGGGTTGTACTTTGCGCTGCTGATGAAGCAGCAGGACGCGCGCCACGAGGTGGTGGTGCTGGAGCGCAACCAGCCGGGCGACACCTTTGGCTGGGGCGTGGTGTTCTCTGACCAGACGCTGGTGGGCATGCGCGCGGCCGACGCGGTGACGGCCGCGCAGATCGGCGATGCCTTCAACCACTGGGACGACATCGACGTGCATCTGCGCGGCGCGGTTTACCGCTCGGGCGGCCACGGCTTTTGCGGCATCGGGCGCATGCGGCTGCTGCACATCCTGCAGGCGCGCTGCGCCGAGCTGGGGGTCGAGCTGCGTTACGGCACCGACGTGGCGGATGACGCCGCCATCGAGGCCGACCTCATCATCGCCGCCGACGGCCTGAACAGCCGCGTGCGCGAGAAGTACGCCGCCACCTACCAGCCCGACATCGACGTGCGCGCCAACCGCTTCGTGTGGCTGGGCACCACGCGCCTCTTCGACGCCTTCACCTTCGACTTCCAAGAGTCCGAATGGGGCTGGTTCCAGGCCCACGCCTACCGCTTCGACGCCACCCATTCCACCTTCATCGTCGAGACGCCCGAGGCCGTCTGGCAGGCCGCCGGCATAGACCGCATGAGCAAGGAAGAGGGCATCGCGTTTTGCGAGCGCCTTTTTGCCGGGGTGCTGGAGGGCCACAAGCTCATCTCCAACGCCAGCCACCTGCGCGGCTCGGCGCAGTGGATCCGCTTTCCGCGCGTCATCTGCAAGACCTGGGCCCATTGGCGGGCCGACGGCACGCCCGTGGTGCTGATGGGCGACGCGGCGCACACGGCACACTTCTCCATCGGCTCGGGCACCAAGCTGGCGTTCGAGGACGCGATGGCGCTGGCGGCCGACATCGGCCGCACGCCGCATGACTTGCGCGCCGCGCTGGACCAGTACCAGGCCACGCGCAGCATCGACGTGCTGCGCATCCAGAACGCGGCGCGCAACTCCACCGAGTGGTTCGAACAGGTGGCGCGCAACGCCACGCTGCCGCCGCCGCAGTTTGCCTATTCGCTGCTGACGCGCTCGCAGCGCATCTCGCACGAGAACCTGCGCCTGCGCGACGGCGCCTACGTGGGTGGCTACGAGCGCTGGCTGGCCGCGCGCGCGGGGTTGGCGGCCCCCGTGACCGTGCCGCCCATGTTCACGCCTTTTACCGTGCGCGGCCTGACGCTGGCCAACCGCGTGGTCGTCTCGCCCATGGCGCAATACGCCTGCGTGGACGGCGTGCCCGGCCTGCACCACACGGTGCACATCGGCGCCCGCGCCATGGGCGGCGCGGCGCTGGTGATGGTGGAGATGACGGCCCCCTGCGCCGAGGGCCGCATCACGCCGGGCTGCCCCGGCCTCTACACCGATGCCCAGCAGGCGGCGTTCACGCGCCTGGTCGAGGGCGTGCACCGCGAGACCCAGGCCAAGATCGGTCTGCAACTGGGCCACTCGGGCGCCAAGGGCGCCACCCGACTGGCCTGGGAGGGCATCGATGAGCCGCTGGAGGTGGGCGGCTGGCCGCTGGTGGCGGCCTCGCGCCAGCAGTACCTGGACGGCGTCAGCGCCTGGGCCGAGCCCATGACGCAGGCGCAGATGGACGCGGTGCGCGAGGCCTTCGTCGCCGCCACCCGCCGCGCCGCCGAGGCGGGCTTCGACTGGCTGGAGCTGCACTGCGCCCACGGCTACCTGCTGTCGTCTTTTCTCTCACCGCTGACCAACCAGCGCAGCGACGACTACGGCGGCAGCCTGGCCAACCGGCTGCGCTACCCGCTGGAGGTGTTCACGGCGATGCGCGCGGTGTGGCCGCAGGACAAACCCATGTCGGTGCGCATCTCGGCCCACGACTGGGTGGCGGGCGGCACCACACCCGATGACGCCGTGGCCATGGCGCGCGCCTTCAAGGCCGCCGGGGCCGATGTGATCGACGTCTCCAGCGGCCAGGTCAGCAAGGCCGAGCAGCCGGTCTATGGCCGCATGTGGCAAACGCCGTTTGCCGAGCGCGTGCGCAATGAGGCGGGCATCGCCACCATCGCCGTGGGCGCCATCAGCGAGGCCGACCACGTCAACAGCATCATCGCCGCCGGCCGCGCCGACCTGTGCGCCGTGGCCCGCCCGCATCTGGCCAATCCGGCCTGGACGCTGCACGAGGCCGCCCGCATCGGCTACACCGCCGGGCCGGGGTTGCTGTGGCCCAAAAACTACCTGTCGGGCAAGGCGCAGCTGGAGCGCGAGCAGGAGCGGCTGCGCGCGGTGGCCGTCGCGGCTGAGCAGGCAGCCAACCAGGCGCTTGGGGTATGAGCGATGTGCGCGGTCTGCATGCGCTGGTGACCGGCGGCGGCACCGGCATTGGCGCGGCCATTGCCGAGGCCTTGCTGCGCGGCGGCGCGCAGGTGACCTTGGCCGCCCGCGACGCGACGCGGCTGGAGGCCCAGGCCGCCCAGTGGCTGGGCCTGGGCAGCGTGCGCACCGTGGCGCTGGATGTGACCGACGAGGCCGCCGTGGCGCGGGTGTTCGCCGCAGTGGGGCCGCTGGACATCCTGGTCAACAACGCCGGCGCGGTCAGCACGGCGCCACTGCCGCGCATCACACCGGCCGAGTGGCGGCGGATGCTGGACGTCAACCTCACCGGCACCTTCTTGTGCACCCAGGCCGCACTGCCCGGCATGGCCCAGCGCGGGTTTGGCCGGGTGGTCAACGTGGCCAGCACGGCCGCGCTCAAGGGCTATGCCTACGTGGCCGCCTACTGCGCCGCCAAGCACGGCGTGCTGGGCCTGACGCGGGCGCTGGCGCTGGAGTACGCGCGGCGCGGCGTCACCGTCAACGCCGTCTGCCCGGGCTACACCGACACCGCCATCACCGACGCAGCGGTGGCGCAGATCACGGCCAAGACCGGCCGCAGCGCGGACGACGCGGTGGCCGCACTGGCCTCGGCCAACCCGCAGCAGCGGCTGGTGCAGCCGGCCGAAGTGGCCGACGCGGTGCTGCACCTGTGCGGGCGCGGGGCGTCGGCGGTCAATGGGGTGGCGCTGGCGGTGAGTGGGGGGGAGTGGATGTGAGCTTCTTTCTGCGTCGCACCGCGCGGTGCCGCTGGGTGGGCGGCCTGGCCTGGCCCGACCGCTTGCCCCGCGCGGGTGCGCGGGGTGCCCTGCAGTGCTCGCGCCGGATGCCCCGCCGCCGAACTCCCGCCGCTCGCTGCGCTCGCTCTGGTCAGACAACGGCGGCGAGTCAGTTCACAAAGCGCGCCTGCGGCGCGCGGGCATCCTCTGCTGCGCGCTTCGGCGGCGCAAACGGGCCAGGCCAGGCCGCTCACCCAGCGGCAATGCCACCGGGGTGTCCTGCGCCGGTTTGGGGTGGTGTGCGGTGACCGATCTCGAATCCCGCGCCCAGCCCGGCGACCACCAGGCGCTGCGGTTGTGGCTGCGCATGCTGAGCTGCACCACACGCATCGAAGACGCGCTGCGCCAGCGGCTGCGCCAGCGCTTTGGCACCACGCTGCCGCGCTTCGACCTGCTGGCCCAGCTCGACCGCTTCCCCGAGGGCCTGACCATGCGTGCGCTGTCGCAGCGGCTGATGGTCACCGGCGGCAACGTCACGGGCGTCGTCGATCAGCTCGAAGCCGAAGGCTGGGCGCGCCGCACCGCCCACCCGCAAGACCGCCGCGCCATCCTCGTCCAGCTCACCCCCGCCGGCCGTCGCCAGTTCCGCAAAATGGCGGCTGAGCATGAGGCGTGGGTGGTGGAATTGCTGGGCCACCTCAGCCCCGCGCAGACGCAGCAGATGCATGTGCTGCTGAGCGCCCTCAAACCCCAAGACCCCTCACATGACTCAGCCCATTGACCCCCACCTCGCCGGCGGCAACCGCCAGTCGCTGGCCGGCTACGCGCCGCTGCATTTCGGCTGGCGCCAGCAGGGCCGCATCGGCGTGGTCACGCTGAACCGGCCCGAGCGCAAAAACCCGCTGACCTTTGAGTCGTATGCCGAGCTGCGCGACCTGTTCCGCACGCTGGCCTATGTGGACGAGGTCAAGGCCGTGGTCGTCGAAGGCGCGGGCGGCAACTTCTGCTCGGGCGGCGACGTGCACGAAATCATCGGGCCGCTGACCAGGATGAGCGCGCCCGACCTGCTGGCCTTTACGCGGATGACCGGCGATCTGGTCAAGGCCATGCGCGCCTGCCCGCAGCCGGTGCTGGCCAGCGTGGATGGCATCTGCGCGGGCGCGGGGGCCATCATGGCCATGGCGTCGGACTTGCGCGTGGGCACGGCCCGCGCCAAGGTGGCGTTTTTGTTCACGCGCGTGGGCCTGGCCGGCTGCGACATGGGCGCCTGCGCGCTGCTGCCGCGCATCGTGGGCCAGGGCCGGGCGTCGGACTGGCTGTTCAGTGGCCGCAGCGTGGGTGGCGAGGAGGCCGAGCGGGCCGGATTCTTCAACCGGCTGGCCGCGCCCGAGGACTTGCTGACCGAGACGGTGGTCTGGGCCGAGCAGCTGGCCCGTGGCCCCACGTTTGCCCACGCCATGACCAAGCGCATGCTGCACCAGGAGTGGGCCATGGGGGTGGACGAAGCCATCGAGGCCGAGGCCCAGGCGCAGGCCATCTGCATGCTGACGCAGGACTTCCACCGCGCCTACCACGCGTTCGCCGCCAAGCAGCAACCCACGTTTGAGGGCGACTGACGATGTCACACCTGGACTGGCCTTTTTTCGAGCCCCACCACCGCGCGTTTGCGGCGCGGCTGGAGGCGTGGTGCGCCGCGCACCTGAGCGTCCACCACGCCGCCGACACCGATGCGCGCTGCCGGGAACTGGTGGGGCTGATGGGCCAGGCCGGCTGGCTCCAGCACGCGGTGGCCGGCGACGGCGGCGCCATCGACACGCGGGCCATCTGCATCGCCCGCGACACGCTGGCGCGCCACGAGGGGCTGGCCGACTTTGCGTTTGCGATGCAGGGGCTGGGCAGCGGCGCCATCTCGCTGGCGGGCAGCGAGGCCCAGAAGGCCGCGTGGCTGCCGCGCGTCGCCGCGGGCGAGGCCATTGCCGCTTTTGCGCTCTCGGAGCCGCAGGCCGGCTCCGACGTGGCGGCCCTGCAATGCCGGGCCGAGCGTGAGGGCGACGGCTACCGGCTGCATGGCGAGAAGACCTGGATCTCCAACGGCGGCATCGCCGACTTCTACGTGGTCTTTGCCCGCACCGAGCCGGCGCCCGGCGGGCGCGGCGCCAAAGGCATCTCGGCCTTCATCGTGCCGGCCGACGCGCCGGGCCTGCAGGTGGCCGAGCGCATCGAGGTGATTGCCCCGCACCCGTTGGCGCGGCTGGTGTTTGACGGCTGTCATGTACCGGCGGCCAACCGCCTGGGCGCCGAGGGCGAAGGCTTCAAGCTGGCCATGCGCACGCTGGATGTGTTCCGCACCTCGGTGGCCGCCGCCGCGCTGGGTTTTGCGCGCCGGGCCTTGCAAGAGGCGCTGGCGCGCACCCAGGCGCGGCCGATGTTCGGCCAGCATCTGGCCGACCTGCCACTGGCCCAGGCCAAGCTGGCCGACATGGCCTGCCGCGTGGACGGCGCGGCGCTGCTGACCTACCGCGCCGCCTGGCTGCGCGACCAGGGCCGCACCGTGACCCAAGAGGCCGCCATGGCCAAGCTGGTGGCCACCGAGGGCGCCCAGCGCGTCATCGACGACGCGCTGCAACTGCACGGCGGCCTGGGCGTGCGCAGCGGTGCGGTGGTGGAGTCGCTGTACCGCGAAATCCGCGCGCTGCGCATCTACGAGGGCGCCAGCGAGGTGCAGCAACTCATCATTGCCCGCGAGCTGCTGAAGGGTGCAGTGTGAAACTGGGCACGCCGCTCACGCACCGCAGGCCGCTGTGTGCCGGGCTGGCGCTGGCCCGTTTGCGCCGCCGAGGCGCACAGGGTTGGACGCCCGCGCGCCGCCGGCGCGCCACGTGGACTGACTCGTCGCTGCTGTCTGACCAGAGCGAGCGCAGCGAGCGGCGGGCGTTCAGCGACGGGGCGTTCAACCCGAGCACCGCAGGGCACCCCGTGCGCCAGCACGGGGCAAGCGGTCGGGCCAGCGCCAGCCCGGCGCGCAGCGGCCCCGCTCCCACATCTGCAAGAGGACCCCACCCATGACCTCGCATCAAGACACCTTCGCCCACGACCGCTGGCCGCCCCGCGCGCAGTGGCCGCAGATGATTTACGAGCTGCCGGAATTGCAGTTCCCCAGCCACCTCAACTGCGCCCGCGAGCTGCTGGACACCCACGTCGAGCAAGGCCGGGGCGAGCGCCTGTGCCTGGTGGGCGAGCACAGCCGCTGGAGCTATGCCGAGCTGCAGCGGCAGGTGGATGCCATTGCCCATGTGCTGACCCAGGAGCTGGGCGTGGTGCCTGGCAACCGCGTGCTGCTGCGCGGCCCCAACACGCCCATGCTGGCGGCCTGCTGGTATGCGGTGGTCAAGGCGGGGGCCATTGCGGTGGCCACCATGCCACTGCTGCGCACCAAGGAGCTGACGGCCGTCATCGACAAGGCGCAGATCAGCCACGCGCTGTGCGATGCGCGGCTGCTCGATGAGCTGCATGCCGTGCAAAGCCCTTACCTCAAGCACACCGTGGCCTACCTCGGCGACGCCGACGACGGCCTGGAGCGCCGTGCCGCCCGCCACACCGCGCCGTTTGCGGCCGTGGCCACCGAGGCCGACGACTGCTGCCTGATCGCCTTCACCTCGGGCACCACCGGCCAGCCCAAGGGCTGCATGCACAGCCACCGCGACGTGATGGCCGCCACCCGCTGCTGGCCGCGCCACGTGCTGCGCGCGCGGGCCGACGACGTGGTCATCGGCTCGCCGCCGCTGGCCTTCACCTTCGGCCTGGGTGGGCTGCTGCTGTTCCCCATGAGCGTGGGCGCGGCGGCGGTGCTGCTGGAGCGGGCCATGCCCGACGTGCTGCCCGCCTACATCGCCCAGTACCGCGTCACCACCTGCTACACCTCGCCCACCGCCTACCGCGCCATGGCGGCGCAGGTGGGCGCGCACGATCTGTCGTCGCTGCGCCAATGCGTCAGCGCCGGCGAGGCGCTGCCGGCTGCCACGCGGGCGCTGTGGAAAGAGGCCACCGGCATCGAGCTGATCGACGGCATCGGTGCCACCGAGCTGCTGCATATCTTCATCTCGCACGACGAGGCCCACGCCAGGCCCGGCGCCACCGGCACGCCGGTGCCCGGCTACCGCGCCCGCGTGGTCGATGAGGCGGGCCGCGAGCTGCCGCGCGGCCAGGTGGGCCGGCTGGCCGTGCAAGGCCCCACCGGTTGCCGCTACCTGGACGACGCGCGCCAGCAGGCCTATGTGCAGCACGGCTGGAACCTGACCGGCGATGCCTATCTGGTGGACGACGAGGGCTGCTTCGTCTACCAGGCCCGCACCGACGACATGATCATCTCGGGTGGCTACAACATCGCCGGCCCCGAGGTGGAGGCGGCGCTGCTGGCCCACCCGGCCGTGGCCGAATGCGGCGTGGTGGGTGTGGCCGACGCGGCGCGCGGCCAGATCGTCAAGGCCTTCGTGGTGCTCAAGCCCGGCTACGCGGGCGACGCTGAACTGGTGGCGGCGCTGCAAGCGCATGTGAAGGCCACCATCGCGCCCTACAAATACCCGCGGGCCATCGCGTTTTGCGCCGCCTTGCCGCGCACCGAAACCGGCAAGTTGCAACGCTTCAAACTCAAGGACAGTGCATGAGCCTCACCAAAACCGTGCTCCAGCCGCCCGGCTGGGCCGCCCCCAAAGGCTATGCCAACGGCGTCGCGGCCCAGGGCCGGCTGGTCTGCGTGGCCGGCCAGATCGGCTGGAACGCCCAGTGCCAGTTCGACAGCGACGACCTCGTGGCCCAGACCCGCCAGGCGCTGGCCAACGTGCGCGCCGTGCTGGCCGAGGCCGGCGCCGGCCCCGAGCACATGGTGCGCATGACCTGGTACGTCACCCGCCGCGCCGACTACCTGGCGCGCAGCCGCGAAATCGGCGCGGCCTACCGCGAGGTCATGGGCCGCGAATACGACGTGGCCATGACGGCGGTGGAGGTCAGCGCCTTGATGGAGGCGCGGGCTGTGGTGGAAATCGAAGTGACGGCGGTGATCTGATGTTGCCCAACCTGCTCGCCAGCCGCCGTGGCCGCTTTGCGGCCTTTTTCGCGCTCTACGTCACCGAGGGCATTCCGCTGGGTTTTGCCGCCATCGCCGTGGCCACGCAGCTGCGGCGGCTGGGTGTGGGGCCGGCCGAGATCGGTGCCTTCGTCGGCGCCTTCTATCTGCCCTGGGCGTTCAAGTGGGCGTTCGGGCCGTTGGTGGACGTGATCCGGCTGCCGCGCCTGGGGCGCCGGCGCGGCTGGATCATCGTGATGCAGCTGATGATGGCCGCCACGCTGCTGGCCTTGATGGCCGTGCCGCTGCCCGAGGGGCTGGCGCTGTTCACCGCCATCCTGCTGCTGCACAACACCTGCGGCGCCATCCAGGACGTGGCCATCGACGCGCTGGCCTGCAACACGCTGGCCGAGGGCGAGCGTGGGCTGGCCAATGGGCTGATGTTTGCCGGTGCCGCCATCGGCCAGGCCATCGGCGGCGCCGGCGTGCTGCTGCTGATGGACCACCTGGGCTTCCAGGGCAGCTTCGTGTTCGTGGCGGTGTGCATCCTGCTGGTCACCACCTTCGTGGCCCTGCCGCTCAAAGAGGTGGCGATCGAGCGCGCCGCCACCGCCGTGGCCGCCACCGGCGGCGGCATGGCCCAGGCCGGGCGCGAGATGCAGCAGTTCGCCATGGACGCCTTCCGCGCCTTCATGGGCTCGCGCGGGGCGTTTGCGGGCGTGCTGTTTGCGCTGCTGCCGGCCGGCTCCATGGCGCTGGGGCTGGCCATGCAGTCCAACCTGGCGGTGGAGTTCGGCATGACGGATGCCGAAACCGGCCGCATGAACCTGGCCGGCAACGTCACCGCTGCCGTGAGCATGGTCATCGGCGGCTGGCTGTCCGACCGCCTGGGCCGCCAGCGCACGCTGCTGGTCTACGTCTGCATGATGAGCCTGCCTGCGCTTTACCTGGCCTGGCGGCTCAACGCCGTGGGTTACGTCATGCCGCAGCCACCGGGTGGCGCGCCCCGGCCCGAGCTGATCCAGCTGCTGTGGACCGTCGTCGTGGTCTACAACGTCTGCATGGGGCTGATGTATGGCACCCGCACGGCCATCTTCATGGACGTGACCCACCCGCGCGTGGCGGCCACGCAGTTCACCGCCTACATGGCCATGAACAACCTGGCCATCGCCTACTCGGCCACCTGGCAAGGGCTGTCCATCGAGGCCTTTGGCTACCCGCGCACGCTGGTCTACGACGCCATCTTCGGCCTTGCCTCGTTGCTGGTGCTGGGCGCCATGCGCCGGCCCGCCGCCGCCGCCAGCGGCCGTCTGACCGACGCGCTGGCGCCCCACCGCGCGCGCCTGGCGGCCACCGTGCTGGCGCTGGCCTGCCTGTCGTGGCTGGCCTTCTGGCCCTTGCGCGCGGCCACTGGCGCGGCCGAGCCCATCATCGGCACCTTCTACACCCTGGTGTTCGTGGGCGCGGCACTGTTTCTGCTGGCCGGGCGCGCCATCCTCAATGGGCACACGCCGCCCTGGTGGCGGGGCGCGGCGCTGCCGCTGGCGCTGGGCCTGCTGGCGATGTATGCGCGCAAATGGCTGGACGCCGTGCCCGAGGGCGCACAGGTCCTGGCCAACGCCTTGTTGCTGGCCACCCCGCTGGCCGCCGCCGTGCTGCTGGCCTGGCTGGCCCGGCAAGGCTGGGGCCCACTGCGCGACGACGCCGACCCCCGCTGAAGCCCCATGCGCTGGAGCCCGCGATCCCTGTGGCGCCGCCTGCGCGCCTGGCTGGCCGAGCGGCTGGGGCCGGGGCGTGGCCAGTGGCAGGACTGGGTTGAAAGCACGGCCGTGAGCGGCTGGACCTGGTGGGCCATGCCCTGGCAGCGGCGCGAGTGGCGCTGCGCGCTTTACCAGCCGCCGGGCCTGGCCGCCACCACGCCGGCGCCGCTGGTGCTGCTGCTGCACGGCTGCAAGCAGCAGGCCCAGCCGTTTGCCCGCGCCAGTGGCTGGGTGCAGGCGGCCAACCAGGGCGGCTTTCGGCTGCTGTGCCCGCAGCAGCGCAAGGGCGCCAACCTCTGGGGCTGCTGGAACTGGTTCCACCCCGCCGCCCAGCGCGGGCGGGGCGAACTGGACGTGGTCATGCAGGCGCTGGCGCGCACCCAGGCCGGTTGGGCCTGCACCGACGTGCTGGCCGTGGGCCTGAGCGCAGGCGGTGGCCTGGCCGCGTTGCTGGCGTTTCACCATGCCGAGGCATTCACGGCGGTGGCCGCCGTGGCCGCGCCGCCGCTGCTGGGCCTGGGCAACCTGCAAGACCCGCGCGCCGTCATGCGCGACGGGCTGGTGCTGGCCCCCGAGGCGGCCGTGCGCACGCTGAGCGCCTGTGCGCCGCTGCTGGTGCTGCAGGGCGCGGCCGACACGGTGGTCAACCCGCGCTGCGCCGAGCAACTGGCCGCGCAGGCGCAGGCGGTGCTGGCTCGTCAGCATGGGCCGCTGACCGAGCAGGCCCACGCCGGGGGCAGCGACTGGCTGGATGCCGAAGGCCGGCTTCAGGTGCGCCGCCTTGCCCTGCCCGGGCTGGGCCATGAGTGGAGCGGCGGCCTGGGGGGCCACGCCTACGTCAGCGCCGACGGCCCAGACCTGACGGCTCAGGTGCTGGCGTTCTGGCGTGCCCGCAATGCGGCCAGCAGCGCCGCCACGTCGGGCTCGGGCCGGGCGGCCAGCTTGCGGTAGACGCGGCCGCCGTCCTCGCGCGCCATCAGCTGCATGGTGATGAGCTCGCGCCGCAGCGTGCAATGGTCGCCAAAGGTGTGGGCGGTGTTCAGGATGGCGCCCACCTCGCGCTCGGTGTAGTCGCGCTTGGCGGCAAAGTGCGGCCACATGGCCCAGACGGCATAGCGCTGGGTGCTGAACTTGGTGGGCCAGCGCATCAGCCGGCCCTGGTCGTCGAACTGGCGCAGCGCGCGCTGGGCGGCTTCGCTCAGCGGCGCGGGACCCGGCGGGGGCGGCGGCAGGCGGGCTTGCGCCGCGTCCAGCGCCTGCACGCTGCGGTGGCCGGCCGCGCGGGCCAGCAGGTTCATCAGCGCCAGGTGGCTGGGCGGGGTGGCAGCCGCCTGAAGCTGGGCGCGCAGCGCCTTGGTGAAGGCCGACAAATCCTCGATGACGAGGCGGCGGGTGGTGGCGGGCATGGAGGCACTCCTTGCCGTGTAGGGCCGCGCGTCGCCGGGGGACGACGGGCTGGGCTTGCCGACTTGCAGCGCGGGCGGTCACGGCGGGGGTGATCCGGTGCGAGGGGGTTGCGAGGGCAGGTTTAGCTCACGGCCGGGGCCGTGCGGCAAGGCCTGGGTGAACTGCCGACCGGGGGCCAGTGTAAGCGCCGCCTACCCCAGCACCAACACCCCCGCGCCCACGGTCTGGCGCGACTCCAGCTCGCGGTGGGCGCTGGCCGCGTCGGCCAGCGCGTAGCGCCGCTGCACTTCGATCTGGACGGCGCCGCTTTGCACCACGGCGAACAGCTCGTCGGCCGCCGCCTGCACGGCCTCGCGGGTGGCGATGTGGGTGAAGAGGGTGGGTCGCGTCAGGTGCAGCGAGCCCTTGGCGGCCAGCAGGCCGATGTCCACCGGCGGCACCTTGCCCGAGGCGTTGCCGAAGCTGACCATCAGGCCCAGCGGCGCCAGGCAGTCGAGCGAGGCCTCGAAGGTGTCTTTGCCCACGCCGTCATAGACCACGTTGACGCCGCGCCCACCGGTCAGCTCGCGCACGCGGGCGGCCACGTCTTCGCGGCGGTAGTTGATGGCGTGGGCGGCGCCATGGGCCAGCGCCAGCGCGCATTTGTCGTCGCTGCCGGCCGTGGCAATCAGGCGCAGGCCCAGGTGCCGCGCCCATTGGCAGGCGATCAGGCCGACGCCGCCTGCCGCCGCATGAAAGACGATGGCGTCGCCCGCCTTCAGCCCGGCCTGCGGCAGCGTGCGGCGCAGCAGGTATTGCGCCGTCAGGCCTTTGAGCATCAGCGCGGCGGCGGTGTCGAAGGCGATGGCGTCGGGCAGCCGCACCACGGCCGTGGCCGGCATCACGCGCGCCTGGGCGTAGGCGCCCAGCGGGCCGCCGGCATAGGCGGCGCGGTCGCCCACGGCCAGGTGGGTGACGCCCGCGCCCACCGCCTCGATGACGCCTGCACCCTCCTGGCCCGGCGTCAGCGGCAGCGGGTTGGGGTAGAGGCCGCTGCGGTGGTAGGTGTCGATGTAGTTGATGCCCACGGCATGGTGGCGGATGCGCACCTCGCCGGGGCCGGGCTCGCCCACCGGTACCTCGACCAGCTTCAACTCGTCAGGGCCGCCGAACTGGGTGATGCGGATGGCTTGCGTCATGACAGGGCTGCCAGGATGGTGCCGGTGCAGGGGCCAAAACCGATGCGCGCGGCGCCGGGGCGCTCGCACCAGGCGGCCAGGCCCACGGTGTCGCCGTCTTGCAAAAACGTGCGCGTCTCGCCGCCGGGCAGGGCAACGGGTTGCTTGCCGCCCACGGTCAACTCCAGCAGCGCGCCGGCCTCGGTGGCTGTGGGGCCACTCAAGGTGCCGGTGCCCAGCAGGTCACCGGGCTGCATGGCGCAGCCGCCCACGGTGTGGTGAGCCACCAGTTGCGCCAGCGTCCAGTAGGCGTGGCGGTAGCTGGTGCGGGCCAGCACGGCGGGGGCGTCGCCGCGCGCCTGCATCTGCGGGGTGGTCAGCTGCACCTCGAGCTGGATGTCCAGGCTGCCTTGCGCACGGTTGACGGCGTCCTCCAGGTAGGGCAGCGGCGCCGGGTCGCCGGCCGGGCGCTGATAGGGCAGGCGGTAGGGTGCCAGGGCTTCGAGGGTGACGATCCAGGGCGAGACGGTGGTGGCGAAGTTCTTCGACAGGAACGGCCCCAGCGGCTGGTATTCCCAGGCCTGGATGTCGCGCGCCGACCAGTCGTTGAGCAGCGTGAGGCCAAAGACGTGGTGCTCGGCATCGGCCAGGGCGATGGGCTCGCCCATGGCGTTGCCGCTGCCCATCCAGATGCCCAGCTCCAGCTCGTAGTCCAGCCGCTGGCAGGGGCCAAAGCGCGGCTCGCTGGCGCCGGGTGGCAGGGTCTGGCCTTGCGGGCGGCGGAAATCCTGGCCGCTGACCACCACGGTGGAGGCGCGGCCGTGGTAGCCGATGGGCACCCATTTGTAGTTGGGCATCAAGGGGTTGTCGGGACGGAACAGCTTGCCGACGTTGGTGGCGTGGTAGATGGAGGTGTAGAAGTCGGTGTAGTCGCCGATGCGTGCGGGCAGCGTGAATTCACAGTCGTCCTGCGCCACCAGGCAGCCGCGCAGCGCGGCCTCGTGGGGCGAGCCGGTGCGCAGCACCTCGGAGAGCGCCTGGCGCAGCGCCCGCCAGGCCGGGGCGCCCAGCGCCATCAGCGCGTTCAGGCTGGCCCCGCCGGCGGCCTGGGCGGCGCGCGCGGCGGGGCCGCTGAAGACGCCGGCGCCGCTGGCGGCGGCCATGTCCAGCACCTGGTCGCCAATGGCCACGCCGCCGCGCCAGGCCTCGCTCTTGCCCTTGCGGCGAAAGACGCCGTGCGGCAGGTTCTGGATGGGGAAGTCGCAACCCGGCGCCTGGGCGCTGGCCAGCCAACTGGTGAGGGTGGGGTCGTGCGTGTCGTTCAAGGGCGTGAGGTGGGCGGTGGTGGTCATGGGGTCCAGTCGTAATCGACGATCAGGGGCGCGTGGTCGGAGAAGCGCTCGGCGGTGTAGACGCGGGCATCGCGGGCGGTGACGGCGAGGCCCGGGGTGGCCAGGTGGTAGTCGATGCGCCACCCCACGTTGTTGGCCCGCGCCTGGCCCCGGTTGCTCCACCAGGTGTAGGCCTCGCCGGTGGCGTCGGGTTTGAGGCGGCGGTAGACGTCCACCAGGCCGCCGGTGTCCAGCAGCCGGGTCATCCAGGCGCGCTCCTCGGGCAGAAAGCCGCTGTTCTTCTGGTTGCCGCGCCAGTTCTTCAGGTCGATTTCCTGGTGGGCGATGTTGACGTCACCGATCAGGATGAACTCGCGCTCGGCCTTGAGGCGGGCCAGGTGGTCGGCCATGGCGTCCAGGAAGCGGTATTTGGCCTGCTGGCGCTCGTCGCCCGAGGTGCCGCTGGGGAAGTAGCAGGAGATGACCGAGACGCGCCGGCCGGGCTTGTCCCAGCGCGCCTCCACGTAGCGGCCCTCGTCGTCGAACTCGGGCACGCCCATGCCGATGACGACGTCGCTGGGCGCCGTGCGGGGGTAGAGCCCCACGCCCGAATAGCCTTTTTTCTGCGCGTGGTGGAAGTGACCCGGCATGCCGGCCACGGTGCGCAGGGCGTCGGTCAGGTCATCGGCCTGGGCCTTGAGCTCCTGCACGCCCATACAATCCGGCCGCTCCTTGTCGGCCCACGCCAGCCAACCCTTGTTGGCCGCCGAGCGGATGCCGTTGAGGTTGAGCGACACCAGTTTGAAACCCACTTGTGATCCCCTCCATGACTGCTGAGCAACCAGACGCGCTGGCCCAGGAATTTGTCGCGTTCTCGCTGGAAGCGGGCGCGCTGCGATTTGGCGACTTCACCACCAAGGCGGGTCGCGCGTCACCGTATTTTTTCAATACCGGTTTGTTCGACGACGGCGCCAAGCTGGCCCGTCTCGGGCAATTCTATGCACGGCGCCTGCTGGCCAGCGGCATTGCCTTCGACATGCTGTTCGGCCCGGCCTACAAGGGCATCACGCTGGCGGCGGCGGTGGCCATTGGCCTCGCGCAGGAGGGCCGCAACGTGCCCTACGCCTACAACCGCAAAGAGGCCAAAGACCATGGCGAGGGCGGCACCCTGGTGGGCGCGCCCATCCGCGGCCGGGTACTCATCATCGATGACGTGATCACCGACGGCGCCTCCAAGGGCGAGGCGGCCGAGTTGATCCGCGCGGCGGGCGGCGAGCCGGTGGGTGTGGCCATCACCATGGACCGCCAGGAGCGCGCCCGCGATGACGCGGCCGACCCGCGCTCGGGCGTGCAGTGGGTGGAGCAGGCGCTGGGCCTGCGCGTGGTGGCCATCGCCACGCTGGACGACTTGATGCACACGCTGGCCACCACCGGCGATGCCGCGCTGGCGGCCAACGCGGCGCGGGTGGCGGCCTACCGCGCGCGCTGGGGCATCCACGCCTGAGCGGTTGAGCCCTCAGGGCTCAATCGCACCCCAGCGCAGCGCCGCCAGCGTCAGCTCGGCCTGGTTGGCCGCACCCAGCTTTTGCTTGACGTGATAGAGGTGGGTGCCCACGGTGCTGGCCGACAGGTGGAGCTGGCCGGCGATGTCGGCCACGCTGGCGCCGCGCGCCAGCCGCACGAAAACCTCGAACTCGCGCTCCGACAGCAAATCGAACGGGCTGCCCGAGCTGCCATCGAGCTGCGACAGCGCCAGCCGCTGCGCCGTCTGCGCATCCAGCCAGCGGCGGCCGGCGGCCACCGCGCGCACGGCCTCGGGCAAGGCCTCGGGGGCGCCGCGTTTGGACAGGTAGCCCAGCGCACCCGCATTGAGCGCGCGGCGCGGGTAGGCGGCATCCTCATGGGCCGAGAGCACCAGCACGGCCGGTGCATCGTCTTTGGCACGCAGGCGGCGCAGCGTCTCCAGCCCGCCCAGGCCGGGCATGGACAAATCCATCACCACCACGTCGGCCTGCCACTTGGGCCAATGCGTGAGCAGGGTTTCGCCGTCGTCCGCCTCGCCCACCACCGTGAAGGCGGCGGGCTGGGCGCTTTCCAGCAGCATCCGAAAGCCCATGCGGACGATGGCATGGTCGTCGATCAGCGCCACGCGGATCACGGCTGCGCCTCCAGCGGCAGCCAGGCCTGCACCTGGGCGCCGCCCTCGGGGCCGGCGTCGACCTCCACCCGCCCGCCCAGCGCCTGAACGCGCTGGCGCAGGCCAGCCAGGCCCTGGGCGCCGGGCCGCGTGGTGGCGGGCAGGCCCTGGCCGTCGTCGCGCACGGTCAGGTGCAGGGCGCCATCCGCCACCTGCGCGGCCACCCAGATCTGGGTGCCGCCGCTGTGGCGCACGGCGTTGGAGAGCGCCTCCTGCACCACGCGGTAGGCCGCCAGCGCGGTGGCCGGCGGCAGCGGCTGCGCCAGCAGGGCGTCCAGATGAAACGTCATGCCCGGATGGTAGGTGCGCTGCGAGGCCAGCAGGTCGGCCAGCGCATCGGCCAGGCCCAGCGGCGCCAGCGTCAGCGGCGCCAGGCGCGGAATCATGCCGTGCATGGCGTCGTAGAGCCGCGCCGCCTCCTCGTCGATCAGCAGGGCGCTGCGCCGCCCGGCGGTGTCGGCCTCGGGCATGCGGGCGGCCACGGCCCGCGCCAGCGCGCGGATGGCGGTGACCGACTGGCCAAACTCGTCGTGCAGCTCGGCCGCAATGTCGCGCCGCTCGGCCTCCAGCCGGGCCTCGATGGCCAGCGCCCACTGCTGGCTCTGGGCCAGTTGCTGCTGCGCTTCGGCGGTGCGCAGCCGCTCGGTCAGCGTGGCCTCGATGGACTGCCCCAGCCGGTTCACCGCCTGGCCGATCAGCGCCACCTCATGCCCACCCGACAGCGGCGGCAGCCGGTGGGCATAGTCGCCCTGCTCCAGCCGCTCCAGCCCGTCCACCACGCGGGCCAGCGGCCGCAGTGCGCGGCCCACGGCCCACAGCACGGCCAGCGCCAGCACCAGCAGTGCCGTGCCGGCCGTGGCGGCCAGCCGCACCAGGTTGTCCCAGCCGTCGAGGATGGCGCGCGAGGCATTGGCCTCGATGATGAGCCGGCCCGCGCCCAGCGCCACTTCCTGGCGCTCCGGCGGCGGCGCCACCAGCCGCACAAACCACGCGGGGGCCTCGCGCCCGGCCTTGTAGGTGGCGGGCGGCGAGCGGTACAGCACCGCGCCATCGGCCGTCACCAGCGTGATGTCGTTGGCGCGCACCCGGCCCAGCTCCAGCAGAAAACTGCGCATGGCCGCCGGCCCGCCCAGGTTCAGCACCCAGCCCACGCGGGTCAGCAACTGGGTGGCGATGCGGTTGCTGGCCACCATCTCCTCGCGCACGCCGTCGCGCGTGGCCTGCACCTGCTGCGCCACCAGGGCGACCACGAAGAGGCCCACCACCAGCGCCACGATCAGGTTCAGCCTGGTGCGCAAGGTGAGGCCGTTCGTCATGCGGCCATTGTGCCGGCCAGGGTGCGGCCTGCGGTTCATGAAAATCATGAGCCCGGGTTCATGGCCGGCCGGTTGGCGGGCGCATGCGGCGGCGGCACACTGCAGCCATCCCATTGCATTTCCACCCCTGAAAGGAGACGTTGATGACTTGGCAAACTCCCGTTGCCGTTGACATGCGCTTCGGCTTCGAGATCACGATGTACGTGGCCGCCCGCTGAACCCCTGCGCGCGAACCGACGACACGGCCTGCCCACCACGCGGTGTGCGGGCCTTTTCTTTTAGTACCTTCAGGGCGGGCCGGACATGAAGTTGGTGGTCTTGGGCGCGGCGGCCGGGGGCGGCTTTCCGCAGTGGAACTGCAATTGCAACCAATGCCGTGGCGTGCGCGCGGGCCAGCCGGGGCTGACGGCGCGCACCCAGTCCAGCGTCATCGTGGGCGGCCCGCACGACTGGCTGCTGGTCAACGCCTCGCCCGACATCCTCACGCAAATCCAGCGCACGCCCGCGCTGCAGCCCGACCGGGCGCTGCGCGACAGCGGCATTGCCGCCGTGCTGCTGGCCGACGGCCAGATCGACCACACCACGGGCCTGTTCATGCTGCGCGAGCGCCGCAGCCCGCTGCCGCTGTGGTGCGCGGACCCGGTGCACGCCGACCTCACCCAGGGCAACCCCATTCTCAACGTGCTGGGCCACTTCTGCGGCGTGGCGCGCCAGCCGGTGCCGCTGGACGGCACGCCGTTCGAGGTGGGCCTGCCTAACCTGCGCATCACCGCGCTGCCCATTGCCGGCAAGCCGGCGCCGTTCTCGCCCCGGCGCGAATGCCCGGTGGCCGGCGACAACCTGGGCTTCACGTTCGAGCACACCGCCACCGGCCGGCGCCTCTTTTACGCACCCGGCCTGGCCGAGATCACGCCGCCCGTCTGGGCCGCCATGCAGGCGGCGGACGTGGTGATGGTGGACGGCACCTTTTACACCGACGACGAGATGGTGCGCCTGGGCCTCAGCAGCAAGCTGGGCAGCCAGATCGGCCACCTGCCGCAAAGCGGGCCGGGCGGCATGCTGGCCCACCTGGCGCGGCTGCCGGCCACCACGCGCAAGCTGCTCATTCACATCAACAACACCAACCCCATCCTCGACGCGCGCTCACCCGAGCGCGCCGCATGCGCCGCGGCCGGCGTGGAGGTGAGTTTCGACGGCCTGGAGATCGACCTGTGAGCCACACCGCCTGGACCCCCACCGAATTTGAAGCCCGCCTGCGCGAGCAGGGCAAGGCCTATCACATCCACCACCCGTTCAACGTCATGCTCAACACCGGCAAGGCCAGCCGCGAGCAGATCCAGGGCTGGGTGGCCAACCGCTACGCCTACCAGATCGCCATCCCCGTCAAGGACGCGGCGGTGCTCTCCAACTGCCCCGACCGCGACGTGCGCCGCGAGTGGATTCAGCGCATCCTCGACCACGATGGCTTTGAGCTGGGCGGTGTGCGCGACGAGGGCGGCATCGAGGCCTGGATCCGGCTGGGCGAAGCCACCGGCCTGACGCGCGAGGAGGTGGTGGACGGCCGCCACATCACGCCCGGCGTGCAGTTTGCGGTCGATGCCTATGTCAACTTCGCGCGCCGCGCGCCGTGGCAAGAGGCTGTCTGCTCGTCGCTGACCGAGCTCTTCGCCCCCGAAATCCACAAGCAGCGCCTGGCCACCTGGCCCGAGCATTACCCGTGGATCGAGAGCGGCGGCCTGCAGTACTTCCGCAACCGCGTCAGCCAGGCCCGGCGCGACGTGGAGCAAGGCCTGCGCGTGACGCTGGACCACTTCAATACCGCCGCGCTGCAGCGCCGCGCGCTGGACATCCTCAAGTTCAAGCTCGACGTGCTGTGGGCCATGAACGACGCGATGGCGACGCGGTATGGGGTGACGGCATGAGCGGGCCGAGCGCCGGGCCGCCCCAAGCCGGCCCGCATCCCCTCGGGGGATCGGCCGGTGTACCCGCCGGACGAGGGGCAGACATACCTAAGCTCGCACATGGCTTTCGCTTCCAGTGGGAAGAAGCCCAGCAGGCCCACGTGCTGCTTTACCCCGAGGGCATGGTCAAGCTCAACCAGAGCGCGGGGGAAATCCTCAAGCGTGTCGATGGCCAAACCCCGGTGGACGAGATCGTGGCCTCGCTCGAGGCGGCGTTCCATGCGCAGGGGCTGGGGCCGGATGTAGAGGCCTTTCTCAACATGGCCGAAGACAAAGGCTGGATCACCTCATGAGCGGGCCGAGCGCCGGGCCGCCCCAAGCCGGCCCGCATCCCCTCGGGGGATCGACCGGTGTACCCGCCGGGCGAGGGGCAGACATCCCTGGACCGCCACTGTGGTTACTGGCAGAGCTGACCTACCGCTGCCCGCTGCACTGCGTCTTTTGCTACAACCCCACCGACTTCGCGCGCCATGAGCAGGAGCTGTCCACCGCCGAATGGGTAGACGTGCTGCGCCAGGGCCGTGCGCTGGGGGCCGTGCAATGCGGCTTCTCGGGCGGCGAGCCGCTGCTGCGCGATGACCTGGAAGAGCTGGTGGCCGAGGCCCACCGGCTGGGCTATTACACCAACCTGCTGACCTCCGGCGTGGGCCTGACGCCTGCGCGCGCCGAGGCCTTCCGGCGCGCCGGGCTGGACCACATCCAGCTGAGCTTTCAGGACTCCACCCGCGAGCTCAACGACTTTCTCTCGCACACCAAGACCTTTGCCCTCAAGCAGCGCGTGGGCGACATGCTGCGCGACCAGGGCTGGCCCATGGTGATGAACGTGGTCATCCACCGGCTCAACATCGACCACATCGGCCGCATCATCGAGATGGCGCACGAGCTGGGCGCCGAGTACCTGGAACTGGCCAACACCCAGTACTACTCGTGGGCCGAGGTCAACCGCCCCCACCTCATCCCCACCACCGAACAGCTCCAGCGCGCCGAAGCCATCACCAACACCTGGCGCGAGAAGCTGGCCGGCCAGATGCGGCTCTTCTTCGTCGCCCCCGACTACCACGAGGGCCGGCCCAAGAAGTGCATGAACGGCTGGGGCAACGTCTTTCTCACCATCACCCCCGACGGCGCCGCGCTGCCCTGCCACACCGCGCGCATGCTGCCGGGCCTCGCCTTCCCCACCGTGCGCGAGATGGACCTGAAAACCATCTGGTACGACTCCGACGGCTTCAACCGCTTTCGCGGCACCGGCTGGATGCAAGAGCCCTGCGTCTCGTGCGACGAGAAAGAAAAAGACCTGGGCGGCTGCCGCTGCCAGGCCTACATGCTGGCCGGCGACGCCACCGCCGCCGACCCGGTATGCAGCAAAGCCCCGGCCCACGGCGTCGTGCGCGCGGCGGTCGAGGCGGCCGACCGCGGCGATGCGCCGGCCCAGCCCATCGTGTTTCGGGATCGGGCGAGTTCGCTGAGGTTGTCTTGCGGGCGTGGGGGGTAGCATGGGGGCGCCAAAGCGCCACACCACGATAGAGTTGTACGAGCCATTTGGGCAATCGCCGCCGGACGCATGGGCGTTGGGTAGGTTGTTCGGTCGCCATCGCCCGACTTCCACAGCTTCGAGCGACCGGCTTCTCGTTTCAGGCACATCATGAGAGTTGAGCTATGTCAGTGCGACGGATCGAAGAAGTCACACTTCATGACTCTTTCGGTTTGCAGGTGCGGCCGGAGTTGATCGGCGACGAAGGCTACGAGTTGATCTATCGGACAGCCAATGGACTCCGCTGGGATCCCACCAAAAGGGTGTTCTATGCATCGGAGCCAGAGCGTTGGGCGCATTCAGACCTTCTTCAGCACTTGGTGCGCTCGCTTGCCGATGAGTTTGGGACAACGCTTCAAGTCACAAGCGCGACGCGATGGGTGAACATTTCTGCTGAACTTTTGGCCGAGCTTGCTGCGGAGGTAAGCGGAGGCGAACGCTAGGTGTCCCATCCCGGATGATCATAAGGACGCTTATGGAACAGGTGAGGATGGGATTTGTACCAGTTCTTCCTGGTCTGGATGGGCGTAAGGCTTTGCAGGGCTGACTGAGGCAGCTGATGGTTGTAGAGCTGCACATAGCGATGCAAGGTCTGTTGCAAGTCCTCGGCGCTGTTGAAGCGGTGCGTCTTGAGCACATC